>MDTB01087229.1_pt1 | contig 17219 bp, 25 predicted proteins | sample 811161 | NCBI WGS metagenome assembly MDTB01 (sample SAMN05326650, study PRJNA326480) | marine metagenome | isolation source: seawater | place: Mediterranean Sea | collected 2009
GAAAAAGTTAAAATTAAAAGAAGACGAGAAAGGTAACAAAATTACTGACGTTAGAGGTATTAGAGCGGCCTGTAAAGTAATGAAGACGAGATATGCAAAACCATTTGAATCAGTTCAAGTAAAGATTCCATATGATACTGGAATGGATCCATACAGTGGACTTGTAGACTTGTTTGAAAAGAAAGGCCTATTGGTACAACAAGGTAATAGGTTAAAGTATGTTGATTCGAAGGGAAAAGAACATTTAGACTTTAGAAAAGCCTGGACAGGTGATAAATTAACAATGATCATGAATGATTTTGATAAATTATCACAAGCATCGGACAAAGATGCCGAAACCCAGGATGAATAATAAATGACAGATATGACCCACGAAGACATCGAACGTATATGGATATCGGTTGTACATTACTTTTCAGATAGACAAAAACTTGACGCGGCAGTTGACTTTATAAAAAGTCTCGAAGATATAGGAGTAGACCCAGATGAAATTAAAGCATCTGCAGAATATGACCCTAAACTTGAAGAAGCGATTAATATAGTTTTTGAAGACGAAGATGATAATGAAGAACTTGATAACGTATATGGCGATGATGAATGATTAATTGGTACAACGAAGTAAGTAGAAATTTAGCCAAGATACCAGATTGTGTAGCATACTTTGAGGCTGAACTTTTAGAGGCAAAGAAGCAGTGCAAAATATATGGTAACCTTGAAAAAGCCAGTGCTTCATTGCCTGGAATAGTCGAAGAAAGATTCAGTCAACTACAACAATTAGAAGCAATACTAGAATACCTAAACATAGAGTTAAGAAGACTAAGATCAAAAACTTTTAGAAAATTCTTAGAAAATTACAATAAACTGTTAAGCAGTAGAGATGCAGAGAAGTATGTAGACGGCGAAGATGACGTTGTCGACATGACTAAAATAATCAATGACTTTGCATTAATACGTAATCAATGGTTAGGCATCACCAAAGGATTAGATCAAAAGCAATGGCAGATAACAAACATTGTTAAATTGAGAGTAGCAGGAATGGAAGATGCCAATATCAAGTAATAGAATAATACTCACAGATGTAGACGGAGTACTGTTGGAATGGGAACATCATTTCACCAAGTGGATGTTGCAACGTACACTGTTTGATGATAGAGGCTCAAGATATCACCCTTACAAACTATTACCTGACAAAGAAAATACCTACGAAATGGCCGAACGTTTTGGTGTTACAAAAACAGAGATAAGACAACTTATTCGAGAGTTCAATAGAAGTGCTTGGATGGGAACACAAAGGCCAATGAAGGATTCACAAACTTGGGTCAAGTTGTTATCCGCGGAAGGTTGGACTTTCATTCCAATAACATCACAAACATCAGATGTACCGGCACAAGAATTACGTAAGAGAAGAATGGCAGAATTATTTGGTGACCTAGCGTTTACCAATTATCATATACTAGGCACAGGGGCCGACAAAGACAGTGCATTAGCAGAGTTTCACAACACCGGACTATATTGGGTCGAGGACAAGCCTAACAACGCACTAGCCGGCCTTAATTACGGTTTAAAGCCTATATTAATCGATCATCCATATAATAGAGATTTTAATCATCCTGATATCATTCGTGTAAATAATTGGAAAGACATACACGAGTTATTAGTAAAATGAAAATATACGTCGGACATGACAGCAGAGAAGATATCGCATACCAGGTGTGCGAACACTCTATAAGAAGACGAGATCCATCAGCAGAAGTAATACCATTAAAACAAAGACAGATGCGAGAACAAGGTTTGTACACCAGAGAAGTAGACAAACTAGCAACAACAGAGTTTACATTTACTAGATTCTTTGTTCCTTATTTGAATGACTACAAAGGGTGGGCAGTATTCTGTGATTGTGATTTTGTTTGGAAGATACCATCACACGAACTGATAAAATATTGTGACGAATCGAAAGCAGTTGTCTGTGTGCAACATGATTACAAGCCAAAAGAAGGCACCAAGATGGATGGACAAGTACAAACAGTTTACCCTAGAAAGAATTGGTCAAGCATGGTTCTATGGAATTGTGGTCACCCAAAGAATAAAATATTAACTCCGGAACTGTTGAATAAAGAAACGCCAAAATTCTTACATAGATTCTCTTGGTTAGATGATAACGAGATTGGTTCGTTGCCACTTGAATACAATTGGCTTGTTGGTTGGTATGAAGAACCAAAAGACGGAACTCCAAAAATCTTACACTATACAGAAGGCGGACCGTGGTTTGACGGTTATCGTGATTGCGAATATGCAGATGTTTGGAAAAAAGAACTTATAAATCTGTTTTCATCATAATGAAATTTCCAGGTATTAGAAGACATCACTTCAGAGAATACCTATACGTTCCTAACCCTATTGATATAAAAGTTTACGATAAACTTTATGAACTTCAATCTAATATAGGGCACAAATATTGGCAAGATTTTATCGAACAGTATAGATTAAATTGTGAATTCAAAAACGATATATCTGAAGTAGACACAAACCCAGATTACGTTCTAATGTTGTTCTTCAAAGAAAGAACAGACAAAAATGGGAAAAATGAATTGATACTAAACAACAATTTAGAAGTAAGTTTTTTACCAAACTACTTGTTTGGTTTTGAAACACAAAAGTATAAACTTAAAATACAAACCAGGAAACAAAAAGATTATTATCCTAGAAGGCCTTTCCTACAAATCTATACTAAAGAACTCCCAAACCCAACAATGTTTCCATAGCAGTACCGTTTGCAAACTCTTCAGGCGTAAACTGTTGATAAGCAAGACTATTCAACCATGGTTCAGGATCTGCATAAAATGGTTCTTCTATATCTGCCAAATGCAAGTTTCCCATAGGCTTTGCAAAACTAGACTCATGACAATATACAGGTACTCCCATACACACGGCTTCTATGGCACTGATAGAACAACTTGTAACAATCGCCCATGCATCTTTTAGATCTTCTGATAACGGAATCTTTGCCTCACTCGGGCCTGACGTGCCTCTGCCTCGAGGTTTCTCTCTGATCTTTATCGGCCTATCAGTATACCTTTTCAATAATTCAACCGTGTCGGCTGTCCAATTTGGTGTGTTAAGAAATTGATGAATACCTGGACTGCTAGGACATACTAAGATATGTTTGCCTTTTAGTGTAGGTGCTTTTATTTTGATATTAAATTTATCAAGTCTATCTGACTTGCAGTCTTCAAAGAACCCAGCATGAATGTTGTTCTTGCATATACGCCAATAATGATTATCTGGTTTTAAGTTATTGTTATCAAATCTTCCAAAGTATGGAGTATCTGTGAACCACCATTGTTGTCCACGAGACATAAGTTTTTTGACCATCCCTAGATTGTTGTTAACAAATCCCCAGAACATACTGTTGTCCAGTGGCTCTGTTTCTGTGGCATTACTCTTTATTTGTACCTGATCTGGCCATTGTTTGGTTACGCCATCAAAGACTTCGTATGCTTTGCTGTTAGTATTATTTGTAGGTGCGTAAATCGTTAGCATCTATAAACTCTATTAATTGTTTGGCCCATATTTTATGTCCTTCTTCGCTAGGATGTGGATCATTTTCGCTGACAACAAATCCCCTTTGTTGTATCCATTCCATGTGGCTTGTACTTGGTGCAAAAAATCTCGTCATGTCGATCGCTTCTGATAACACATCAAAATCCAAAATTGTATCATCGTTATAATTAGGTAATGCATTATACATTACGTAAGGAATCTTGTTTAATTTAAGATAACTTTGTAGGTTTATCACGCAATCTAAAAAATCCATACGCAAAGTATTTTCTATATCGTATCCTTTGAATCCTTGAAGCCATTTTATTTCGTCCGTTGTCTTCCAAGTTCTCCAGCCTATTTCGGTCCTGTCAATTCTGTCCACCTTGTGCTTGTCACTGCTGACATAATCATTCCTTACCATACTTGACCAACCTATCACAACAAAACTGTCTTGTACTGCTTCCTTCTCTAATTCAAAATACCATTTTGTTGTAAATCCAATTCTCTTGTTGCCACGTCCTCCCATGGCAAGGTTTGTGTGTTCTAAATCATAATGTTTTGCGATCTCTTTAGATACAAAGGTTTCTACTCCGTCCTTAGGACGAGGTGTGTTAAAACTGCAACCGTTTGACAACAACCTTGACTTCATATAGTATAATTATTAATAATGAGAGCCGTTAAAAACATTACTGACTTTTCCTACTTTGTAGGCGGCCGGGCAGAGATATGCGATCCAGAATATAACTTCAATGTGAAATGGGCAGATCGAAATTGGATCCCGGACAAATGGACTAGTTTACCAACTTTTGTGTTTGATGCAGAGGATAGTATGGTAAACAGTTTGCCTGTTTTGATAACCAAAGAAAATCACATGATCACTGAATATGTTTGGCCACTGATACACAAATACAAAAACAAACCTCAGAAAGTACACACAGTTTTTAAGGAATGGCAAGATGCCATGAGCATTGAATTGCCCCCTATAACAAAACAGTTTAACGAACAATTTAAATATGTTTGGATGCCTATCGATGAATACAGTGCAGAGAATCCATGGCACATCTGGATCGATCTAGTATCTAGGTTTAGACTGTTGGAAAAAATATATCCAAATCATTTTGAGGATTATGTTTATATACTCGCAAATCCTAGTTCTTATTTTGACAAGATAGCCAAGGAATTTTTTCCTAAAGTGAGATATATGGTCATGCCAAAGAATGAAACTTGGAGATTCAAACACATCTTTGTTCCTTCTATGAGTAATCATAAAGACGGTATAGTTACACCAAGATTGCCGGCATGGTTGCAAAAAATGGGTGACAAAAATAACTTTAGAGCAGAACACCCAACAAAGAAGATTATAGTATTGAGAAAAGCAGGCAATAGAAGTATCACCAATCAAGAACAACTTATAATGGCTCTGAAAGGTTGGGAAACTGTAACACTGGAAGACATGAGCATTAAAGACCAAGTAAAATGTTTTTCGTCAGCCACACACATATTATCTCCACATGGTGCAGGACTAATAAATCTTCTTTGGTGTCATCCTGATACTAAAATTATTGAAATACAGCACGAGGCATTCCTTGAGAAAAAAGTATATCCCATTTTATCTCATCATTTAAAACTAGATCATCATGTGTATGTTGCTGATACTGTCGACATACCTGGACCAAAACCTAAGAATAAAAAATCTAAAGACATGGTTAATTTCCGTTTAAATATTAGTGATTTAATTAAAAGGTACCAACTATGAAGTCTATACTAGAAAAATTCACGAAGATAATCACAGACCCTTATCCACACCTTGTGATCGAGGATGCTCTGCCGGAAGACCTATACAATCAACTAGAAAGAGAATGGCCAACACAACAACTACTAGCCACTCAACCTTTCGATGGAGGCATATGCTATAGGCTCAAAGCAGATGAAATGTTAAAAGAAGGAGTTGTATCTGACCTATGGAAAGAGTTTACAGAGTATCATACTTCTGCAACATTCTACAAGGAAGTAAAGAATATTTTTGGCGATCTGATGCCAGATGTTGCAGACATAGACAACACAATAAGTCCACGTGGATGGGACAAAGGCGGAAGTAAAATAGGATCAGACTGCCAGACAGTTATGCACAAACCAATTGACTTTAGTTCTAGGACTCCACACATAGACAACCCTCGAGAAATATATGCAGGATTACTTTATATGCCATATGCTGATGATAAAAGTACAGGCGGAGAGTTCCAGATACACGAAACAGCAGGCGACGTAACCGAAGTAAACAAAAACGGTGGCAGAGCAGTTGGAGATAAAGCAGGAAAAATAGTTAAGTCTGTGCCTTACAAACCTAATACTTTGGTCATGTTTTGCAATAACTCAACACAAACAATCCACAGTGTGTCAGCAAGGAAAGATGCTGTGAAACACAGAAGGAGTGTAAACATCATTGCGGAGTTCAATAAAATTGCAAAACAATCTATGTTTAATGTAAAAGAACTTCGAAGATGAACATAGCGGGTATACACACAACAAAACCACGTACACAAAAATATCTTGATGCTTTTGTGTCTGGCACACCCGGTACAAATAAGATATATCAGTTTAGAGATCTAACAAACTTGCCAGAAGAAGACTTAACAATGTATGGCATACTTGCAGGCTCTGGAGAAGTGTACAAATGGTGTGAAAGAGAAAAACGTGATTTTTATTTCATGGATCACGGATACTTTACAAATGCACATGACAGTCCTCACTGGTTGAGAATAACAAAAAATGCCCACTGCCAAAATAAATTTACAAATACAAAATCTGATAGGTATGAAAAACATTTTAAGAGAGAAATAAAAAAATGGCAGAAAGACGGTAAAAAAATATTAGTATTACCTCCCACAAATGCAATAGCAAACTTTTTTCATGAAGAGGCATGGTTGGAAAATACTTTAAAAACACTAAAGCAAAACACAGATAGAGAAATTGATGTGAGAGAAAAACCCTACAATCCTACTATTGCAAAAGATCATGTAGGAGCAACAGTTAAAATAGATAGACCAACTACCAATCAAGGAAAGATCGATTGGACAAAGTACTTTGCCTGTGTAACATATAACAGTAATACACTAGTTGAAAGTTTTACAAACGGAGTACCTGTATTTTGTGATGGTAATAATTGTGCGGCCAAACCAATTGCGGAAACAGATTTTACAAAAATAGAAACACCAAAATATGAAGATAGAGTTGCTTTGTTCTCCAATTTAGCATATAATAATTGGACTATGCAAGAAATGTCAGACGGAACTGCTTGGAGAATGCTTAATGAAATGTGAGATATTTAGAAGAACTGTAAAAGACAGAAAACGTGGCAACAGTTGGGAACTTTTGTATCATCTAGCCGAGGGTGTAAAAGCCGCGGGTGACGAAGCAGTAATTGTAAATGAAAACAGAACAGGACCTACAGTTGAAGGAGAAATGGAACCAACTGCTCCTATATGTGCTATGTTTGGCTATGGTGGATCGAACCAGATGCATCACACTAAAGGACGTAGAAGAGAACTTGCAGACAAATGCCGACAAAAAAATATTCCTTTGATAACATTCGATGGAGGATTGCTATCTAGTTTTGGCAATGTATCTACAAACCCAGACCATCATTTCAGAGTTGCATTATACACTCCAATGAACGATGGAAACTTTCTAGCAGACAACAGTCCAAGTGATCGTTGGGATATGATGGTGAAAAAATTCAAAGTAAAATACGAACCGTGGAGGAAATCAAATCAAGATGATCCGATAGTGTTCATTCTTCAACCTAAAGACAACTGGAGCATGAACGAATTGGATCCTATCACGTGGTTTAACAATGTATACGAAAAGTTGAGACCAATTACAAATAGAAAATTTATTGTTAGGCCCCATCCTAATCATGTTGCGTCCATAGTCGATAGAAGGCAAGAACTGCCCGAAGATATTGAATTGCAATATACCCAAAAACATTTTGCAGGTGATGAAAAGAAATTTTACAGGTTCAATCTCCAAGATGCTATTGAAAATTGTCATGCTGTTGTAACACACAACTCGACAGCGAGTACTGACAGTGTTGTGAGAGGTATCCCTACGTTTTGTACAAGCGACCTTGCTATTTGTTGGAATGTTTGTAATAAAGATCTGAATAACATTGAAACTCCGGAATATCCTGATCGAACACAATGGGTCAACAACCTAGGATACATGATGTGGAGCATCCAAGAAATTAAAGACGGAACGGTATACAAGAGATTCAAAGAAAGGTTAGGACTATAATGAAAGTAGGAGTTGTAACAACATTTCCACCTAACAGATGGAATGTGTATGCACAAAGAATGATCGAAAGTCATATCAAGTATTGGCCTGATGATGTAAAACTATATGCATACTACGAAGGCGACAAACCAAAATTAGAACATGAAAAGATTATATTTGTAGACATCCATGAGGCAAATCCTGAATTAGTAAAGTTTAAACAAAAACACAAAGACGACCCTGTTGCCAATGGTGAGATACAAGAAATACCCGGTGGCGTAAGAAGAGATCCAACAGCAGGAAAAAATGATCGTGGCAAAGGTTCATACCTATGGGACGCTGTTAGATTTGCCCATAAAACGTTTGCAGTTGATCATGCAATAACCACATGGCCCGAGGACTACATTCTATGGTTAGACGCAGACACATACACATTTAAACCTATATCAAAGGAGTTTGTAATTGGACTGCTACCCGCAGACAAGTTAGTGAACTTTTTAGGTAGAGGTGAAAAATATCCCGAGTGTGGTTGGGTATGTTACAACAAGACCCACCCAAAGATAAAAGAGTTCATGACATATTGGACAAATATGTACAAAGAAGATACAATTTTTAACGAACTTGAATGGCACGACAGTTATCTATTTTGGCAATGTGTAAAAAGAATAGCACCCAACGACGGAGTAGATATAGGCAAAGGAGCAGGTGCAAAAGGACATCACATATTCATCAACAGTGTTCTCGGAGAATATATTGATCATATGAAAGGCAAAAGAAAAGTTAAAGGTAAAAGTTCTGCTAGTGACTTAAGAATCAGCAGGAAAGAAGATTACTGGAAAAATGTCGAAACTTATGATCCTTTCGGTGGTGTGAAATTTGATCCGAAACAAGCAGAAGACATTGTTGACAAAGTAGCAAAAGGAAAGCAAGGAAACTAGTAATGAAAATAGCGTGTTATCCTGAATTTGGAAGTTTGAATTCAAAACCTATATTTGAGGCTTTTATTGAAAGTTTGAAGAAGGATGGACACGAAGTTTATATCAATCAAGATAAAAATGCAGACGTGGCTGTCATATGGTCTGTGCTGTGGCGTGGAAGAATGGCCGATAATAAACCAATATGGGACAACTACAGAAATACGGATAGACCAGTGATTGTGTTAGAGGTAGGAGGACTACTTAGAAACGACACTTTTAAAATAGGTATCAACGGTATTAACAGAGATGCCGACTTCGCCAATCAAGAAGTAGATGACAAAAGATGGCCGCTATTTAAAAAAGAGATGAAGCCATGGAACCCTAACGGCGACATAATTGTAATATGTGGACAACACGATACAAGTCAACAGTGGATCGGACTTCCAAAAATGGAAAAATGGATACAACAAAAAGTAGAAGAGATTAGAAAGTTTACCAGCAGACCTATACTGATTAGACCTCATCCTCGTAATCAGATAAACTTTAATGTTGAAAAATATAAGGACGTATTCATGAGATTGCCAAAAAGAGATTGGAACACGTATGACGATACAGATTTTAAAGCAACACTAGAACAGACGTGGGCGGTAGTAAATCATAGCAGTAACCCTGCAATAGAATCGGTACTGGCTGGTATCCCTGTGTTTGTTTCTCAGTCCAGTCTTTGCTATGAGGTAGGTAATGAATATATTGCCGACATAAACACACCTGCTATGCCTAACAGGAAACAATGGGCAGAAAGACTTTCCTATACAGAATGGTGGAGAGAAGAAATTGAACAAGGATTGCCATGGGAAAGAATTAAAAAACGTTTAAAGGATAGGTACTTGTAATGAAGAGAATAGTATTAGTCACAGGAGGATTTGACCCTCTACACTCTGGCCATATTGAATATTTGAATGCCGCCAAAAAACTAGGAGATGAACTATGGGTTGGGATTAACTCAGACACTTGGTTAACTAGAAAAAAAGGCAAACCGTTTATGCCTGCGAGTGATAGGTTAGAAATAATAAAGAATTTAAAAATGGTGGATAACGTTATTAGTTTTGACGACAATGATGATACAGCAAACGATGCCATAAAAAGAGTACTTGAAAGTCATTCGGGTCGACAAAAAAGATTATCCGACGACGATGTACATATTGTTTTTGCCAATGGTGGAGACAGGTATCCGTCTAACACGCCTGAACAAAAAGAGTATCACAACAACACCAGAGTGACTTTTAAATTTGGTGTTGGAGGTGCAAAGATTAACTCAAGCAGTTGGATTATCGAAGACCACAAGTATCCTAGGTCGGATAGAATATGGGGATATTACAGAGTTCTTTACGGCATCGGAAACACACTAAAATTAAAGGAACTTACTGTTGACCCAAAAAAATCTCTTTCTATGCAAAGGCACAAACACAGAGCAGAGTATTGGTATGTTGCTGAAGGCACTGCGACTGTGAATACCTTAGATAAAAATAACGAAGAGACAGCACTCGCTGAACTCCACGAGAATGAAACAATAACCATTGACAAAGGCAGATGGCATCAACTTGTAAACAACAATGCCAAGCCATTAAAAATAATAGAAATACAATACGGCGAAAACTGTGTCGAGGAGGATATTGAAAGAAAGTGATAGAAATTGATATAGGAAAGCAACAAGAGATACAACCGATAGAGTGGAAACAGTACGAAGGCGAGACGATAGTTACTGCTACCATAATCAGGAAAGGACAAAAAATACAAGAGACTGCTTTCTATGAAGACAAGGTAAAAGCAAAACCAGTTGGCAATGCATATGTGATCGGAAACGGACCATCTAGAAAAGGTTTTGACCTTAACAAACTAAAAGCAACAGGTCAAACTTACGGATGTAATGCTCTGTACAGAGACTTTATGCCTGACTTTATTTTTTCTGTTGATACAAAGATGTCAGTAAAGATGTGTGAGGACGAGGTTGGCCTGAAAACTGTACACTACGCACCATCATTAGAAGTTATGAGAAAACAAAATAAAGGTATGTTACACCTAATACCCAATAATCCACATTGGATATCAGGTAATGCGGCCTTCTGGACAGCAGGAGTGCATGGACACAAAAACATCTATCTGTTGGGGTTTGACTTCAGAGAATATGGTAAGAATCAATTGAACAACATCTATCAAGGCACAGAGAACTACGGCGAGAGACACAGCGATGCATTATTCGAAGGATGGTACAAACAGTTTCGAGATATGTTAAAGATGAGACCTTATGTTAACTACACTGTGGTACATGACAATCCACCAGAGTATCTACAATTTATGCAGACAGGAACTGACTTAGGTAACAGTAAGGTTATAAGTTATAAAGAATTTGAGAAGGTATTAACACCTTGATAGGCCTAAACCTGCACGGCTAAATTTTTCTTTCCAAGCAAAAAAGTTTGCATTGTGATTAGAATAAGGATCTTTCATCCAAGTCATTTGGTATAAGTGCACCATTTCGTGTGCAAGTGTTTCAATAAAGTCTTTCCACGTAGGAAATTTACAGTGTATCTCGATATAGTATTCAACATCTATATGATACGGGATCACTCTTTGATCAAACTTACCCTTAGGCGTTTTTCTGTTGTCCCAATTGGCAACACATCTGCCCCAATCTTTGTGCAAACGTTTCACTCTCATGGGTACTCTTGGTAGTCTTCCGTTGAATAATCCTGCATTGATCACTTTGAACCAATGGTGTACCTGTTGTTCTGTGGGTTTGAAACAAGCAATATTCTTGTGTCTAGTCGCAGTATTTTCCAACTTAACTTTAAGTTGCTTTCTAACGTTCACACTTTTATTTTTGTACTTTTTCATGGTTGACAGTATTACCAGTTGTGTTATAATATACTAATAATTATCTAAAATATCATGGATCAAATGCACACAGATTTACCAAAAACAGTTAACGAAGCACTCAATATATTAGCATATAATGATTATTTTTGGGGTAGCAATAAAAAACCGCATATCGACCATCATCCAAAAGACAGAAGAACTATCACTAGTTTAGTCGATAGTCAATATCCATGGACTGAAAAACAGGCAAGACTGGCCCTTGTTATCCTTAAGAGATATCTCAAAAGTTTTGAGAAACACAATATCGATATAGGATACTTGGTGGATAATCCTACATATGATCATCCATTTAGACAGATAGACTTTGAAAAGTCTATAGAAAGATACGAGGATGACGAAGGCAAAACTTGGATAGAGGTCAAGTTTCCATACAATAAAAAAATTATACAACTTATTAGAACACTTAAGGATCACCGAGGCCTACCGCCTAGGTTTGCTATGTATGACGGTGAGAAAAAAATATGGACTTTTGTATGCACGGAAGTTACTGCTTACTTTCTGACATTGATTGCTGTGAGATATGACTTTAAATTTATAGACGAGTCTTTGCTAGACGACTTTTACGATATAAGGAAAGAAAAAAGATCTTACAAAAAAGTAACGGCAATTATAAGTGACAGTGTTACAATACACAATGCATCTGAAAACTTACAAGACTACTGGGATAAGAATATCAAAGGATTGCCTACAATACAGCAAGTTGACGCACTAAAAAATCTTGCTATAACTTATAAGTCATCAAAAAAAATAGAGGCTGTGGAAAGATATGGAGACCAACTTTCTACTAACATGGCTTTTTCTAATAACGCAGATATGTGGATAGACAAAAATATATATAATAGATCACAAGTTTTAAATGCACTAGATACATTAAACATTTGGCCAATAATAATTCCTGTTTCAGGAGATATAATGGGAAGAGATACACTCGAGGAGATATGGAATTGGATCAAAACATTTGACCGGCACGGTTTACACATCACAAATGAATTGGCATGGGGATTCAATTTTGATCCTCAGTTCGACGGATATCCTATCGAGCGTGGAATAGATCAAGAATACAAAGATAAAGTTTTTGAGATAGAACAAATGACCAAACAATTTAAATACATCGACGATAGAACCAAAGTTTATTTTGTGCAAAATAGAATTACAAGAACACAGATTAGAGCAAAGTTCCAACCAAAAGCAGTTTTGATGGATGTTGGTGGTGGTTATTATTCGTCCGGTGGTGGAAATTTGAAAAGACTTCTTGATAATTTGCCCAAAAGGTTGTATTATACTAGTGAAGAGCCTGGTAGATTCGGCGTAAGGGAAATTATGAAGATATGAGTTCATGTAAATTGGTAATCAAAGACGAAGTAAATGTCAAGTTTGAAAACTTAGACTTGAAGTGGCGTCAACGACTGCACAACAAGTTCAAGTATCAAATACCTTATGCATTCCATTTGCCTGCTGTAAAATTGGGTAGATGGGACGGCAAGATTGCTTTCTTTGGTCTAGGTGGTACTACGTATCTCAACATGGTAGACGAAATACTTCCAATCCTAGAGGACGGAGGAGTTTATGTTGAACTTGAGGATCGAAGGAATCAACATAATTTTGAGTTTACTGCGATCGACAAAAATTATCTATCAGATATACAATGGCCTGACAATCATCCGTGTGCTGGTCAAAGCATAGAGTTAAGAGATTATCAAGTAGAAACAATTAATAAATTTATTGAATCACCACAAAGCATACAGGAGATAGCCACAGGTGCAGGTAAGACAATTATTACTGCGTCACTATGCAAACTGGTTGAACCTTATGGACGTACAATAACAATAGTTCCAAACAAGAGTCTAGTCACGCAAACTGAAGAAGACTTTCTTGCTTGTAATTTAGACACAGGTGTCTACTACGGTGATAGAAAAGAAGTAGGAAGGTACAACACAATAGCAACATGGCAGAGTTTAAATGTGCTTGAGAAGAAAGCAAAAAACGAACACAGCACAGAATTCAAAGAGTTCTGTGAGGGCATCAACACAGTGATCATAGACGAAGTACACATGGCCAAGGCCGATGTTCTAAAAAGATTATTGACGGGTGCATTTGCACATTGTGGCATACGTTGGGGACTGACAGGCACAGTGCCAAAAGCAGAATATGAATTCATGGGCATCAAAGTTTCACTGGGAGATGTTACTCACAGAATACCTGCAAAAGATTTACAAGAAAAAGGTGTGTTAGCAAATTGTAATGTGAATGTTTTACAAACACAGGACCATCCCGAATTTAAAACATATCAAGAAGAATTGAAATGGTTAACAACAGATTCTACTAGAATGGAATGGCTCGCAAAAACTATCGAACACATAGGAACATCAGGAAATACTCTAATTCTAGTTGATAGAATATCAGCAGGACAAATACTGCAAGAAAAAATTAAAGATTCAGTTTTCGTATCTGGGTCAACTAAAAATGCCGACAGGAAGGAACAATACGATGAAGTGTCTACTGCAACAAATAAAATTATTATTGCGACCTATGGGGTGGCATCCGTTGGAATTAATATTCCTCGGATATTCAATCTTGTTCTTATTGAACCTGGTAAATCTTTTGTGAGAGTTATTCAGAGTATAGGTAGAGGTATTCGTAAAGCAGAAGACAAAGATAATGTTCAGATATGGGATATTACCAGTAGTTGCAAGTTTGCGAAAAGACATCTAACACAAAGAAAAAAGTTTTACAAAGAGGCCAATTATCCGTATAATATAGAGAAGATAGATTATGAAAATCCTTACACTAGATAATAAACCATATACACTAGAAAAGATACCCGAGTACGTCGATGAAAATCTTAGATTCGCTGTACTAGATAATTCAGATCCAAATGAACCTGATTTCTTTTACATACCATTAATTTTTTTAGAATCATTTAATGCACCGGCGGCTGTGTTACAGATAGGCGAGTGGAAAGTTAAGATGCCATTGGATTGGAAAATGCTCATAGGTGAATGGGGCCAACAAGAGATGCACGTGCTACCAATAACAAGTTTAAACGATAGAGGGTTTGATGCATTCACTTTCAACCCATTATCAAGCCATAAACCTGAATTCTTTCCTATAGATATCGTAGACATCTACACAGAAGTTAAATGGTACTTTCCTAAGATAAAATCAGGACAACTATTATCTGTTCCATTGAGCGATGGTCCAAAACCTTACTGTGCCTATTTTGTAAAAGACATATCAAGACAGTGTGAGCAAGTAGACTATGGATCAGTCTGGTAATGACAAAGAAGAAAACAATTAGAATTGACGCTCCGATACTATTAGTAGAGGGCACACCTATATGGATGGATAAAAATTGGCCTATGAAATTTTTTGATTGGCTAGATAAAAATGGATTTAGAAAAAAACTATCAGGTTTTACTCACATGAATAATAAATTAAAGTTATCGTTTATTGACAGTAAATCTGCTACAATGTTTGGATTGAAGTATGACAGAGAAAAAGAAAAGAAAATTTTTTGAATTAAAGCCTGGACTAGAGGCTGTAGATTATCGTAACAAAGACTATTACGATAGAATTGATGACAATGAAAAAGCATTGTACTCACCATTCATGTTGATGAGGTATGCTTCTAATATAGCAAACAAGGATCAATTCTTTGTGGAACATTATATAGAAATGGTCAACGAGTGTGTTAACAAACATCTTTTTACACTATCAAGTAAGCATAAGAAACTATGTTGGATACTTACTTCTATGTGTGGTACAGAAACTAGACAATTTCATCCATGGATCAAACCCATGAAGAAGGTTGCAAACAAGACTATGAAACAACTTATGCAACTATATCCAAACATGAAAGAATCGGACCTCGAGTTATTAGATAAAATTATAACAGATACTGAACTGGAACAGTTAATTGAAGAACATGGAATCAACTAAATTCAAATGTCCATACTGTGGTAGCGAATTCACTCGTGAGAGAACTTTACAGGTTCATATGTGTGAACCTAAAAGACGCTATCTGCAAAAGAACGAAAAATGGGTACAAAATGCTTTTATGGTGTTTCAAAGATTTTATGAGATACATCAAAAGAATCATAAAAAGAAAACTTATGAACAATTTTGTGAATCTCCTTACTACAACGCATTCGTAAAATTTGGACGATACATCATGCACATAAACCCTTTGTATCCTGAAAAATACATAGACTATGTCATGCTTTCCAAAGTAAAATTAGATCACTGGGCCAATGATGCATTATACGAAACATATCTTATAGACACACTGAAAAGAGAACCAGTGGAAGCGGCACTGAAAAGATCCATAACAACGATGATGGATTGGGCCGACGAACAAAATGCACAATGGTCTGATTATTTTAGATTAGCAAACAGGAACAGAGCGGTGCAACACATACAGCAAGGAAAAATATCGCCATGGTTAGTATTAGGTTGTTCTCCTGGGAAAAAAATGTTACAATCATTTACAGATGAACAATTACAAATGACACATAGATTCATCAGTCCGGAGTTTTGGGCAAGTAAATTTAAAAGTGATCCAGCAGACGTTTTGTTTGTACAGGAAACAGCCAAGGAGGCAAGAATTGAGTAGAGTAACTAGTGAAATTACAGACGGAATGCATATCGAGCCAGGCGACTGTATTGTTGTGATAAAGAAAGACGGCACTGTTGGCAAAGTTGTTATGCCTGAGATGAACGTCCATATGCAGAACTCTGTTGGTTATAAAAAGTTATTAGAGGTGCTCGACGTAATCGAGCCAGGAGCCAAGAAGCATTTTGAAGATCATAACAAAGGAAAGTTGCACTGATGCCATTATCTAAAGAAGTAGAATTGAAGCCATTCCCACGCAAAGAGGTCGAGGGATGGATAAAAACTCAACAAGAATTTTTGAAAGAGGCAAAGAGAACTGCATGGGCCAATAGAAAAGACAATAAGATTAAAAATGCAGAAGCAGAAGTAAAGTCAATTGAAGGATACATAAGACATCTAAAATATTATCTAAAACATGGAGACTATCCAGATATGTATTATGGACCTAATGCAAATCAATTGATTTCATATAGATGTGTAGCCATGGCATACGATAAGGATGGAACAGTTAAAAGAACCGTGAATACATTTTATCCGGACCTCGGTAGAAAATGGACACAACAAGATCAACAGGATTTGAGGGGACCAGTCGAACATAAAAAAAGAACAAGAAGAAAGAGAAAAAATGGGTAAACACTTGAAAACAGCGATGGATGATAGATTTATAAATTCATTAGGTATTGAAGTTTATAAACTTGATCCGAATAATAAAGTTTTAAACACGTTGATGAATCTACCAAACTTTGAGGGTGGGGAATTAAAGAAAACAATAAAGGATTACAAAAAGAAAAATGCCTGAGCCAGTAGACATAAGCAAGAAACATTTTTATATCAGTTTAGTAAAAAGTGCAGTACGTATCGGTGCTGGTGGCTTTTTAATTACAGGAAACTTTTTAATGGCTGGAATATTATTAATTGGTGCTGAAGTATTAGGAATAGCA
>MDTB01205977.1_pt1 | contig 17218 bp, 12 predicted proteins | sample 811161 | NCBI WGS metagenome assembly MDTB01 (sample SAMN05326650, study PRJNA326480) | marine metagenome | isolation source: seawater | place: Mediterranean Sea | collected 2009
AGGTCTTTTTTAGGATTGTCAATAACCCATTGTAGAACTTTGTATGTGTTGGGATCCATTATTGGCTCACCACCTGTCATTCTAAAATGTTTTAAGTTTTTATAAAGTGTAGGCCACCATTGCCAAAATGCTTTTCTGTATGGATTTTCGTCTCTATTTGGTATTGGCTTTCTTTGCCCCTGAAAATGTTCTGGAGCGTTGTGGGCAGGAGATGTGGGATATTGGCCATATCGATCTATCTCCTGTGCCCACGTGGTCGAGAATTGAGGTGAACAATAACTGCACTTGAAATTACAAGCATGATTAAAGTTAACTTCAACATATCTCGGCGTCCATTCTGAGTCTATAGGTTTTCCAACAATTGACTCAAAATCTTGTATTGCCCAAGGTTCACCTGAGCGGTAAATTCTATCCGACGTGCCACCCGCGTCTTCTATTTTCCAACAATAACTACAACCTTTTGGCCTTTGACCTTTCAACATCTGTTGACGTTGTTCTAATTTTTCCTTAGTGTTGTGTAGTGCCGCTGGATTAGTTTTTATTTGATCTGGATCTATTTTGTGTAAAGGAGGATGGTAGCAACTGTTTGTCAGTCCAGTTGGAAGATGTAGACTAACCTGATTCCACTTGGCTAAACAAAAACTAGGACTGACTGTGTCTAATTTTTCTTTGGCAACATTGGCATCTTTTTGATAATTACTGGTTTTCAAGATCTTGCACTCCTCTGTTTTTATGTAATGGTTGAGTAAATTTAAAAAATTTACTTGCGGCTTCGTCAAGTTCAGGTATTGCTAGTCCAAGTCGTTGTTCAATAGATCCTTTATATTGTGCTAACTCAGCCTCTAGTGCAAGTTTATGTAATATTTCAAATGTATCTCCTAGTATATCCAGTTCTAAATGACAAGGTTCATTTGCAATTGCCAAATCATAACAGCCTACCCTTGCACCTAACATGGCATATTGGCCCCATTCAACATCTGCACCAACTGTCATCCAAGTTAAAAGTTTGATCAAGTTGCTTTTTGCAATAGTTTTTGTAAACTGTGTTGGTTCAACTCTGTTGCCTCTGTCCATACTCAGTTTTACACCTTCTCTATATCCAGCAATAAAGGCCTGTTTACTGTTGGCATTAATAACGCTGGTAGAATAACAATTATGTAAATTAGCATGTGGTACAGTCCAACAAAAATCTTTTTTACTTTGTTCTGTTACTGCATTTTCGTGAGTCTTCATACCGAGGCAAGTTTCTTTATGCCATCCAACCAATCCACCGTTTCCATAAACTAAACCATTAACACTGTTTTTTGCACGCCACCTGTGGACATGTTTTGGATCAGTCTTGTTCCAATCAAGTGTTTGCAATAAAAATGTTTCGTCAATTATGTTATCTCCATCAACACTTATAAAAAAATCTGTTTCTGCCTTTTCCGCCGCGGCTTTGTGTGCTGAATCAAAGCCTTTTACTCCATGCACACGTTTTGCCCATGGCACTTTGCTCAATAGGTCAGCATAGTTTTCTTCACAGTTTGGTTCTTGGTAACTGATAAAAACAAAATCTAAATCTAAAACTTTTACTTTTTCCATTTGTATGTTTTTGTTCCTTCATTAGATAACCAAAATGGATTGTTTTCATAAAACTTATATCCATCTTGTGAACTTTCTAACTGGGTTTGTTGTTGTTCTTTTGGCACCACTGGTCTTTTACAAATAATTGCACCATTTGGTCCTTTTTGACAAAAGTAATTTTCTTCTCCAGATTTTAAAATATCCAGTTTTTGCAACAATGACACTTCTATTTGTTGTTCGTCAATAGTAACAAAGTGTTTTTTAACACTTTTGTTTTTGAAATTGTCTAGGGCCTCAAAAAATCCTGGCATCTAATTTCTCCATTGTGTCTTTTTCATGATAATGCCAAATTCTAGACTGTCTATATCCTCCAACATATACAGCATTATCCTGTTTGTATACCTGTAAAAAGTCATTATTGTTGTATAAAGGTGTTAGACCATTAACATCATTTTTATTGTGTGCAAATTTAAACCATTCGTAGTCTATTTTTTTAATTTGTAAGGGATCAAGCAATTTGTTTGCCAGTGCATAAACCACATCTGTTGTTGGTTCTTTATCAAAACAATTTATTAAACAGTTATCTCGCACATAGGCCCAGTTTGTAGTAATACTTTTGCAAACAATATAAAACTGCATGGCCCATATACTTTTACGGAAATAATGTAGTCCACTATAGACATTGGGTAAATTATTTTCAACAAACAGTTTTCTATATTTTGTGTGTTTTACTATGTCATCTTTGTAGTTTCTACAATCGTAACTGTGAACCATGTCCCATTGATGTAAATGATTCCACCACCAATCTGTATTTTGTGTAAAAATCATGTCCGCTTCTAATTTTATTGTGTGTGTGAAAGGAGATTTAATAAATGCCTGCCATTCTTTGTCAAACTTTCCTTTTGCTTTACCGTCGAATAACTGAATATGATCTACGTTTTTAGGCATTTGTGATAAATGATTATCTGTGATAATACAAGTTTTATTATTTTTGTTGTGTTTTTTTATGCTGGTCGCCAATCTTTCACTGGCTTCGATGTATTTGTCTCCAAAAGCAAACCAAACGTAGCCTTTATCTAACATTACAAAACTCCTTATCTAAAACATGAACATCCGTATCTGTAACAACATTAACTTTGTCTTTGTACTTGTATACAACGCTTGTGTCTGTGACCTCTAATACATCAAATTCATGAGGTAACATATTCATAGCACTAGGAATAAAATTATTTTGTTTAACTTGTCCGCTTAATTGATGTAAAGCAATAGCAAAAGCATAATCATTTCTATAATTTTTAAATTTAATTCTATATAAGTTCCTATAGTGTTCATAATTTTCCTGTACATTTTTTATCATATCAAATATCATTTTTACCCGTTCAGTTTTTTTAAACATAACAACTGTTGCCCACACTATAGGTATAGTGGACTCTAATTTAGTTTGAATCTTGTTAAGTCCTGATATGTCATGGACTTTGTTGTGCAGTAAAAAATCACTTTTAGAGTTACAAAGTTCCAGTAGGTTAGGTGTAAAAGTCAAATAATCACAGTCCAATAATAATGTAGTGTCATAAAAACTATGTTCATAAGCATTTGCCCGTTCCATATTGTACCATGGAATATTATGTCCTCTATAAAATCTATAATTTGTAGTATTTTGTTTTACTAATCTATAAGTTATACCACCAAACTGTGGAAAGTTTCTGTGTGTGTCGTGATCTGTTACAACAGTAACCGGAAGTTTTAAATTTTTGTTTATTAGATCAATCGACTTTAATGCAAGTTTATGATACTGAGTGGTGGGTGTGTTAAAACAATATAGTAGTACGCCAGTGTCCATTACTTTCTCCTTTGTAAGGAATCATGTAATTGGCTCAATGTGTTTAGTGTTTCTTGGTTTCTTTCAATTAACTTAGATAAAAAGTCATTTGGGTCTTTAATATGACAGGGATTATCATTGCTATCCAATATATAAAATTCTTTAGCATGTGCCTTAAGAGTTGACACTGTGTTAATTGTTTCTGAGTCTGCCCTAAAAAGTCTGCCATTGTATGCCATGACCTGTCTTGACTTCATTTTTTCCAAATTGTTACGTTTGGTAACGGAAAGATCGTGTGCTAGATCAGAATACTTTTTTAGTTTGCCAATATCCATAATTCAATTATAACAGTAATTATGGAATATTTCAAGTGTTGGAAAAAAATTGATTTTTAATCGTTGTTTACGATTGCGTTTGATACTTGTGCTACCGAAATACTTGTGTAAACAGTGGAAAGTCCTTGTGCTGTGGTTGGATCCATTGTTCTAAAACTAAAATCAGTTGGTCCACATGCTTCTTCTTCAACATTTACTGAACTTAAATTACCTGATGTGTAGTCAGTTCTAACGCCTTCGTTCTGTAGTAATGAACATTTGACTGTGATGTTTATACCATTATTGCCTCTTGAGTCTGAGTGTGCTGAGTCAGTCTTGGCTTCAATCTTGACTTGAATGTCACCGCTGTAATCACCTGAGTCTTCGGTTAAAGTTATAATTGTTTGATAGGATGTTGTAAGATCATAGTAACCAATTGCTAAGCCATTTGTTGTTAAAGTTTCGCCTGAACCTGATCTAGTTGAAACTTTTGAACCTATATCTAAATTTCCTAGTGCGGCTAATAATGCATCAACTGAAGCATCTTTACCTGTGTTGTTTGTTTTGTTGTTTGTGAAATTAATTCTTAGTTTTCCGCCAGCGTTGAAAAAGAATCTGGCTTCATCACCGCCTGCAAAAGTGTATTTTGCCTCTACTATGTGTGAAGTATCAAAAACTGCCGATGCTACTAATGATAAATCTTCTGAACCTGCTGAAATTGCTGTTGCACTTGTTGATCCACCTTTTACTTCATTCTCAAGTGAAAGTAAATCTGCCGCTAGTGCTGAAACCACTGCAATAGTGTTACCTGCTGTTCGAGCAGTTGTAGATGATAATGAGTCGTTAGTATGGTTAGCAATATTATCCATTGCTGTAAAAAGTGAATTCCATTGTGCGACTGTTACAGTGTCGCCTGCACCTACCGTTGCTAATTCAGTTTGTCCTAAACCTACATCGCCTGTTCCTGTCCCCATTATAGAGTTGATTCCAAATGGTGTTGAACTTGCGTTTACAAAGTTATTGTATTCGTCATCTAAAATTGTATCACCTGCTACATATGCCATGTTTTACTTAACTCCTATTACACATTCAGTTAGTTCTGTTATACTGCTGTATTTAGTCTTTAGCAGTCTACCCAGCACAGTAAACGCTGAGCAATTTTCTAATTCGGCTACCTTTGCCTCACCATTTCCTGCTGATACTATACGTTGACCTGCATGTCCTGGGCCTTTGACTTTGACTCTTACTCTTCCTTTTAGAGCAATCATTGGATGTGAATCATCATTGCCTGCATCTCTATTCATTAAAAACGCTGGTTTTTCAGAAACTACTCCAAAAACTCTTGTTGAATTTTCACTATCACAAATTGTGATCTCTTTTGCACCACCTAGTTCTACAACGTCTCCTACCTCCATGGGTACATCTGCTTCATATCGTTCTGCCAAGTCAGCGTATTGGGCTGATGTAGATGTTGCGTGTACTACATTTGCTCTTAGATCCACCAACGTTGGTGCTGATAATTCAGAGCCGCCACCTGACTTGAATGCTGTCCAAGCGCCTCCTGCATTTCCAAAAGTAGTTGTGCCATCATCTGCAAATGATTCGTCCCATACCCAGTATAAATCTTGTTCAGTAGCAGAAGATGTTGCTCCTCTGTTGGCTTTTATGCCTGTAAAAGTAGGCATACTAGATGCCGCTGAAATATTTCTGTTAAGTTCTATGATGTTATCTTCTACTGAAAGAGTTGTTGTGTTTACAATTGTTTGTGTGCCTTCCACATCTAAATTGCCAACTCGTAAATTTTCTATTCTACCAGTGGATCCATTTATTCTTAGTGCTTCTGTTGTAGTTCCACCATCGTTTACTGTGAAAATAATATCTTTGTCTTGAGTAGTTTGTGCTATTGTAAAGTCATCTGAGCTCAGAGTCATTGTGATGTCTGATCCTATACCCAGTGTCAAGCCGCCATCATTTAATATACCTAATGTTCCTGAAGTGGTATCATTAGCGTTGGATCTTAAGTAGTTGGCCGCGGCTACACCACCCAACGAATCTGTATTAGTTGCTGTGCCTGTCAATTTATTGTCTGCTATTGCAGTTGACATCGTGATACCTTTGCTTATAGTTGAGAAACCTGATATCGAAGTTCCTGGTGTAAAAGCATCTGCTGACACAATTGCCACATTATTATCATTTGTAACGAATCTTAAAATAGATTTTTGTACACCAACATTGTCTTCTATCGCTTCAGCAACAACCTGTGTTACTCCTGATCCAGAAACAGTTGTTGGTCCTATCAAAGTCCATGATGTTCCACCGTAAACATACAATTGATTGTTTGTGGTATCAAACCACATGTCACCTGTTACAGCATTTGATGGTTGTGTAGTAGAATTAGTAGTGCTTCCTACTGGTTTAAATTTAGATCCTGTGTATACATTTAATTGATTGTTTAATGAATCATACCAAAGTTGTCCCTTTATTTTATTTGATGGTTCACTTGTATTAGAAAAATTTTCTAATAACTTAACAAAGTTTTCGTTAAGCCTTTCTCCGAATCCTGCATATCCTTTACCAATTAACGTAATATCTAAGGTAGTGGTATCAATGGTACCATCTGCTAATACCTTTAAAACTGTTCCTATTGTGTTGTTAATTGTATATGCCATTATCTAATTTGATTGATTATCCCTTATAAATGTTAGAAATGAAACATCACCAAGTAATTTTATTAAAATTTCTGCTGTTTCAGGATTCAAAATAGCATCTATTTTTGCTATTTCTTCTTGCGTTAAAACAGTTTCGTAGTTGTTGTTGATGTAATCACTTACTTCTTGTTTAGTTGCCATTGTGTTTCTCCATATGTAATTATCCTATTTTTAGTTTATTTCAGGATCATAAACCTCTAACCATTCACCAAATTTGTGTTCAACAAATGGTCTTACGGTCAATCCTACCACAAAACAGAAGGATTCTCCTATCCATCTTGTGAATTTTCCTAAAATATCTCCCTTGGATCGTTTACCCATTTGATGTGCTAGTTCGTTTGCCCTTGCTTGTGCAAGAACTTTAATAACATTGATTACTAGTCCACCAAACCATGATTTTGTTTCAGTTGAATTTTGCATATATTGTACCAATGGTATGGCCCAAAACCAATACCCAATTTTGGTTGTTCTGTTTAAGTGTTTGACTGAAAATTCTGTGTCAATTTGTAAATCTTGTAATGAGAATAGGCCTTTGTTTTGTAACCAAGTGCAGATTACTCTACCTCCGCCACCTCCGCCTGATCCAGGTGTTCCTGATGATGAACCTCCTGCACTGTCTCCAAATCCCGCCGCAGTTGTTGTAAAGTCTATGCCTGAGTTGAATATTGGCTTCCAGTTTCCATCGTACTTGAAATAGGCTCCGGTAACTTTTTTCCATCTGTCACTAATTTTTGCGTATATCTGAGTTACACGTTTCCAACTACCATCATGTTTAAAAAATGCATCTGGACTGATTGAGAAAATTATTACTGCTAATCCGTTGCCTCCTGATTGCTGTACATTTCCACCTCTGCCAACACCTGATTGATATCTTGAATCTGCTGTGCCGCCTGGAGTTTGTCCTGAACTTGAATCAGATGTTCCACTGCTTGGAACTAAATTACTGCCTGAATGTCCTCCTGCACCACCTGCGTCTCCAGATCCTCCCGAACCTCCTTTACCTCCAGAGTCTCCTCCACCGCCGGCTCCACCACCACCACCGTCTCCAGTGTGGTCTGCTCCGTTTTCACCTAATGTTGGTGGTGAGTTTGTTGTTGCTGAATTTGAATTAATACCTGCTGAACCTCTGCCGTTTCTCCCGTCTGAGCCTCCAGCACCGCCTCCGCCAGCAATGGCAATTTCTACTCCGTCTATTGTAATGACTGTGGCACCGCCTCCGCCACCACCTGCACCTGATGCACCACGTGGACCTGCTGATCCACCTCGGCCACCTGAATAGCCTGTTAAACTTTTTCCGTTGGGTCCACCTGCGGCTCCTCCTGCGTGTGTGGTACCTCCACCACCGCCGCCACCTACTGCTACTCTCATAGTTTTATTGGCGTGTGTTACAAGCGATAATGATGTTTTTGCAACGTGCTGACCTCCTGCTCCAACTTGTCCAGGTCCGGCTTGATCTCCACCGCCGCCACCGCCGCCACCGCCCCATAGATATAGATCCATAGAAGTTGTGCCTGCAGGTATAACCAATACTTGAGTTGTGCCTGTGTACGTGAAAGTTTTAGTTACGGTAGTTGCCATATGGGATTACGCCTCCCTTACGAACCAAAGATCTCCGTTGCTACCTTGACCGCTAGTAGGTGCTGAGGTTTCAACGTATCTGTTGCCTGCAACGCTATTTGATGAATCATCTGATATAACACTGCCTCCCCAACGCTTGATAGATTCTGCTACTTGTCCAATACTTGGAACACCAGCGTCTGATGTTGATGATGTTGAAATGTTTGAACCAACAGCACCTAAAGTTGCTGAGGTAACTTTGACATTTCCAGCCGCAGTTGTTTTTAAAACTTTTTGTTTGTTAGCATCACCGTCAGTAACGGCATCTGCTAGTCTTATAACTTGTGAAAATGATCCTGTTGTACCCGCGGCCCAATAACTTTCCGACGTGTCCCAAAAAATTCTTGCTTCACCTGATGCTTTTTCAACAATTAATCCTCCATCTACATCAGATGCATTGCCTTCGTTTACTTCTAAGAAAGCATCAGTGTAAGTTGATACATCGACAGATGATTTGTCATATGATCCTGTTATTGTAAGATTTCCTGTAATTGTTGTGTTACCAGTAAGTGTAATATTTCCAGTGCTACCAGCAAAAGCCAAAGGTGTTTTAGTAGTACCTCCATCGTTGATAGTAAATGACAAGTCCTTATCTTGCCTTGTTTGTGCAACAGTAATGTCACCTGAACTAGCAGTAATTGATAATTCTTGTTCATCACCAATGATTAAACCACCATCTGCATCAATTGTTATTGCGCCTGTGGTCGTGTCTGCCGCATCTGCTCTTAAAAAATTGCCACCTGCAATTACAGTTGCTGATGTGTTAGTAGTTGAACTTACATCTACCGCAGTTGCTTGACTTGAATTTCCTGAGAACGAAGCACTAAGAGTTGAATTTAGTGTTATACCTGATGCTACAGAAGCAAAACCATTTGTTAATAATGCCGTGGTTGAGTCTGGTTGATTAGCATCTGGTGTAAATGCTTCTTTCGATAATACAGCAACCCTTGTGTTGCCCACAAACATAGAAGCAATAATTTTATTAACACTAGAAGCAGTAACAGTTTCTATTTTCCAACCTGATAATGTTTGATTTTTTGTATAGACTGGACCTACTAATACAAACGCACCCTGCGTAGCAGAATAAGCATATAATTGGTCGTCGTCTGTGTCTAGCCATAAATCACCTGCCGAAGGTGATGTTGGTGCTGTTCCTTGAGCTCTCGAGCCACCTGTTGGTTTGAACGCCGTGCCATCGTAAACTTTTAATGAACTTGCAGATTTGTCATACCACAGTTCGCCCTCTAACGGTGCTGTTGGTGCTGATGTACTTGCTGAATGTTCTAATAGTTTAATTAAATTTTCTTGTAATAATTCTCCCCAACCTGAATAACTTTTTCCAAAAAGTGTTAAAGAGGTGGTATTATCAAGTGTACCATCTGTTATAGTAGTAACTGTTGCCCCGTCTGTTTTATTGATTGTGTATGGCATTTTCTATATTTAACACCTTCCTACTACAATATCTATCGTGCCTACATTGTCTGAATTGTAGTCTTGCAAGGCTTTTCCTATAATTGTTCCTGGATTTGGATCTGATATTTTTTTAGCAACACCAGGTAGAGTATTGTGTGTACCTAACATATCTCCTTTAGTAATAAATCCTGACACTTTACATTTTACTTTTCCTATTAATGCAACAGGAAGTCCATCCGCTTTGTCGTTCATCAAGTACGCTGGATTTTCACTTATAACACCCGCTACTCTTGTGTCATTTCCTCCATTGCATTGTGTAATTTCTTTTTCGCCGCCAAAAATTACCACTGTACCTACTCCATATGAGGCATCTGATTCATAAACCTCTGCCAAGTCAGCGTATTGTGCTGAAGTTGCTTTTGCGTAGACTACATTATACCCTAACGAAGAACTACCTATATCATATGTGGTATTTGTAACTGGTAAAATATTAAATGTGTTTAAGTTTCCGCTCATGGTCAAGGTACTGAATGCACTTGTACCTGAACTTGTTACATCGCCTGTCACGTTTCCTGTAAGGGCTCCTGCAAAAGTCGTTGCTGTTACTGTTCCAGACACATCTAATTTTGTAGATGGCGTTGTTGTTCCAATACCTATTCTTGAAGTACCACCGTCTATTGTCATTACAGTCGTGGTTACTCCACCATCATTTACTTTGAAAGTTATATCTGTGTCTGCAACAACGTTTGAAATTATTGCACCAGTACCATCAACTGTAACCTTAAAATCACTGTCAGCACCGACAGTCAAGCCTGAGTCATTAACTATCCCTAGTGTGCCAGTTGTTGTGTCATTAGCGTTTGATCTTAAATAATTTGTTGCGGCAACTCCGCCAAGTTTATCTGCATCTGTTGCGTTACCTGCAAATTTTAAATCTGAAATTGCTGTTGAAAGAGTTATACCTTTTGTAATTGTTGCAAATCCTGATATGGATGCTTTAGGAGTAAAACTATCTTCTGAAATAATTGCTATTAAATTTCCATCGTTGTACCAATATGTTACATTTTGATTTGTATCTGTGGAATCAGCAATGGTGTTATAAACAAATCCATTTGTTGTACCAGTTGTTGAAGGTGGACCAACTAGCACATTAGATGTTCCATTGTAAAAATAAAGTTGTTGTGTGTCAGAATCAATCCAAAGATCTCCGGTCACTTGTCCTGAAGGTTGATCAGCCTGATACTCAGCACCACTTACTGGTTTAAACGAGCCATCATATATTTTTAATTTACTGGCTGTTTCGTCATACCATAGTTGTCCTTTGATAGGCTTTGTTGGTGCAGAAGTATTAGAAAAATTTTCTAATAATGCTAAAAAGTTTTCATTGATAACTTCACCGTATCCGTCATAACCTTTTCCTACAAAAGAAATATCTGTTTGTGTGTTTAAAACAGAATCTTGTACTGTGTAAGCATTTGGCGACGCTGAACTATTTGTTTTGTTTACTGTATATGCCATCTATTAACTCGTTACCGTAGTTCCTGTAATTGGTGTATCATTATATGACGTTAAACTTTGTATTCTTAAAGTATAATCAATCTGTATTAATCTGTTCAAAGACTTTTGCACAGGATGGAATATAACGTGAGTCAATAATTTATTTGTTGATCCGTTTTCTGTTCCTTCCCAAGATTTCAATCCTAATTCATCGAACACATAGTCACCGTCAAATTTTGTTGTATTATCAAACGCTTGTTGTCCTGTAGGCTCACCATAATCTAAAGTACAAGTGACCACGATATCAGTGTATTTGTTTCCTGCTGTGTGTCTTACTTCCATCTTATTACGTGATGTGTCTTTATTTGTTGATGAATTATCATCTACTACTTTATAATATGTTTGATTGTATAATGTTGCATTTGTTCCAGTTGAATTAGGAGTAAGATAAGTTATTACTCCAGTTGTGTCTACTGTTGTGCCACCGTTTCCAAAAGCCATTTCGTGTACAAATCCTGTGGTTTTATTGGCTAGTGAATTTGCTAACGCAGTACTCATATTTTCATAATGAATTGCATTTCTTTTGTCTACAATTACTTCACCTGTTTCTGGATCCCAGATTTTAATATGTCCTTGCATCATTACACCTGATTTGTCATCAGGCTTTTTGTTTGAATTTTCTTCTTTATTTTCTATTTGATTTTCTTGCATCACGTTGTATTTATTCTGGTGCATTTGTTGGTTCTCCTGCTATGAATTTAGCCTGCTGTGTAGTAGAGGCTTGTAAACCTTTACCATCAGAGGCAGTTGACGATCCTGCTGTGTACCATGTATTACCACGTTTTTGCACAATTTTAATTTGTGTACCACTGGCCGGAGCCGTTGTTAATGTTACGTTAGCGGTACTCCCATCTACCGAATAACCTCTAGTTAATGTACTATCGTCCGTCTCGTGTTTTAAAGACAATCGTTGGCCACCAATGAATATGTCTAAATCTTCTCCACGAGACGGAGCGTGTGTAGTAGCAAAACTGACCGTCGAACCATCGCCTGTGTAGGTTTTGGTCGAATATGTGTCAGCATAAGGCACAGTTTGTTGACCTCCAGCGTCTACTACTGACGCTCCTGTGGAGTGTGCCTTAATTCCTGTTCCAAGCGTTCCTCTCCTTAATTGTCCGAGAGTGTTTCCTGACTTGGTAAAATATTCTATTCTTTCTTTATCTATGAACACAACACCTGGCATATTAACCGAAGCATTTGGTTCAGTTAACACTGTGCCATCAGTGACTGTTATTGTTGTGTCGTCTGTTGCTAAAGCAACGTCTAAAGTTGTTGTGTTTGTTGCACTTATTCTTTTATAAAAAGTTCTATTCAACATATCTTTGAAAATTCTATAACCTGTCGCACCTGATGCAGATTCAATTGCAAAATACATCACATCAATTCTATCTGTGCTTGTTAAAGTTATTCCAAAAATAGTAATTTTATTACCAACTAAAGTGTAGTCAGTATTTTGTACAAGAGTTTTTGTTCCGTTTAGTGTAACAAAAACATAATCACTGTTCAACGGCTCATTGTATAAGAACAGTTCTCCAGAAGGAGTACCTTCGAGTACTTCTCTTCTTTGTTTCATACCCAAAGCGTTGTTAAATGTTGTTGCTCGAATATTATCACCTGAACTTAAACTAATACCATCACTAGATATCTGTGTTAAATCTAATACTAGATCACTTCCAACCATTTTGTAATGATTGTCAACTAGCGTTGTTATTGCAATTACATCTGAAGATTCAGGCACGTTAGTAAAATCAATTTTTTGTCCTGAAATATCTACTGTGTAGTCTGTGTTCAATATTTGTTTAATGCCATTCTTATAAACTTCAAGTTGGTTTGCAGACGTGATTGTTTTTGCAGGATCAACTGTTGAGCCATCTGATAATCCACTTAATATGCCATAATTGTAAGTAGAACCGTCAGCACTATAATAAGTGTTGTCAGGTCCTCGCAAAATTGCACCATTTACTTCTATCAAAGTTAATCCTGCAAAAGGCCCTATTGAACCAGATGGAAAATCTAAAGTGTGTGTTACAGTAGATCCATCGTAGTAAATATCTTCTGATCTTATTTCCGCAAACGCTCTTGTAGAAGGATCTTGGTTGAATCCTGCAATCTGAACTGCCTTGCCAGCACCTGGTGCAGTGTCAAATGTCAACGTGACAGTTTTGTTCGCCTCAGTTGTAGTAAATGCTGTGGTTGGTACTCCGTCCACTGTAACATAAAGTTGTGGCAATGCACTATCCAATTGATATGTATCTCTTAATCCTGTTGTAAACGCCGCTGTGCTTCCATCGCCAGTAAAACTGTTTAGTAACACATAGTTATTTCCCGATACTGCAAAACTTTTAATGTTAACAATTCTGTTATTGGCAGGCGGACTAGTAAATGTAATTGTTTTAGCCGCGGTGTCAACTGTATAATTTGCTGTGCTGTCAGACGCTAATGCATTTTGTGGCACTCCATTGAGAGAAACCATGACTCCAGCCTGCGTTCCTGGTTGCTGACCTATGTCGAAAGTTGTTGTTGAACCATCTCCTCTATATGTTTTGTCAACAATAAACGGTACGCCAGACTCTGGTGCTGTGTAAACTTTGATATCTACGGTGTCAAATATTTGACCCGGAACTTGTTCCTGTGGTGCGTGTGTAGATGTTGTGCTAATAAATTCATCACCGTCAGTTATTATGTCACCAGGTGCAACCCCAACTGCTGTGCTGAAAAGTCCTCCTGTTAATAAAGTATCTAAAGTTCTGTCGTCTGTTGGTGTTAACACTTTATCTTCGTCGAAAGGTATTAATTCAACTTTTACACCATCGCCGGGTGCTGATGCAAAAGTAAATGTTGTAGTTGATCCATCACCTCTGAAAACATCCGCGGTTTGTCTTACACCTGCAAAGTAAACTGTGTAAACATCAGTTGCCAACGGTGCTGTTGTAAAAGTGTAGGTAGCAGTAGAGCCATCACCATAAAAAGTTTTTACTCTTGATGAACCATAACTGTCCCAAGAAATATCATTCCAAGGGGACCTATCCCATCCTTGACTTTCTTTAAACAATAACCCTGTCACCATGACTCCACCGTAGTCGACCCCATCAATTAATTGGGTCAAATCGTTACCCGGCATGCCCGCATCAGGGGTGTACATACCTAGTGTTCTACCTGAAGCAGTGATAAAACTTTCATCTCCTTGTAATTTTTGTAGATTTCCTATTCCTTCCTTAAATTTTGTAGTAGAAGTAAAAGTGTTAGTAACTCTATACAATTCATTTTGATATCTTACTAAACTAGCATAAGAATACGCTGTATTTTTTGTCCATTCAAAAACTGTGGCCTTAGAATCAACTCTGTCAAATCTTAAAGTAATATCAATGTCTCTAACAAGATCGTTGCCTAAATTTGCATATGCTTTTGCAACGTCTGATGGAGTGTTACCTCCTGTTCCTCCGCCGGAAAACACTATTGTTGGTGTTGTGGTGTATCCTGATCCTCGAGTTAATAAAGTTATTCTTGATACTGAACCACTTTGAATATATGCTGTTGCGGTTGCTTGTGTGGTTGCTCCTCCACCAGTGAACGTTACAGTTGGAGCAGTCACATAACCAGAGCCTCCCGAAGTTAATGTTATTGTGTCTATAGATTTTTTGTAGGACTCATTCCATATTTTATATGGATATTCTGTTATTCTAGTTTCGTCTATTACTCCGTCTGGATCTATATTCCTTATTTTTGCTGTGCCTTCATCGTAAAAAGGAGGATTATCAAAGTCAGTAAACAATCCATCTTGAACCTCAGTTTGTCTATATCCTACTCTATACTCACGTAATTTTGTATGGAAAGGTTTTACTTCATTAATATATTCTTCAACATATGTATCAATTCCTGTTGTATATGTTTTTCTTTGTAACAACTCCCTAAAATTATTCTTGATCTTAAGGAAAGAAGTTCTAAATAACCAGTCAACGTAGCCTTGTTCCTCTAATACTTTTCTTAATCCTATAAAAAATAAATTATTATATTCGACTTTTAAATTTCCTATAAAAATATCATCCCGTAAAGCGGTCAAAACTTTTCTAGTTTCAATAGTTGGTTCTTGATCAAAGAAGTTATCGTCAAAAACATCATCACCAGCATATCCTGTGTTGTCTATAGAATAATCATACAAAGATTTTTTCAATTGTATAGTTCCATTTTCAGTACCTACGTTTGTGTAACCAGTTGATGTTTTCATAAACAATTTCCAGCCACCAGTATCTGCTTTTGTAACTTTTACGTGTTTACCTACTGCAAGATCTAAATCATTTAGTTGATATTCAAAAGTAACCTGTGCATCTATAGGAGTGTCTTCACTATGAATCATTTCATGCACACTGGGGTCTGTGCCATACCAATCTGCCAATTCATAGTATGCTGAAGTTTTGTAAGTCTGTAATCTTGTTCTGCTCCATACCGATCCGTCCCATTGATATATCGCCCAAAAGCCGTTTGAATTTTCTTCGTCTGCTTTAACAAGATAATTCACAGAGCCACTTAAATCCCTTGTATCTAAATATGTAAGTTCAGCGTATGTGTCTACAGAGCCATCCCATAAACCCGATGCTGAACTTGGTTCTGGTTCTTGTGCGTTAAGATTTGTATAACTTATTGTATTGGCTAACTGATATTTTTTTATAACACTGTTGGCATAATCAATAATTTCTTTCAGTGCATTAAATCTGTTGACATACCAACTTTGTCTTGGTCTTAGTTCTGCTCCATATCTTCTGTTTATGGGTAAATCAAGATCAGGAACATTGTTTCCTTGATTGTCTGCACCTATCAAACTATCCCACCATTTGTTTTCTATACGTGTAGTAGGTCTATCATCCGGATCACCTTCACTAAACAGTTTCCAAACTGCGTGTTCGCTGTCCATGTCATCAATTTTAGAATAATCAACATTTAAAATTACGTTTTGATTGAATAGGCTGTCTTTCACATTAAAAGTGATTAATTTGTTCGTATCGCTTACTGCAAAATATTTAAATCCTGAATTATAAGGATTCGTTATAATATTGCTGATATAAGAAGTTGTGTTAACTCTTTTGACCACTGACTTGCCTGGATCTGGAAGAAACACACTATTTTTTACCCAATAATAATAGTAATTTACAAAGCCGTTTGCCGATGAATCATATTTTTGTTTAACGGTAAACACTGTATTTCCCTCGTATTTAGGAGTACCTGATACGTTGTTTGCAAGACCTTCTCCTGTATCTGCTAAATTACTCCAATCCTCTGGTGGATTAACCGATTCAATCCATTCGTAGATATCAATTGTTGATCCTGGAAACAGATTCCCCCAATGTTTAGTTTTGTATTCTTGACTTCCTTGTTCGTACCACTGCCATCTTGCTCTAGAAAGGTCCCACCAAACTTCACCAATGTGTTCTTCGCCCCATGCTGTGCCTGCGTTTATAGTTGTTGAACTAGTACCAACATTGTATATTGCAGGATCCCATTCAGTTTGATAATTAATTTCTCTGTCTGCTACTCCAAAAATTCTACCTTTTATAGGATCATAATAATCTAAATAATCTATTATTTGGTTTGATGCAGAATCAAATATAAATCCAGATTTTATTTTCCTATTGTCAATCAAGGCTGTTTCTGAAACTAATTCTTTCCAACCATAAGAGCCAATCTTTTTCAATTTGAAAATTGTTGCTGTTCCGTCATTGGTTCCAACATTATCATCTTCTGGTGCACCAACAACTACCCCTTGTGTGGTTACAAAAACTCCTCTTCCGAAATCATCATTTGTACTGACCTTCGTTGTAACAAGTAAATCATCAATTACAAATTGTGTGTCGTACATAGTAGCAGTGTAGCAACCGCCCGAACCAATGTTTAAATCTACAACTACCGTATCCTGTAAATCAAAAGTTGTACTTCCCGAATCAAATTTCATCTCCCTTGAATTTGCAAGTTTTTCAGAACCTATTACTAACCTTTTACCTTCTTGATCACAAGAAAGTGAAGATCCAAATTGCATGTTAGTCTGTGAATCAGGTGCTTGTATAGTTTGTTGTAAACTAAATGTATCTGTGGAACCATCTGCATTGTACAAGTAATAATAAACTGCACCGGCATCTGCTTGATTGGTTTTATCATGACCTGGTGCAGAAATGAATAATTTAGTGCCATCTTTGCTCATCGCGATATCGTCACCAAATTTTGTGTTTAACGTA
>MDTB01086046.1_pt1 | contig 17217 bp, 15 predicted proteins | sample 811161 | NCBI WGS metagenome assembly MDTB01 (sample SAMN05326650, study PRJNA326480) | marine metagenome | isolation source: seawater | place: Mediterranean Sea | collected 2009
ATCATTTCAGGTAATTTTTTTCTCCTTAAATATTTTTGCATTCCACTTTTTAAAACATCTAGTTTATATCCGTGATGGCTTACACTACTAAAACACGTCCTATACGCGATCATACTGTTTTTTTTAAGGGCTTGCATATTGTCTTTACTTTTAAAATCCATATTAAAATTATATTAAAAGTATATTTTTAAATCAATTTAATTTAACATAATTACTCAAGCCCTTATCCACTTCACTTATTCTCTCTAACATATATTCATCGTAATTATTGATATCTTTTAATTTAAAATACAATTTAACCGATTGAAATACTTTTATATTATTCCATCCAATTTCTCCAAATATATTTGTATAAGGTTCTGGTTTATTTATATATCTATGCGTAATCAGATGTTTTGGAAATTTATTAAAAACAGGATTTAAAATTAAATATTCAGGTTGTTTCATTATTAAATTGAACCGGTTTTATTTTAAGTCATAATCGATAAAAACCATGATTCAACCAACCGCGCAAAATTATCTTGATGTCATTCAGGAAATGATAAACAAAGCAAATTCTATGAAAAATGAAACAAATGATATATATTGGCAGGAATTTTCCGATAGATCGTTTGTATTTGATAAATTAAAAACAAATCTTTGTTATTGGGCACCAGAAATCATTAGAAAAAATTTTTGGACAGCATTATTTAAATTATGTAATTCTAATTTCAACAATGCTTCTAATCCCATTCATAGAGAATTATTCGAAATATATCAACATAGGTATAAAACGGAACTAGAAAGTCTTAACAATTAAATTAAATTGATATAAAATTTTATTTTTTATATCAATTACACTATGTTTCAATTACCCCCCGCTATTGTAAAAAAAATATGGGAATATGACCCTACATATAGAGATGTCATGAACATTTGTTTATTAGAACTACAATATGTTTCTCCTTATTGGGGTTTAAAAGTAATGTTTGAAAACCAATATTACATAAAATCAATTGAAAAGTATAAATACGATAAATTTTACATGATAAATAAAAATTTAACTAGATATTGGAATTATAATTATAAGAAAAATAATACCAGTAGAAATCAATCTGTTGAAACAAAACATTGGACATATAACGAATTCATTTGTGATGTTTACCCAAAAATGCACAACCGAATTTTTCGAAATATTAAAAATTATAAATTCAAGATGTATGGTATTGACAAAATGCTGAACGAAGATAAATATAAATTTTATAATTCTGAAATGGGGACTAAAGGCAAAATATTCAATGTAGGAAATCACCAAATCGAATTTAAAATATAAAATGGATATAAAATGTTTTTTTAATATCTATGTATGCAAACAGCAATTACTATTACTATCATTTTAGGAATTTTATTAATTATTTCAATATTCATTTCAGCAATTTTATTTGTTTTACATTTTGATATGATAAATCATTGGTTTAATGCAACAATCGATAATTATATGAATAATAATAATAATAGAATAAGAAGAACGAGAAGAACTAGACAAAGAAGAAATGCAATTTATATACCTCCACCACCAATTAGAGAAATAGAATTAACACCATTACCAAAAAAAAATTTTATAATTATAGAAAATCCCGATAGTCCCTATACACTAGGTATAGAACATTCAACCGAATAATTCATTCATATTATCAATTTCTAATGTATTTGGATCTTCACTATATAATTTTTCAATTAATGTATCATCCCTTATACGTAAAGTATATTCCAATTGATTATTTTTTCTACCAACACGTCCAAATGCTTGTAGCATTTTTTCCTGTGTCATATTTTCCAAATCTTTTCCCAAATATCCATGACAAAACTGATAATTTGTCCCATAAATATAATCAGAAGAAGCTAATATTAAATATAACTTTTGTTGTTGTGCTAATTTTTTCATTATATCTCTATATTCTTTACATTTATGCTCGACAAATACACCTATACCCATCAGTAGTAAAATTTTCCATTCATCTCTAACATCTAAAAGCATGATTTGTTCAACAATTTCATCATCTATTTCACTTTTAAAACACCTATCGACGCGGTGTTTATCTATAGAATTCATAACGTTTATATTTAAATTAGCAGCAATATGCTGTTTTGTATTGGGTATATATCTAGATTTCAATTGTATAGGTTTAATTTTAGATTTTAACATAGATACTTTTCTATCAAACTCTTCTAACTTTTGATACTCTTTACTATCCATCTTATTGTCTTTATCCGTTTTTTTATCACTAATTTTATCTTGTCTTTCTTTTTCTTCAAAAACTACCTTGTCCAATTCTTTACGATAAACATCATTTTCTTCTATAATCTTTATTAAATTATTCAACTCTTGAGTTGGTATATTAGATGCCTTCAAATAAAACAACGCCAATTTTTCAATATTTTCTGCCAGAAATATTGTAGGCCCATCTGTTAATGTATACGAATCGCTTGTAGTAATTTTTATATTCGAACGATATTCCTTTTTAAATTTACTTTTATATGTTTTCCATAAAGATTCGGAGATTTCTTTAACAATTTTAAGTATTTTTAAATAATACAATTTTATTGAAATAATATCAATAGATTCAATTGTTTCAAAATAATTTTCTATAGTATAAACATCTTTTATTAATTTATTTTTATTTACAAAACATATAAATTTGGACAATTCATTTACGTCAACATGTCGTAGTAAAGTTTTATTATTATTGATATATTTTGAATATTTTTTTAATTTTTTCTTATTGTTATTTGCCAATATATGAGGCATAATAACATAACCATTTGAATCAATTAAAGATATTGTTTTTTTACAATCAAAACTTTTTATTTCAGATATTTCACAGTTTTTAAATCTGTTTTTAAACCCATACACCATTGGTAATATTTTATCTTTATCTGGTAATGTAGCTGAAGACAAAACAACATTAGGTATTTCATTTTTCTGCCAATTATTTTTTAATATTTCATGAAATTCGTGATTTTCATAATCCAATGTTATTGTTGGTTCATCCCAATACCACAATATATCTCGATCTTTATTAAATGCTTGCATATATCGCATAGCATAAAGATAAGATTGTATATCACTTATAATTATTTCTACTTTATCTCCAACACTATTATCTACTCTAAAAATACCTCCAGTTCTACGATTTCTTACTATTTCTTTTGCTGCATAATAATGTAATCTTATATCGTCAGTATCATTACAACCAAAAGCAATCGCTATAGGTATTTCCATGGAAATACAAGCTTTTGCTAATTGTAAACCTATATGTTTTGCAGCACAAACAAATATAATTTTATATTTATTTTTTAATCCTATTGGACTTAATGTTTTACCTGTACCAGTAGGAGCTTGATACAAAATACATTTTGGATTATCATTTTTTGCAATAGTAAATATTTTTTTTTGATGTTCATATAATTCCAAATTAGAATACTTTGAAAGATATATATTTTTTTCTATGTAAGTTTCAGCATTTTTTATCAACAAATATTTTAATTTTTTTATTTTTTGTTTTTTGATTTCCAAAACATTGTTTATAAAATCTATGATATGTGTATTTATATTTACAACATTATTTTTCAATAAACGTTTAATAGTGTAATACCATTTTGGTTTTTCATTGTCGTTTGTTTTTAAAAACATTACACAAAGATCTAATAATATATATTCATAAATCTTGTATTTCACCTCTTTTATTTTTTTTTGTAAATTTTTAATTCTAAATTCATCCGCTTTTTTTAATTTCTTTATTTTTCCTACATTGATATTTACATTTATTGATAAGTCATATTTTCTTTTTATTTCTGAAATAATTTTCATAAAATATAATTTATAAAAATGATAATTATATAATTCGAAATCATTTAAAACCTTCATATAGGTATTTAAACTTATAGACTCATTTGAAACAAAGTTTACATTATCAAAAGAATTATCAATCATTTTTAATATAGATAATTCTTTATCTGGTAGAGGAACCTCTAAGGCATTCCATTCTTCTTTAGTCAATTTACACTGTTTTAAATCCATGTTTAATAATATAGTTATTTTTATTTATTTATAAATCAATTTAAAATAATATATTTGATTTATATAATATGAAATATATTTTTAGTGTAGAAGGAAATATTGGTTCTGGTAAATCAACATTATTGAAAGAAATGAAAACAAAAATAAAAAAAATACAATATTATGATGTAATATATTTACAAGAACCCGTTGATACATGGGAAAGTTTCAAAGATGAAAATGGGAAAAATATTATAGAATCATTCTATGAAAACAATGAAAAATTTGCATTTTCTTTTCAAATGATGGCATACATAAGCAGACTACATCAATTAAAAACTACGTTAAAAAATAATAATAATATAATAATAATTACTGAACGTTCTATACATACAGATAGAGAGGTTTTTGCAAAAATGTTATATGATCAAAAAAACATGAGTAAAATCGAGCATGAAATTTATAATAAATGGTTTGATCAATTTTTAGAAGAGTGTAAAATAGATGGTATTATTTATGTTAACACGAGTCCCATTAAATGCTTGCAAAGAATAAATAAAAGAAACAGAAAAGGAGAAGATAATATGTCTATCGATTACCTTAAAGATTGTAATACATATCACGATAATTGGATTGAAACGAGTGATATCGATAATTTAATTTTAGATGGAAATGAAAATTATGGTTCTCGAAATTACTTAAATTGGGTAGATTATATTAAGGAATTTATAAATAGTAAAATAGATTCCGAATATGAAAAAAGTTTCAACTATCAATTTTTTTTAAATCATCCGTTTTGTTAATCTAAGGTTAATAAATAATTTGTTAAACCACTCTTAGGTTTATATTTTAAAATATCCAACTCAGTAGAAGTTGTTGAAAATTCTTCCTTGCCATAGATGTCCTGTAAACATAACCATTCGAATAAACCACCTGTATAAACGTATACATTTACAAATCCCAAATCAGATAATTGTTGATACTTATCATAAATACTAGTATCATTGGAATTTTTACCATAAATGATAATTATATGGGAGAATAGTTTATCGTCTATTAATTTTCTTATAATATTTTCTTCTTCATTAGCAATTATTGTTTTTTTTATTAAACACTTTTGATGCGATTGATTTAAAGTATTTATTAAAAGTTTATTTTCCAAATTATTTTTAGTTAATTGCTGAATATCTTCAAAATTTACTTTATTTACAATTGTATTTTTATTTCCTAATAAGTAATTAAAAAAATTCATCTATTAATTAAATAACAAATTATTTCTTTATTTTTTAATAAATAAATAATTTAACTTGACTTAGCCGCAATAAAAAATTGTCCAAATGGAAATCCATAATCCATATTATATTCTCCTGCTTTTGCTTTATATCTACTTTGCATTAATCTAGTATATGTTATACCTTTATATTTGATTGTTTGAAATCCATATCCTGATATAATCCTATGAAAAATAGTATATTCAGAAAACCAAAGTTCATCATGACCATTTTTATATAAATGACCGCGTTTTTTCGCATATCTATCAGTTCCTACTCGTATTACACCTGGAACTTTAATCATTTCTGGTATAAAATCGGCGTACCAACTGATTCCTGTAGACCAATTTTGTTTTTTAAGATAAGGTATTATTTTTGTTAAAAAATTCCAATATGGAAAATCTGGTAAATTATAAGTAAGTTTTCTTATTATTTTTCCTTTATAAAGTCTTGGAAATTGATTCGTATCCGATAGAATATTACTATTTTTTAACTCTGTCCATTTTGGGTCCCGTAAAATATTATTGGCATTTGTCAAATCTAATTCATCAGCCTTAGGAAGTTGAACACCCGTAATATATATCATCATATTTGTAAAATCTTTCCAACATGGTTTTTTCCAAGGAGATTTTGGAACTCTACCGCTACAACTTAATCCATATTTTATTGTTTTACCATAATCTGCTTTTAAATTTCTAGTATGATAATCTGCTTTAGATTTAAAATCATTCACAGCATTTGTTAAATTTGTTAATTCACCACTATTTCTATTATTTTCTTTTTTATATTTAAAAAATGGATTTATTAATTCAATAGCCCATGGTTCATTACTATCGGGATTTAATTTTCCAGCTTTTTTACATCCACTATTTTCATATATTTGTTTATCGCAATCATAAGGTCTTTTATTAAATCGATCTTGACAAGGATTTATAGCAATATCTGAACACGCCTTGGTATATTTTTTAGCTGTTTCATAATCATTCGAGGATTGTTTTATACGCATTGATTTCATATTGTCTAACATTGCACCGTGTCCATGGCTATTCCACCATTTGCTTATTTTAGGTGCATTTAACCCAGAACGAGCTACTCGTGCATTTGGTTCCCCCGAACATCCTGCCTCATTCCATTTTTTTTGTATACAGGCTTGTGTATGTGGACCAGTTGCCCAATTAGGACCCATACAAGGATACATTTGTTTAAAAGCAGCACAATCATTAATATTTATTAACGATGTTTCTATCATTTTCTTTGTTTTTGCATCTTTAAACTTTCCGGTAAAATCGCATTTATCATCCTTGTATTTGGGAACATATCCACCTTTTGAATTTTTTTCTGATACCATTCCTGATTGTGTTGATGGACACCAACCACATATACTGGCTACACCAGTGCTTCCACCACAATTCTTTACAGTTTTACAAGTTTCCTGATCTTTCATTTTTTGACAAGCCCAATCTACGCCTCTTTTATCTTTTGGACCAACCCAAGCTGCTTTACCTCCCGGACAACTATTTGTTAAAGGTCCGTCATTATTACCATACATAAATTTTTTATTTGAATGACAATAACCACAATTACTTCCTTTCAAATAAGCACAATTTTTTGTGCTGTCTAAAATTTTACATTTTTCAACTTCTTTATCAACATCAGATGGTTTCATAAAAGCACCGACACTATCTTCTTTTAGTTTTGACTTGTCATCATCTTCAAAATCTGGAACCTTTACAAATTTGGATTCATCTGAACCTTCGGCAACATTTGCAAACACACGATTCTTCCAGTAATCTTCTTTATATTTTAACATCTTGTCCTGTTTATTATATTGTGTTTGAGCCGTCATTCCTTCTTTATAATTCATAAAACAAGAACACGAATATATTATTATTATTATTATTGATATTAATGCTAAAATATTATATAAATTCATATATATAATTTATATATAATAAATTTATTATTTATACATCTTTGTCATTAGGATCATAACAGTAATCGTGAGTATTGGGATGACCACTTACATTGACTCCAGGAACAGGTCCACTACTACGTTGATAACATTTTAATCTTCCCGCACAATCACTATCTCTATCACAATCCCCTTCACCTTTTCTTAATTTTCTTCTTAAACCACGTCGCCAATATCTACGGCAATGTTTATGCCACCATCCATACCAACATCTCCATCTCCACCACCACCATCGACGACACCTACGATGTCTTGTCCACCAACAACGTGTATAATATCCACCAAATGGACTTGCTCCATAATTTCTGGCTCTTACAGGCATTTTTGGTCTATACTTTTTATTTTCCCAAGTCTCCATATTATTACATCCGGGCACTTTCCTTTGAACACCAATACCATAACTTATATAACAAGGCCCTTTTTCTTCACCATGTTTTGATTTTAATGTATTAGTATATCTACAATTTTTTCTACCAATACAAGCATTTTGGCATTCTTTTATTGTCATCCCACGACTTATTAATTTTGATTTTTTTATACAAAAACCTTCTAAATTTATAGTTTCATTATTTTTATCGTCTAACCATCCTAAATTCATAGGCGGAACTAATAAAAAAAATAAATATACTATAAATATAGCCATCAATATATTTTGTATTAATTTTATATTCATAATAGTATATATAATTAATTATATTTTAAAAAATTGGAATTTTTATTGAATCTGGAAAACCAACCACCTCTTCTACCACTACACCACGTATTTGTGCAACAATAAAATGTATTACCTCTTAACATTAAATTTCTATTTGGTCCTTTATAATAACTGCCTGTTTTTCTAAACGTTTGTGCCGGACAACCATATTTTGAACTTGTTAAAGTAACAAATTTACCAGGTTTTTCTGTTCCTAATTGCCAGTCGGTTGTATAATATGTTTGAGTTCTCGCTGAACTTAAACTAATTTTTTTAGATGCGATTTTTTTAGATGCATCCATTATAAACATTTTTGCATTATTCAATCTACCACGACAACAATCGGGTCTATTATAAACTACAATTTTTGTAATTCTATGATTTCCTCCTAAATCTAATTCTATCCACTGTCTACCACCACGGTGTGTATGGTTTGAATTGGGCCATCTTTTCCATCTTTTATTACCATCTGTAATATAATTTATATTACCACTCCATCCCTGACTACTTTGTCTTACAGCAGGGTATTTTTTACCTCTAGCTATATTTCTATTAGTATCATTATATACCTCCAATTCTTGAATATGTAAATATTGATTATATCCTTCAATTCTTACATATCTTCCTATTGTTCCATCTATATTTATAGTTTGTTTAAAATTTGGATTTGTGCAAGATTGTGTATTACAAACCTGTGTTTTTTTTAATTCAGGACACGCTTTACCGCCTCTCCTAGGTGGATATAAAATGTCTCTTGTTTTATATTGCGTTCCTCCTCCACAACTTCTTGAACAATTACTCCAATTATCCCACTGACTTACAATACAATCTCTAGGTTTTGGATATTTAAACAATACATTATTTACAATATCACTGCAACTAGGTTTACAAGCAGATTTTAATTTTAAACAACTTTTTCTCATTTTTAATTTACTTTTTGGCACTTTTCCCGGAATTAAATCTGCATAAAAATTAGGTGGTATATTTGGCCACCCAAAATATTTTTTTTGTTCTTCCATTGTTGTTGATTTTCTCTCCAATTTTTCAGAACTATTTCTCTTTTTTATATTTATCCACATTACATTACAATAATTACTGTCTATCTCTTTAGTTATAATTCCTTGGAATTCGCATTTAGCTTGCATCCAATATTTACTGCCAACTTCCGAATTTTCCAAATTTACATACATACCTATTAAATCACCAACTTTTACAGGTGGAGGTGGAGGTGGTATCTCACCATAACACTCCATTGCTGCCTTTTTCTTTGTATCATAATCATTCGATGTTAAGGCATTTTCACTAATTTTTTTAAATTTATCTGTATAATTATCATTATTAGTATTGGTGCCAAATAAATCTTTTTTTCTTCTTCCTCGTAATATTTCTAAATGTAAATTATTTTGAATATCCTTCCAACCATTTCCTTTTTCTGTGCAACCGGATTTTTTATATTTTTTTTCATAACATTCCTTTGGATGTATTCTTAATCCGCCAACAGTTTTCATATATTTATTATCGCATGATTTTAAACGACTTGTATTTCCATAACATTTTATATTATTATGTTTTGCAAGTTCATAATCATTACTTAATGTATCCTTGAATGTATCTAAAAAATAATTTCCAATTTTTTTATAATGCCAACTTAAATTTGTCCACCAGCTATAAGGTTTCCCAACAGGAGGTTGTTTAGTGCATTTTGAATTTTTGAATAATTTTTTTACACATTCCTCCGAATGTGGTCCCTTTTCCCAATTAGGAGTCACACAAGGATTATCTTTTGCAAAACTTAAACATTTATCTGCATCTAAAAGTCCCCAACTACCCGGACATCTATCTTCAGAATATTTTGGAACATTTTTACCGCCCTGTTTTTTCTTTGGCATTATTTTACCAGTTGTTGGACAATATCCACACATTAAAGCAGAATCTCCCATCATATCACCACAATCTTTAACAGCACCACACGTTGCTTTTTCTTTAATTTTTTTACACGCACCCGGCTCCATAGACCATGCTTTTAAACCAGTTGCCGTATTAGGACATGAATTTGTTTTTGGTCCATTTTTATCTCCATAACTAAATGTATTTGTAGTAAAACAATAACCACAATTGACACCATTCAAATCATCACAACTTTCTAAACTTCCGCAATCAAACACTTTACCATCTACTTTTGACGCATCTATAGTGACTTTCGGAACATATTTATCTAATTTACCTAATGCCTGACCAGAACCTCCTCGAATGACTTTTCCCGTATCCTTTTCTTTTAACTGGTCATATTTTAACCATTTATTTATACCCGGTTTAGTGACTATCATACCTGTCCCAGGTTGTTCAGAACGAATACCATAATAACCTTTTCTTTCATCCATCATTTTATATTGAGTATTTACAGAATTATCCATACCTTCTCTTATCAATTGAAAATTCATTAAAGTATTTTCCTCATGCTTTAATTTATTATATATTATCCCTATTAAAAATATGGCAGCAATTAAAGCTAAACTTAATAATATCATATATAATTAATAAATATTATATTATTTCTAATTAAACTTTACAACAATTTCCACATTTTCTCTTTTTATTGTTTTCGCTGCTGATATCGATAATTCTTCACGTTTTTTTCTTGTTTGTTTTCCTTCGGATTTCTTTTTATTTTTTGCCGTGCTATTTCTTTTATTCATATCATTATTTATATTATTTGCATTATTTTCTATATAATCTATAACTTTATTTTCTAAAGCCCATCTAAAAAAATTTAATTGTCCTAATGTTGTTTGAATAAATGTTCCATTTTTATATGGTAAATTAATTCTATCCCATCTACAAAATGGATCGAATCTTTTTTTTGAGTATGCTTTTAAACGTAATTTATAGTCCTGATATACTTTAAATCTTTTTTGAACACCATTCACATCTTTAAACTGTAATATTGTATAATATTTTTTAGAATAATTTGTCACGAACCAATCGATAAGTCTTAATGAAGTCGTAGATTCACCATTAATTATAGGTAAAATACGTTCAATATTTTTATTGTCATTTTTATTGTAAAAATCACGCATAGTTTTCATTAATAACTCATTTTGAGTTGAATATTTTTGACTCATTATAATTAATTTCTTTACAATATGTTTAAATCATTATTTCACTATATTACTATCTTTTGGACGTAAAAAATTATCCTGATTTTCTAAATCTTTTAGATAATCTGTTTTTAAAAAAGGATTAATATTTCGCTGTATAACACCTTCTCGTTTTGACATTCTTTCACTACATTCTGCTCTTTTATCATCATTCATTTTTACTATTTCTAACTCAATTTCATTTTTCATATCATTTTTATATCGATAACTTTTTTTAAATTCATAACCTTCTTTTCTCCATACCCACATTTTGTATGACATATATATTATTTAATTATTATTAATAAATACTCTTTATTTAATAAATTACAGATAAATTGATTTATATAATAATTATTAAATCTATGTATAAATGAGCACTTTAGCAATCACAAGTAATTGGACACCCATATGGTATGGATTTGGAAGTAATGAAGACCCAAAATATATAAAAATATTAACAAAATTGCCGTTTATTTGGGAAATTGGAAATTACGCAAGTTCCGATTCATTTAATTCTGTTAATTATTTAAATGAAGCAATTCAACGTATAAAAGTAATGGATCATAGCGAAGAAACATTGAAAAAAAAAAATTTACTTAAATATATCATTAATACGTGGTTTTTACATATACAAATCCAGAATGTTTGCTATTCCAAATAAATCATTTGAACAATTCATAAAAAAAGTAAAAATTAGATACAAAAACAAATTGTCAAAAAAAAGATACATTAAAAATATATTAAATAGACAATTATATGGCAAATTTATACATAAATAAGCTATTTAGTGATATTTTATGTATTATTTTATATACTTAATGTATTATGGAAGCATTGACAGATTTAGAAATCCAAAAAGATTTATATTATCGAGAAAAATTAATATATAACTTAAATCAAAAATTAGATTGGAAAAAAAGATATTTTTTATTTTTAAAAGATAGAGATTATGATTTATTTATAAATCAAAAAAATAATAGCATTCCTTTTTTCAACTATGATTCAATATTGCGAATTAAAAATAATGGATACAAGCTAATTATTTTACCAATTACATCTAGTTCTGGCGACAAATCACGAAATAATGGAAGATATAATAATCTAGATGAAACAAAATGGCCTAAAAATAAATCATATATATTTGATTTTGATGAAAAGGAATCTGAAAAAACATCTAATGATACTATATTTAAAGATAATGAAAACAATATAATAATTAAATTTCGACAATCTATCGATAAAAAAATAAAAATATTTTTATCATTAAATGGCAATGATTTATTGATTCATGATAAAGCAATTCCTGATTCATTTCAAATAAAAGAAACTGAACAAAGTATATTAAATGAAAGAATTTCTGATGTAAACAATATATTTTCCGTTCCAAAGTCTAAAAATATTATTAATATGGAAACAGATATTAAAAATTTAAAAAATAATCAAAAAAACATTTTAAGTCAGCAAACACAAGATTGGAATAAATTTCAATTAGGAAACAAAGTTTTATCAAATGCTAAAAAAATAACAAATCAAAAACAACAATTACTTGATATATCAAAATCAGTTTTAGGTACTTTTTTAAAAACAAATATACTTACAAAAAATATAAATGATATAGACTTGTCATTAAACGAATATATAAAAAATGTAGAAAAAATATATAGTACAAAAAAAGAATCAATTGAAACACAAAATGAAATCAACGGATTAACAAATTCTCTCCAAAAATTAGAAACATTTGTCGATGAAAATTATTATAAAAAAGAACACATAAAAAATACACTATTATTACTAGACAACAAGAATGTAGATTTAAACGAAAATATAAATAATTTTAAAACAGAAGCAAACAAAACATTTTATACTATATATCAGGCGGATAAAAAATTTACTGAATTAGCTCAAAATGAATTATCATTTAAAAAAGAATATGATAATTTTAAACAGGAAGTAAAAAACACATACCATACTAAATTTGATAATAAAAATCAAATAAATGATTTAAATATTAGACAAAATAAACAAGACAACACTTTAATAGAATTTAAATTATTTCAATCAAACAGAAATAAAGGATTTGAAACTATGAATAAAAGTTTATTGAATAAAGATTTGGAAATAGAAGCAAATTTAAACAATTTTAAAGAAATAGTTGAAAATACATATCAAAAAAAAACAGACAATGAAAAAACGATAAATGAATTAAAAATTGAAAATACAGTATTAACTGAAGAAATAAAGTCTTTAAAAAATTATATAACTGAAACTTATTACACACAAATACAAATAAATGATAATACTAATTCTTTAGTGAAATCTGACGAATTAAACGAAAAAAATATAACTGAGTTAAAAAAAACGATTAATAATGATTATTATAAAAAAAATCAAATAGACAATTCATTGATTTTACTAGATAGAAAAAATGAATCCATAAAAAAAAATATAGAAGAATTCAAAAAACAGGCTGAAACCGATTTTTATACCGTTTATGACGCAAGGAAATTTGAAAAAACATTAAAAGATTCGGAAAAAAATACAATGAAGGTAATAGATACATTTAAAATACAGGTAAATGATACTTTTCATACTAAAAAACAACATATAAAAGATATGAATCAAATAAACGATAAACAAAAAAATCAAAATGATTCGTTGATACGATTTAAACTAAAAGTATCAAAAGAATATGAAACAAAAAAAGATGCCAATTCTATGAAGGAAATTTTAAAAATAAGAGACGATTTCGTTGATAAAAATATAAATGCTTTTAAAGAAACAGTAAAAAACACTTATCAAACTAAATTTGACTCAGATTTTACGACAAAGGCATCAATAATAAGAGACGATGCTATTAATAAAAATATAAATGATTTTAGAAAAACAGTTCAAAATACTTATGAGACCAAAGCAGATGCCCAATTTGTGAAAAAAGCTTTAGAAACAAAAGACGCTAATATTGATAAAACTATAAACGATTTTAAAAAAACGGTTGAAAATACTTATGAAACCAAAACAGATGCCAAATCTGTGAAAAAGACTTTAGAAGAAAAAGACGCTAATATTGATAAAACTATAAATGATTTTAAAAAAAAAGTTGAAAACACTTATCAAACCAAAACAGATGCCGATACTGTGAAAAAAGCTCTAGAAAATAAAAACAAAGAAACAAATGATACATTAAACGATTTATCATCTAATGGTGTAATGAAATATGATAGAAAAAATAAAAAATATATCGTCGGAGAGAAAAGTGTTGAACAAACACTTAACATTTCACGAGGAAATTTGTCTTTTATACCATATTCCAATAATGAATTAGTAGATACTGGTGGAAATAATGAAATAGTCATTGATACAAATCATTGGACCTCTTCAGGAGATGAAAAATCGGCTACTTTTTTATATTTTACTCAAATGATAGATGGCACTCCTCGAACCAATAGACGAATGGAATTAAATTTGAAGAGTGGTAGATTAAAAATTCAGGGTGGTGTAGATATAGATGATTCGAATGATATCGGTTCAGACATGAAAAGAATAAATTTTAAAAATGTAAACAACTTACCTTCTGTTTATTTTGAATCTGGATTTTATATTAAAAATACTCAAACAGATAGAAAAACTATTTCAAAGGGTGGAGAAATCATTATTAAAAATACAAATAATGTTTACAGACCTGTTAATTTATCTGGACACGTTTTAGTAGATAATTTAGGTAATACTACATTACAAACCGGTAAATCTGGAATAATAACATCAAATCATATACAAAATGATCAAATATTAAATCGACATATACCGGATAAAGCAGATATTGAAATAACAAAAACAAATTTACAATTAGGAAGAGGGTTAGCCTGGGAAGACGATAAAACCTTATATAATGCAACATTAACTAATTTACATAATTATCACGATTCTAGAAAAAATTTCATTTGTAAATTTATTTGTTTAAGTAATTTTAAAAGCACGGAATATCCGCCTTTAATATCTAAAAAAGATGTTGTATTAAAAGAAATAGGTCCAATCATACAAGATGAAAATATATGGGGTAAAACAAATAACACAGAATATTATATTTTTAGACCTTGGGGCAAAGACAAAGCACTAGAACTATCAAATATTTTAGAAGAGAGTGATTTTGATGATTTGAAAGGGTCATTTGATATACCGGAAAATAAATATTATAAAAATTGGTCTATATCTTTGGATATAAGTATGAATAAAGATAGCATTACACATAGTGATGAAGAATGGGTAGCTCTAATGAATATTACTGGAACAGGAGATGCCGATATATATTTATTGGACGGACAAGCTTATATAAAAGGAAATGGTTTTCAAGACGGTGGTAGAATAGGTGATGCAGGTAAAGAAACAAGTAGTGATACAGATGTTGATATAGTAAATCAAAGTGAATGGACAAATATTTTGTTTACATTTGAATATTTTATACAAAGTGATAATCCCTTTGTTAATATATCTTTTTATAGAAATGGTAAATATATAGGACAATATACTCCTCCTACAACCGAAACAAATCGATTTAGATTGCTAGATAAATTATTATTGTTTAATGAAAAATCGAATGATATTGCTGATAAAATATATACAGGATATGGTTGGGTAAAAAATATAGCATTATACAAAAAAACATTAACAAAAACCGAAGCATTAAAAACATTTGAGTCTCCCGAACAGAGTATTGATTCAATAGCTACTTCAAGAGAAACGGATATTATGCTTGAAAACACGGATCAAATAAAAAGATTATCAAAATTATCTATCGACCAATTAGAAAAAATAGAAAGTCAAAATATTTTGATAAAAAACTTAGAAAATATAACAGTAGAATTTAAAAAACAAATTGAAACCTTACAAGATGAATTAGAAACTTTAAAAAAAGCATCAAAATAATATCCCTTTCAATATAACTTTAATCAATATAATTTAGTAATTTTCAATTGTTTGGTAAATTTAAATTTTTCATCATTCATCGTTCCTTTTTTAAGATTACATTCTAAACAACATATTACTGTATTATCATTATGATGACCTAAACCATTGTCTATTCTGTCTAGTGTCCATTGTTTTTTTTCCCTAACATTATCATACATCAGTAAACAATTACATCTACAATAATAACATTTTAATTTAGAAATGACTAATTTTTCCATTAAATCATTGTAAACTATAAATTTAGAAGGTTCGAACACACATTTTTTATTGTCTTGAGTTTTATAACTTTTTAATTTTCTCTCCACTTCTTTTTTAACAAACACTTTTCCTTCAAAATCATTTTCTAAGAACAATTGATTCAAAATAGATATCTGATTTTTTTTGTTTGTCAAATATTTATTTTTATTCCAAACATTAGATACTTCTCGTTTAGGTTTTTTATTATTTAATTTATCTAAGGTGCGTTTATCAGTAAAAACAATTTTTTTAGACATGTTTATATTATACTAAAATAATATAAACTTAAAGTTTTATTATAATATATATGGAAAATCAAAAAGTAGATGAATGTGTTGAATTAAAAAATATACAATACCAAACAATGCTTTTGAATAATAAAACCAATTTAACACCAGCTGCATCAATTAATATTTCTAGTATAGACTCATATTTAGATAAAGAACGCGAATCAAATGAAAAAAAACCTTGGAGTAAACTTAGTTCCGCTTCCAAATTAAAAAAGATTGAAACATATATAAATAAATATTCAAAAGAAGAAGAATTATCTAAAGAACAAAAAAATAAATTATTTATTTATTTAAGAAAATTATTGGAGAGAAAAAAATTACAAAGAATTAAAGATGTAATTTATGATGTTGAAAATGGATTTATTAAAAATATTCCGGGATTAATATTCAATAAAGTTAATAGTAAATTCACGATAAAAAAAAATGAAAAAGGTAATTCATTAAAAAATTTAGCACCAAAAACATTAAAACATAAAAAACACAGATCAAAAGACGAGAAGAAAAAAATGAAATCAAAAGATGAAAAGAAAAAACTTAAGCTTAAATCAAAAGATGAAAAGAAAAAACTTAAGCTTAAATCAAAAGATGAAAAGAAAAAACTTAAGCTTAAAT
>MDTB01187913.1_pt1 | contig 17212 bp, 8 predicted proteins | sample 811161 | NCBI WGS metagenome assembly MDTB01 (sample SAMN05326650, study PRJNA326480) | marine metagenome | isolation source: seawater | place: Mediterranean Sea | collected 2009
AAAGCTTGAGCGGCAGGCACATTGAACTTTATTGATTTTTCGTCACCAGCAAGATGACCTTCATCATCTGCAGAATTTCATGTTTACTAAAATTTCACTGAGTTGAAAACAAATTAAGACATGTGCAGATCGATATGATAATTGTTTGGATGCATGATGAAATGCACTTTTTTTATCAAAAGATGACATTTTCGTTTTGACAAGCAGACCTTCTTCCACGATAAGAGTCCTCTTTTGTATGGGGTCGTAGCTCAGTTGGTAGAGCACCACAATGGCATTGTGGGGGTCTGGGGTTCGACTCCCCACGGCTCCACCATACAAAACCTCGTTGTTAACTACTGTTCGTCAACAGCTTAAAACAACACCTTAACCGCGTATCTCCGCATTCTCTAGGCACTGTTTGACAACCCATAGCGCAGTAATAAGGCTTTGAATGTGACAGCAAAGAAGATAGCTGTGGGAAAAAGAAGGTTGGAAAGTTGGTGCACGCATGATCCAACGCTTGAGACATTAGTTAGGATTAGCATTTCCAGCAAAGAAACTCAAAAGGCGGCGTCAGGGTGATTCCACAGGAGTCCCTACAAAAGAAAACAAAAGGGCATGTATGGACATGGGATTTCGTGCATGACAGCACCATGCGGGGTGGCAAGCTGCGCATGCTAAAGGTTATTGATGAGTATACTCGTCAATATCTTTGTATGCACGTGGATCGCAGGATGAATCCGCGTAAGGTTAAAGGGATTCTCTCGGACTTGGTTGATGTCTATGGGGCTCCAGAACATATCAGAAGTGACAATGGATCGGAATTCATCGAAGAAGATCTGCGTAGATGGATCGCCGAGAATCATATTAAGACCCTCTACATTGATCCAGGCAGCCCATGGCAAAACGGTTTCATTGAAAGTTTCAATGCCCGTCCAAGGGAAGAATGTCTCAGCCTTGAGCAAATGTGGACATTGTCTGAGGCGCGCGTAGTGATTGAGGATTGGCGATAGAGATATAATAATTATCGCCCGCACCGTTCATTGGGCCACATCACTCCACTTGAATTTGCTCAGGAAGAAATAGAAGTAGAATCGTGTCAATGCAGGGACTCCGGTCGGGCTACGCCCTCTCTCCGGCCCGTCATTGACTTGTTTTATAAAATTAAACAAGTATTGAACCCATCCAGACTAACGCAAACTCTGGCCCATTTTGAGTAACTCGATCAATTCCTAATCCAGTCAAAGAATATGCAGCACAGACAGGGCTTGACACCCCCCCCTTTTGAGGTTAGGTTGCTTGATCCCCTATGAAGATCAATACTAGTCTCCTCGTCGGAGCAGTCATTGCATTGGCTGCTGTTATTCTCACTTCAGTGGACGCTCAAAATACTCCAGCGAATGGAGCAAGTTGGGAGTATAAGGTTATTGATATGCAGGGACTGGGGCTTATTGCCGTAGACAGTTGGGAGATTGAAGCTAGCTCAGGATGGGAACTGGTAACTGTGCTACCTGATAAGCTCAAAGGGCCATTTGGTGAGGAAATGCCCTTATATCAAGTCGTCTTCAAACGCCCCAAACAATAAGCACCCCACTTCAACAGATTGCCCTTCTGCTCAGCGATGGTCGGCTTTTTTGCATCCTCGGACAGTTGAGAATTACTCACCCAGCGTGACAGAGCCGCACATGGAATCAACACCAACTATCTCATATCAGGTTTGATGCGACAGTCACAAGAATTCGTTACCATCGTGAGCAGAACCCTGTGCTGCATGCAATCGCAATAAATTCCTTGAGGGGCGTGGGTATCAAAAACCCGGGTAGAGACAAAGCCACCCAGGCCATTGAACACCCTTATTTCTGACCACAGCTTAGACTGCTCAATCACACGGTAAAGCGGTCGCCAACTAGACATGATATTCACTTTTTCACCTCTGCAATGACTCCGTAGAGACCAGGTATCCCAGCAAAAATGTGTTAGCCAATGGGATTAAGTGCAGTCCAAACCGCTGATACAGCATAGGTAAATCGATCATTGCGCCACTAGACGCGCAGGAACGAAAACAAGCATTCCCTCCTAAAGATTTAATAAAGCAATGCCAGCTCAGCTTCTTGCTTTATCAAACTAAAGCCCGATATGAGCTGTGCACAAAATGAGACACAGGGATGAACATAAAATCACACATTGACTATTCCTGTTTGCAACCAGGTGATAAATCATCGTATCAGGCCTGAAATAAGGCTTGGCATTTATTATGCTAGGAAGCAAATGCATCTAACTTGATGCTCTTCATATTGCTAAACGGAAAATGAGTCATGCCTCCTCGCTGTTTGCAGTTCAGCGAGGAGGTTTTTTCTGTTTCCCCGTGGGACGCTGGGGGCATATGGCATCGATTGGAAACACTTCTCTGCTTTCTTGAAGGATCTGCACTAAGCCTCTAGTGATGCAAGTATCTTGCGATGATACTCCCAAACATCAGCCTCTTTGGGTAAATAAGTATATCCATCTACACTGCGGCCCTTGAGTTGATCGCCGTATTTGTCTTTTAGTTCGTCCGGACTCAGCGTGAGTTTTACCCCCATGCCGCTCACATCAAGACCTTTCAGCTCAGTGCCGGCGATTTCCAAATCATACACGACTGTCATATGGCCATCGCCTCGGTCGGCATCTCTGGCAACCCAACCCAAGTCCACTCCATCCTCGTCAGGATTAAGTACGGTTTCTGAATAATAAGCATCTCTCACTAACATATGGCAATCTTTCAGGCAGGACTACAATCCAGTCAAGGAAAGCGATAACGAAAAGAAGACGTTTGTTTATTTAAACCAATGTCATCGTCATGGATCTGTTGACTTGGAAGCGAATCAAACTAGCTACTGCAGGCGTACATGCCGATGACCTCTCATGGCCCTACCAAGCAAACATCTTTGGTGGTGTCCACTTTCCTTGTGATAGTGAGGGGTTCTTGTTTGTATTCTATGAAGCCCATTATTATTGGCTGATGCCACCATGAAACAAGCTGCAATGCCTGGAGGAGGTTCACTCTCTCCACGGAACCTTCCATTCCTGATAGTTATGATTCATCGTGTTTGGCATGACTGACCCGAAATGCATTGCGAGAAGGCTTTTCACTGGAATCGTGACAGCGCCATAGCGTTTTGAAACCCCTGATATAAACTCCTTGGTTGAGTCCACATTGCTGACTATTACTGCTGATCCATCAATCAACCAAAGACAAATTTCATCATGAGACATCATTGATTTTTCTATCGACGGGTTTTTCGGAATTACTGAATGAGGGCGAATATCAACAACACCATGCAGGCGGTCATTGGGAAACTGGATATCTCGTGATTTTGATGAAATTGTTGTTTTTGTCTCGGTAATACGAACAAGGGCCCCTCTTAATAAATCTCCATTCATCGTGATGGCCAAGTGAGATGGAAAACGGTCTTGCTGAGCCAAATTCACCAGTATCCTGTTCAGTTTTTCTTCCTTTGATAAATGAAATTGCGAGGATACAGATTCGAATACTTTGTCCAAAAGACTGAAAGTGGCCTCTTCGGATTTCTCTTCATCCAGTGACAGAGCTGGTGTCACAAATTCAATTGCTTTAAGATAAGATGAATTGATGCGTCGTTTTTCCAGATAGGGCGATTTAAGGCCAATCCATTCACTGGTGTAGCCAGTAATCTTACAAGGAAGAACCTCTCCACTTTGCAGAAACAACTTGGATGGGAATTGTATTGTTCCGTAAACAACTCCCAAATCAGCTCCAATCGAATTTCGTTGAATCCTGACAGATTCACGCACGTCCATCCTTAATGGCTGCGCCGCGCCATCAGGCCTCCATCCAAATGAGGCCCCCTCCAGACCGAAGGTTAATTGACCACGCAACCTCCCGAATGATGTATTTAATCGGTCTCGAGACGTACCCGATGGATCAGACATCGATGGGGATCCTTGAAATTCCAGCCTGGCGGCACCCAGCAAGTGGCACGTGATTGGCTTTAGAGAGAAGCCAGTCTGCACTTGAACGGAATTTGACGAAAAGGAAGAAAGTTGACCTCTGATTTTTTCACCATTCTGATATCTCACTACCACATTAATTGCGGATTGTGTTGATTGAGCGTTCAGAGGAAAAATATGCCCAAGCGTATTCAGATCAATGACAGATTGTTTCCCCTGCGGATCAATCATATGAGCCTTATCTGTCCTCAGATGCAATGTACCCAGTTGAAAACCACCTCCCAGGAGCTGGACACGTGGAACGCGCTCCTTGTCAGCTGAATTCGGAGGCGCAGGCTGCCGCAGCCGGTAAAGGCTCAGACGTTTCACAATTAAGTCCTCACCTTGATTGCGAATGAATACGCCTGAATCATTGCCCGATATCTTCATCCCCTCAATACGCCGAAGAGGAGTCCCATTCATATCTAAAACTTGTATTGTCTGAGAAGCTGCGTCATGCAGCAAATGCAAGGAAACATCGAGATCACCTTCTTCAATCCCTTGAAGAGATTCAACTTTACTGCCTTGTGCAAACACCACATCGCTGCCCCAGGTTTCAATTTTAAGCGCTTCTTCGCTCTCAGCCTCGAACTCTGAATTACCGAATCCGAGAGTGAATTGCGGTTGACTTGAGGAGGCAAGCACCAGTTCCATCACAAAATTATCGGGTATTTGAACCGATTGGAACAATCCCGTTCGCTTGAGACCAGTGATCGCATGTCCGTCAATATCTTCACGCCACCCCATTTGACGGTTGGTCCCAACCAGTGATCGATTTTTGAACCCAGGCCCCGACCACCAGACTCTTAGATCCCTCATGCCTTCACCGTTTACATATTCCACTTTCAACTGGTGCAGACCTGACGACAAAACCCTGGAAACGGGGACTACATTTCCGTTTGCTGCTTCAGCTAAAAAGTCGCCATCGATCCAAAACCGCATTTTACTATTTGCAGAGAGGTGAAATTGATATTCATCTGTCTCATTGATTTGCAGCTGACCTTCAAAATGTATCCCGAAATCCTGTTTTCGATTGGAGATACCAAGATCAAAATAGCTCGAGGCCAGATGTCCTTCCTGATCGATTCCGAATCTTGCCAAATCTGGAAATCCCCCAATTAATGCTCTTCCGTCTATCTTAAAGACCTTGTACCTCAAATTCATTATTGGCCCTCCAAGAGCGACGCTCCATTGATCAAACCTTGAGCCGTCGAACAGTTCGTCAGGGTGGTCCTTTCTGTGGGCGGCATACAAGGCACTGCGATTCAATTGAAACCTTCCAAACCGTTGACTCTTCAGAATCAATGCCTCCTGATCAGAACCAATGAAATCAGCATCAAAAACATCCCCGAAAACCGTTGTGAATCGAAAGCGGTGATTCTTTTGCCTGGGTATCTCTGGAAAACGTATCGAGTGGAGAGAACGTACATTAACGCGCAGTGGATCAAGGAAGACAGGCGAATCCCAGCTCACCCATGGCCCCATACCTGGCAGCAATCTCCCGGACAAAGTATCACCATTCTTCCAATGCAAAGTGAGTGCATGGTTTTTCGCTGGGATATGTGATCCAGTTTCTGATGTCTGAGCCTCAATTACCAAAGGCCTTGCCCAGCAGAAAAAGCACACAATGATAAACAGCCCCCATGGGAACACTGGTCTGACTTTCCATTTTGAAAACATTTCCATCATCATCAGCGGGATCTATATTAAGAGGGTGTCAGAAATCAAACCCCCATGGCAAGTGTCCGTGGTATTTTTCATTCATCCACACCGTTTATATTGCCTTAATGGATCAAAATTTGTCAGGTTCATTCTACTTTTTGCGTTTTTTAAGATGCGTGGAATTGGAGTTACTTGTATGAAATCAAAGCCAAATGTTTGTTAGCACTCATGAAATATCACTTTAAACCCATATGTTCCCGTTCCGGCTTCACTTTGATCGAACTCCTGGTGGTTATTGCCATCATTGCCATACTCGCTTCACTGCTGTCGCCCGCTTTGGGTAAAGCAAAGTCCAAGGCCAGGCAGATTGAATGTCTAAACAACCTACGGCAGCTCACATTAGCTCTCCAGATGTATGCTGATGATTTTAGTGACAGCATCCCGACACGAACCTCCACATCGGCTAATTGGATCAAAACACTCAAACCTTACTATTCTGACCCTGATGTCTTAAAGTGTCCTGCAGATGGCCCAACAGCAAAAAGCAGTTATCTCATCAACGGATTTAACGATTGGTTCGCCGTTCGTCTGGACCCGGAAGAATTTGAGCAGTTTAAAGAGTGGAGGGGTGGTGCAACTTTGCGTCTAACAGTCATCCCCAACCCCTCCGACACCGTTATTTTTGGGGAAAAATACAAGGATTCTCCGCACAACCACATGGATTTCTATCAAGGAGAGGGAAATGATTTTGAGGAAATCAATCAGGCCAAACATCGCGCCGCGAATCAGAGCAAGGAGAGCGGTGGTTCCAATTATGCTTTTGTGGACGGCAGTGTTCGGTTTATGAAGTATGGAACAACCATGGCTCCTGAAAACTTATGGGCAGTGACTGAGCAGTGGCGAAAAGCTCCTGTGCAATCTACAGGAGAGTGAATGTCATGATTTGACTGGTATCCGCGCAATTAATGAATATTCGAACCCCATGAAGAAGAAATTGGCTATCGCAGGCTTAGTTACCATGATCATCATTTGCATGGCAATCACTTACCGTAATCTGGCTCCAGTTCAAGATGATGGCTACAGGAGCGCAAGAGAACGCGCGGTCATTAAGAAATTTGATAAGAATGGTGACGGAGAATTAAGCTGGAGCGAGGAAAAGGAGGCAGAAAAAGCCATGGCAAAACAACGGGCGGAATGGATTAGAAAATTAGATACCAATGGGGATGGTAAAATTTCAGCAGAAGAAAAAGGAGCTTCAAAGCGAGGCAATCAGGATAAAAAAGGAGAAAACTCTGCTCCACTCCAAAAAAAATGATCCTATTTCATCAAGGAATTTGACTCGATCCTTTCCATCTCGCCTCCATGACTCTTGATTATACGCTCCTGAACATGTAATCTTGTCCAATAAGCCTATTTTGATCACAGATCAATCCAGATCTGTGAGCTACGGACATCATGTATTTGCTCGATTCATTTCACAAAAAAAAACACCTTTTCCGTATGATCCATCTGCTTGGATTGATGACGCTGACTGCTATCCTCCTCTCTGAGAACAAGGGGATCGGCGCAGAGTCAAATACAGAAGATATTTCCACTGTATTAAAATGGGAATCCCTTCCAGATTTACCTGAATCATTAGGTGTCGCAGGGCCATTTGCAGGATCACACAAAGATGCGCTCATCATTGCTGGTGGTGCCAATTTTGCAAAACCCATATGGGCAACTGAAAAACAATGGACCCAGCAAATTCACGTTTTGGCAAAAAAACAGGACAGCTACACCTGGCATGATGGCGGCCTTCTGAAAAAACCAATTGCCTATGGAGCAAGCGTTACGACGGAAAATGGTATTGTGTGCATGGGGGGCAACGATGGCTCACAAACTTTTCGAGATGTTTTCCTGCTGCAGTGGGACCCAAAAGGCAAAAAAACAAAAACGGTAACCTACCCTGCGCTACCCGAGCCATGTGCCTACGGCCAAGCTGCACTCGTCGGAAACACAATCTATCTCGCTGGCGGTCAGAATGGGCCTGACCTTGATTCCACCATGAAGAATTTCTGGTCTCTGGACTTATCCAATGAAAACATCCCCGAAGACTTCCAATGGGAAAAATTGAAGGCGTGGCCGGGAGAATCCCGTGCATTCAATATTACGGTTGCTCAGCATAACGGATATGATGACTGCATCTACGTTATCAGTGGCAGACGAGAGTTTGAAGGGGCAGCGCAGTTTCTCAAGGACGTTTGGGAATTTACCCCGAGGACAAAAACATGGCGTTCGAGAGCAGCATTACCACGCTGTGTGATGGCAGGGACCGGGATTGCGATCGGACATAGTCATATCTTCGTTTTGGGCGGAGCCGACGGCTCTTTATTTTTCAAGGCAGACGATCTCAAGGACGCTCATCCAGGTTTTCCTAAAGAGGCGTTAACCTACCATACCATCACTGACACCTGGACAAGCGCAGGAACCATGCCTGCAAATCACGTCACAACCACAGCACTTAAATGGGGAAGCAGGATTATTATTCCCAGCGGTGAAGTTCGCCCACGCGTACGTTCCCCCAAAATCTGGAGTATCGCTCCCGAATCCACACGCAAGGGTTTTGGTGCGGTGAATTATACGATTCTAATTGCTTATCTTCTCTTGATGATTGGGATTGGTTTTTACTTCAATCGAAAAAACAAGAATACGGATGATTATTTTCGCGGAGGCAGCCAGATACCCTGGTGGGCTGCGGGATGCAGTATCTTTGCAACCATGCTGAGTTCCCTCACCTTCACTGGACTTCCCTCCAAAGCCTTTGCGCAGGATTGGGTTTACGCAATGGGGAATATGATGATACCGGTGGTTGCCATCCTTGCAGTCTATATCGCATTGCCGCTTTATCGGAAACTTGATGTGACGAGTGCCTATGAATATCTGGAAAACAGATTCAGCCGCGGTGTTCGTCTTTTTGGGAGTGCAAGTTTCACACTGTTTCATATTTTCCGCATGTCGGTCGTCATGTCACTCACCGGACTCGCACTGGCAGTTGCAACGCCACTTACACCGGCAGAATCCGTTGTTTTGATGGGTGCTCTCAGTATCCTGTATTGTACGCTTGGGGGCATTGAAGCTGTCATCTGGACCGATACCATCCAGACCATTGTTCTAATGGGAGGAGCTTTACTGGCCATTTATTTCATGACAGCAGGAGCCGATGGAGGTTTCCTTGGAGCCACTCAAATGGCAATGGATGCAAATAAATTCCGCTTTTTGAATACTCATTGGGATATGACGAGCACGCAGATCGCACTTTGGGTTATTATTTTCGGAGGCATTGGCCAAAACGTCTCCTCTTACACGGCGGATCAAGCGGTTGTTCAACGATACATGACGACAAGCAGCTCAAAGCTTGCAGCACGCTCCATCTGGACCAATGCGCTCATGAGCGTCGTCGCCACCGTCTTGTTTTTTGGAATCGGCACCGCACTCTTTGCTTTTTACCAGTCAAACCCACAGAAACTTGATCCAACCATAACGACAGATCAAATATTCCCATTGTTTATCGCGATGGAAATGCCTGTTGGCGTTGCAGGTTTAATCGTGGCTGGAATTTTCTCTGCAGCTCAGTCAACCGTCTCGACAAGCATGAATTCAACCGCCACGACTTTGGTGACTGACTTTATGCGCCCATTGAAGATTTGTCAGGATGAGAAGGGTTATCTGAAAGCCGCAAAACGTACGACTTTCTTTATTGGAACCTTGGGAACCCTGCTGGGACTTGTGTTTGTGAATCCGGAAATCAAATCTTTGTTTGATACGTTCATTAAGATCATTGGCTTGTTCATGGGGGTTTTGGGCGGATTGTTTCTTCTTGGGTTCTTGACCAGAAAAGCAAATTCCGCAGGCGCCATGACGGGAGCAATCCTTGGCACTGTCTTCATGTTTTATTTATGGAAATACACTTCCGTCAATGGATACCTGTATACATCCTGCGGTATCACTGCTTGTTTTGTATCAGGTTATCTGACGAGTCTTTTAACAAGCAAAGATTCTGATTGAAGTATCTCCTGAAAACAATCGGTTTGAAGCTTGAACCAACAGGAAATAATTCCTTTCATGGGTGCGGCTGTTTTGGATCTTTCTCAATCCGGTGATATGCTTTGCTCTGCGATTACACGGTAAAACCGAGTATCTTGATAAGGGGATGCATCAAATACCACATCTGAATCCCCTGTTCCGGTTAATGTTCTCAGGTCATTCCAATGTCCCCTGTTTAACGCATCGGTATGCTGCACCGTGTAGCGGACACCCACTTGAGTGGCAATTTCCAAAACAATTCCCCCCTCAACCAGAGACAAGCCTTGGATGAACCCCGAGTTTTGCTTGGGATGGGTAACCTCGCTTAATTGCCCTGGAGAAGGACTATTGTAACCCCAGTTCAAAGAGACGTTACCGTATGAATCCTGATCAAGTCTATGAAGACTGAACACACCGCTTTGTAGAGGAGTTACCCAAGAAACATCAGAAGCGTATTCAATCCGATCCTCATCAACCCAACCCAGAGACTCTGCATTATGTTCTAGCCCCATTGAGTTTGGAAGCATCACCAATTCCTGAAGCCTGACAAGGTCCCCGCCATTGTCCAGTCTGCCTTTGAATGGACCATACACGGAAACCATCAAGGGGAGGCCCCAACTTTGCTGAAGGGCTCCAGTGATCATCGGTTCCTTGGAAGGATCATAGTTCACTACCAACAATACCTGACCAGGCTCAAGTTCGACGTCAGATTTAAAATGATAACTCACACCTCCAGCCAATCGCCAGCCACGCAAATTACGAACTGTGTCAGAGAGTATCACGCTTTCATTGGAACGATTGTAAACTTCAATGAACTCAACACCATCCAGTATGGAAGGTAATAGAGTGGCGCCTGTTTTTGTGTCGATGAGTAATTCAGAGATTACCAAGGGGCCCATCGAGGGAATCACATTCTGTCCGCCTGCTGATAATTGAAACGTTTCAAGGGATTCAGTGAGGGACTTACCAAAAGTTGCAGACTGCAAACGCGCAAACTCATCCACATGACTCAAATCGAATTTCCCGAATGATTCGTTCCAATGCGTAGGCAGAACCGGTGCTGACAAACGTCTTCCAGTCGGAATGCCTTGGGAATCTATCTCTGAGATGTATATGCGTTCAGTCAGTGAAATTTGCCAATCTCTCGAACGAATAATATCGGAGGGCAACCAAAACGCCTCATGCAAAACATGAAATTGACCTGGTCCCACCACCGTGCCGGCTGGCAATCGAAAGGCATCAAGCGAGCTTCGCTCGGATCCTATAGCCCATCCCGAAATATCAACAGGATTCGCCCCGAAATTGAGCACCTCAATCGCTCGGCCTGAAGGAGTCCTTGGGGTCAAAAGCAACTCATTGATTTGAAGGCCTTCAATTTGAGTGTGGTTTGGAATTCCCTTTGATGTTTCAACCACATCAAAACTTACCAAACGATCCTCCCCATCCGGCAATCTTCCGTTGGAACCTCCTTGCACAAACGATTCCGCCACAAGAATCTCATCAATCACATTCAGGGAATCTGAGTAAATCCGTAATGTTTCTCCCTTCGAAGAAAGTCGAAAATTCAAGTGATCGCTGCCTCGCTGGGGTTCCCCATCAGCTCTAAAAACAACCCAGGACTTAGGGCCAACAAAACTCAAGTTTGCAATGGCATGCTTGGTCTTCCCTGCAAGAGAAGGATCATCTGTCAAATAGAGAGCACTGATATCAACTGGCTGATTGCCTCTTTGGTATAGTTCCAACCAGTCGTCTCCCTCCCCTCCTCCACTCCATTCATTGATTCGCAAATCATCGGTCGAACCAAGGAGCGCTGCGTTGCCATTGACTTTTCCCGGAGTCCCTTCAGCAAGTAATTGCCATTGATTTCCTTTCCTGCCGATTGTTTGATCAATCACCTGAATACCAAATCTCAATTGATCAAGCTGTCTGCCCTCGGCAGTCAGAAGTTCAATACTGGCCCCGGAAGGGGGTAGTGAACGATCAACGACAATTCCCGGAAATTCACCACGACGAATCAGGTCATCGCCATCAAACCATACAATGAAATGATCATGACCTTCCAAATAAATCCCGTCGGGTAAAACCCATTCATCGCCCCCATCCAACCTCAACCTCATCCCGCTCAAATCGATGAGACCATCCGTCTTGTTGAACAACTCTATCCAATCCGGTGTCCCAGCCATGCCTGGATAAATGACTGTTTGATTCCGTGCCATGATTTCGTTGATCACGATTGACGAACTTTCCTGAATGACATTTTTTTGCCCGGGAGTTGCCTGCTCAGAAAACTGTTGAAATCCCCCGATCCCATTGGGCAGGCGTCCCGAGGATGTGCCTTCGATCTGTAAACCAAAGGATATTTTATCCAGAAGATTCCCTTGCGAATCTAATAATCCAAGCTCCGCACCCGCCGATGGGATTTTGAATCTCAGTGATCCACGCCGAGGTATGTTGACCGGATAAAAAGCTCGATATCCACCTGCTTCAAGAAAACCTGGGGAGGATAGACCCACCGCATAACCATCAAGTGCAAAATGCAAACCACTTAAATCAACAGGCAATGCATCATTGAGATTCACAACTTCCAACCAATCTGGCTCACCAGCTAAAGGGTTTGCCATGAATTCATTGATACGCAGGGAATCGACCAACGATGCCGTTGCGGTTGCCCGGTTTTTTTGAGCAGGGCTTGGTTCCCCTAAAAACCATTCGCCGTGATCGTCTCGATTAAGTGAATAATCAAACAACTGATGACCAAAGGTCACGGCATCTACTTGATTCCCCTGCGGGTCCAGTAGAACAAGAGAATCGCCTTCCCGATCCAATCCAAAGGAAAACCCCTCTGGATCAGAGCCACTTACCGTTTGCCATAGCACCAAACGCTCTGCTGGTTCAATGAAACTGCCCTTGGAGAAAACAAAATCCGATCGGCCAGATTCATCTCGAAGACGATATCCGGCCAGATTCAATCTGCGATCACTACGATTCTCCAGTTCAATCCAATCGGGTAATAAACCACTCGGCTGCTTGATCGTTCGGTTGGCTGCAACGATTTCACTGATCACCAAGTCGCCTTGAGATTGGTTTTCAACAAACCTCCCGGGACTTCCGCCAGCAGATAAACTTCGCCACCAATCCGCAGGGTTTGGATTACTTCCACCTGCTATCTTGAATTCCAGACTATCCCCCCCACCATCGGCTGATATCGGCCAAGCACCTTCATCGCCATATCGCACGCCTGTGACATATTTTCCCTGCTCGTCTTCCAGAATGAGTGATTCGCCTCCGTTTGAAAGACTACCCGCAAAATACCCCCAAATACTCACCGAAGGATATCTCGACTGAAAAGCGGCTGGATTTTTGTCCGATGCCAAAAGGATGACGCCACCTGATTCCAGATAGGATTCAGGAGCAAACAAGTAGGAAATACCTCGAAAAGAGTAGCGCGAGAGATTGACCGAAACGGGACTGAAATTGGTCAATTCAACAAACTCAAAAGCGTCGCCTCCCGGGGGATGATACATTATTTCAGTCAATTTCAGTTCCGGAGTCAATCCGCCTGGATAGAAATCCCCGGAACTCATGGCACTCCACCTGCCGTTGATCAATGCTCTTGCCTTTATTTGGGTCACCGACTTAATCGGGATAGGGCCTTCATACAAAACCGCGGAATCGGCAACCCTTCCTGGCTGTTCAACTCCTATTTCAAGCAAAACATCAAAGAGAAAATCAGAGCTGGATAGTTGTGCATTGAGTCCGTGAATAGCCAGGGTGTTGCCTCCTTCTTTCAAGAGTTGCATGTGATCGCTCACGTTGAAGGACTGGAAAATAACAGCTGAGGCATCAGGATGATCGCCGTTCGCTGAAGTGTTCCATTGCAGACGGGATGGGGCATTGGCAGCAGCAATAGGTTTCCCGTTGAGGTAGGCAGCAAATCCATCGTCATACTTCACCCGGAGATTCATGAGATTCCGGCCATCTAGATCATTGGATCGAACATTGAATGGAATGACAATGTATACGGTGGTGTTTTTATCATTCATGGATGCGTTCACATCAATGCCAATATGAGCATCATAGGTCTGGTTTTCATCATAGCCGACGCCTCCACGTCCGCGCACCCAGTCAGCAGTATCAATATCGGGATCATCGGCGCGCCATTTTGTTCCCAGACTGCCATCTGTCGGAACGTGGGCAAACTTAATCGTGCGATTGGAAATCAGCTCTGTTCGAGTCGAGGCCGTGATGCTTGGCAGAAGCGGATCCTTACCATCAAGTGTGTAGTAAATATCGCCCTGCTCACTGTCCAACCTCAAAGCATTGGCACGCATACTTCCTGCCGGTTCCGAGAAGCGCGGCACATTGGACTCAAGAAAAAGGCCTTCCGCTGCCAGATGTGAAAGCACATTCTGGCGCCGTTGAGGTATCCATGACCTGGCAATGGAATTGTTGATGTTGCGTATACTGGACATATCCCCTCTTAACTCCTGAAAACGGCTCATGATGTTTGCATCAGTCAGCGCGCCGTTATTGTAAAAGTGTTGATATACTCGATCAGCAAATCGCGTTCGGAACTCAGTATTTTTCGACAGTGATTGATAAAAACGAGCGATATCCTGATTCACTGCCAATTCACTCATCAACGTATTATGCCGGACTGAGCCTCCTTGATTGAAAAAAGACCACTCTGCATCCCATGCATAAAAACGCCATTGGGCACCGTCGACTCTTTCCCGTGCAGCGCGCCAGTTATTATGCGGCCAATCACGCGTTCCGGCGTAAATGTTGAGGATTAAATAGTCGATGAAATTATCGATGTTGAGCAATTGCCTTGCCTGCTCATAATTGGCTGCCACGGAGAGGTCTCGACGCAAGGTCTGCTTGAGTTGATTCCACATGACCAAATCACCCGCTCTTACTTCCCCAAATTGAGCAATGATATCGTAATCACCGTTGCCGCCCTGCCATGTGTCCAGGAAGTCTTCATCAATCCTTTCCGTTGGATTGTAGTATCCTTTGTATACACCATTCACGAAAAGGTTCACCAATGTTCCCTGGCTGGAAACTTGCCCCATGTCTGCAGATAATCGACGTACAAGTTCGTCCACTATGAAAGGGTCGGAATGATCATTCATTCCTGCGCGCAAAACAATCTGTTTGTATTCATCCTCCGGAGAGCGAGGTATGAACGGATACCTGAGTGCGGACTCACCGTAATCCCCCCTGAAATAAAGGCGATACGAATATTTACTGAAAGGCAACCCCCCGTTGGGGTTATACCTCCCTCTTACATAATCCCCTCCTTGAATACGAAGCCCACAATCAATTTGAAATCCGGTTGAACCATCAGGAAGAAAATATTCCACCGATACGGGGCGTTCCCAGGATCGACCCCGCTTGGAAGTGTTTCGGGGACTTGTTTCCATGATACCTTGAGCACCCCAAAGGTGATTATTATCCGTCACTAAAGATAAAACAGGTAAAGACCGTCTGGCAGCGCTCAACCGAAACAAATAGGAATGTGTGACCGTTTCTGAAGGTAAGTAACCTTCTTTGAAAACTGCAGCTCTCACGATGGCGGAACGACTCAAGCTGATGGGTTGATCGTATTCAAATCCATTGTTCAGCGTCGGCTCTGACTTGTCCAATGTGTAACGAATCGAAGTTCCCTCTATGGCTGAGGAGATGACCAAGTTAAAGGGTTTGTCATAGAAGCCTCGCCTGGCACTGAAGGAAGCAGGTGGTAAAATTTCAGATAGCGTTTCATTGCTGTTTGCGCTTCCGGGTGTAGGCGATGAAAAATACCCGATCAGTCCGTCCGAACGCCGACCATACGAATGATCGTTGCGTTGTTCAGGGAAACGATTACCTAAATCACTGACCAGACGTCGCGGCAATTCAGGGCTGTACAGGCCAATGAATTCACCTGCACTACTTAACTTGAAATTAGTGTGCGGTGAATGACCTGAGCGATGGTTCAATCGTCCTTTTGCAGATGCATAGACAAGCTTGTATTCATTTGGGGCAAGGATAAATCCGTCAAACATCCATTTCCCGGTATCATTGATATCATCAGAAAGAGCCCACCCCGAGAGATCGACATCGAAGTCGTTGGTGTTGTGGAGTTCAATCCAATCAACACGCGCTCTATCATCATCCACTATGCCACTCTGGTTCGCAGCTAATATTTCCGAAATGATGACACCACCATAATTGGTTTGAGGATTAATGGTATATTCCCATGCATCTGTTTGCAGTGGGTTAGGCTCGCTTGCAACGTCTTCAATCCCATGATCAAGACGCCATTCCAGTTGGGGTGCAGCCTCACTCGTTTCCGAAAAAGAAAAGATATAAGGTCCTGCGCCTGCTCCTGAAAGCGAAAGCGCTGGCTCACCGTCCACCAATAAATCCGAAGCATCCAAACCTCTTACTGTTTCAGAGAATAGAATTTCGACTTCAGTAAACTCGCTCAATTGTTGCCCAGGCAGGGGGAATATACGGATTACAGAAGGCGCATTTTGATCCATCAATTGATAGGAGCGTACTTCTGAGGGGTTTTGCCAATCAAACTCATTAGGAGTAGCAGCAAGGTCTACGATACCCGCATCCTGCTGCCAACGCAGGGTAAGCTCACCCGGTTCAGTGTTCGTGAAGGTAAAGAGGTAAGCATCTCCACCCCCAGTCAAACGTGAAGCTGGTTTTCCATTCAATGTGAGATCTGAGGCCTCGACACCTACCACTGGCTCTGAAAAAGTCACACGAACTTGACTAAAAACTCCAACCAACCCTGGTGCTGGCTCGACAGCAATGACGGAGGGAGCCTGTGTATCCAGCCCAATAAAATTTAATTCCGGGTGCAGCACAAAATCGCTGCTCGATAAATTGACATTGAAACCCTGAACAGCGATAACATTGTCGCCGTCACGCAAATGTGCAATCCCCCTATTTAAGGAAAAAACTTCAAAACTGCCAGACTCATGACCCTGAGAGGCAAATCCATTCACAGCGAGTGCGTCAGGTGCATTCACCCGCAGCAACTCATTACCGTTCAACCAGACAACAAATCCATCGTCATAATCGACATTTAATTCCAACCCCTCGACTAACGAAACAGAATCCACAGAGAAATGTCGGCGAAGGAAATAAGTGGAATAAGTATTGCGCATGCCTTTGATTTCAGTACCGCCTGCTCCATCGCCATATCGAAAAGGCGCGCTTCCTTTGAACCATTCACTGTCGTTAAAATCAAACTCAACCCACTTCAAAGTTTCGGCAGATGGAGCCTGACTACCGGGCCATGCATGCCATTGACTTCCCTTGGCAATCAAGGTTCCAGCATGGGCACGGAATGAGAGCGCGGCAACTAGTCCAAGAAATGCTCCTGTTAAGATTAGATTTTTCACAATTATGATAGGCTTTTTCTAGAGCAAGATTCGTGCAGGGTCGAGGAAGGCGGCAAAGTTTTTGAGCGTTTTTGGTTCATGAGGAGTAATTA
>MDTB01192166.1_pt1 | contig 17210 bp, 18 predicted proteins | sample 811161 | NCBI WGS metagenome assembly MDTB01 (sample SAMN05326650, study PRJNA326480) | marine metagenome | isolation source: seawater | place: Mediterranean Sea | collected 2009
CATGACTGCTAGATATTTATTCATTCGATTTAGGCGATTTAGGTCGATTTTATTGACTGTAACGGCTTCAAAGATGTGAATTGCACAAACAACGCTGCTGGGTTTGGTTCCGGGGTGGTTTCTCTGGCGGAGGCCATTGGACGCCTGGCTTTGTAGGGACCTCGGCGTCTGAAAGTGGAGTTCGTATTGAGCACCCTTCTCTCGTCTCAGTGTGTGTTCCCGAATGGTGTGTCGCGATCCAGGAGCCGGGAGATCTCAACCTTCCCCCTTACGGAATGCCTCAATCTGGCCCCTGGTTGCTGGGAACCTGAGAACAAAAAACGCTAACTCAACCGCGAGAACCCGCATGCCGTTTCATACACCGTGAAAGAGATGCCGGATTGTTCCATCGCTTTGAGACTTGCTTCCCCGATACTCCCGTAAAACTCAAGGCTGAAAGCATCTCCAAGGCGTTCATGTTCCTTGAAGTAATTGGCGATATGGGGTGCATTCAGATGTTCGAGAAAGGCCGCGTCGTTGACGAACGCCTCGGCCCAGGTGAACGACAACGGATCGCTTGGGTCTGAGACGAACACATGGTGCGCCGTCCCTGATTCATTCTGTTGGACTAAATCGTCCGTGGATTTGCTCATGGAGATGTAGTCCTCAACGCAGCCGGCCTTGATCCGAATGCGTGCCAGAACAATGAAAGCGGCCGGTGAGGGAGTGGGCATCGATTCAAAAAATTGCCGGGAGGCTAGCAACCTTCTAGGTGTAGGACTTTGTTGTTGCTGGATGGGTTTTCAGCGAATCGCACCGGCGCTTTGATCCCGTTCTGAATCGATTCCTTAGCGATCAGGAATGGAACAGGAGGACCAGACCTTGCTGAACCTGGTGAAATTCACGTTCTTCGCGGCTGAGATCCAGCCCCACCTTCAGGCCTTCCTCGACGGCCTCCTCGAAGGGCGGAGTCGATGGTGCCGAAGACGCAGTCCAGAGGGCTGCAATACCCACAGGGGTCGCGTGCCAGCGAAACCGGTCGGTGATGCCAATGTCCGGCTCACTGAGCGCGTCCTCAAGGAAGCCGTTGATGGTGAGACTTGAACTGCCCATGGAGTCCAGCATCGTGAGCCAGCGCCATGGCCGCAATCAGCTGAGAGACTTCGTGACGTTGCAGCCATGGGCTGTTGATGGCGCCAATGCCCCCTGATCTGCCGCAGCGCCTCGCTTTGGTGCACGACTGGTTCACGCCCCGATCCAGCGGTGGAGCGGAGTTGGTGGTTGAGGCGATCGACCGGCAGCTGACCGCTCTGGGACGACAACCCCAGCTCGCCGCGTTGGTGGATGGGGAAAGTCGCCGACCCGGCAGCTGGTTGGCCGGGCGCTCTGTCCTGACCAGCCCCATTCAGAAGCTGCCTTGGGGCACGAGCCATGTGCAGCAATACCTGCCGTTGCTGCCCCTGGCCATCGAGCAGATCGATCTCTCAGGCGCTGATCTGGTGATCAGCAGTAGCCATCTGGTGGCCAAGGGTGTGTTGACGTCTCCAGATCAGCTGCATGTCAGTTATGTGCACACCCCTGTGCGTTACGCCTGGGATCAGATGCATGCCTACCTGGAGCGCTCAGCACTGGTGCGCAGGGGATTTGGGCCCCTGATTCGCTGGCAGCTGCATGTTCTGCGCCAGTGGGATCAACTCAGCGCACAGCGGGTCGATCACCTGATTGCCAATTCACGTTTCACGGCCCGTCGAATCCGCCAGTTTTGGGGCCGGGACGCTGAGGTGATTCATCCTCCTGTGGCGGTGGAGCGATTCCGTTGGGATGCCCCTCGTGAGGACTTCTATCTCTGTCTCTGCCGGTTGGTCCCCTACAAACGGGTGGACCTCGTGGTGCAGGCCTTCAACCGTCTGGGTCTGCCTCTGTTGGTGGTTGGCGATGGTCCGGAGCGGCGGCGTCTGCAGCAACTTGCTGGCCCCACTGTCACCGTCCTTGGGCGTCAGTCCCGCCAGCAGGTGGAGGCATTGCTGAGCAGCTGCCGGGCTTTTGTGTTTGCCGGTCTTGAGGATTTTGGGATTGCTCCGGTTGAAGCCATGGCAGCAGGTGCCCCTGTGATCGGTTTCGGCCGTGGTGGCCTGCTGGACACCGTGCGCTGTCTCCGTCAGCAGCCCTCAGAGGCAACGGGCCTGCTGTTTCCTGATCAGACCGTTGCGTCTCTGGTTGAGGCGGTTAGTTGGTTTGAGGAGGCGCGTCTCTGGCGTCAGCTCGATGCCGCCTCGATTCGGCAGTGGGCCGAGCGCTTCCGCCTGGAAGCGTTCTCCAGCCGTTTTGAGGCCGCCTTGCGACGCGCCTGGAACGTCCATCAGCACAACTGTGCCGTTGCGGCGAGTGACCCTGCCGGGATGTCAGGACTGCAGGTGTGACGTTGAGTATGGCGAGACACACATTGAGCCTTGACGACGGCCTCCCGGCCATCACTCGCTCAGACAGCCCGACTGGCGATCGGTCGTGGCTCTTACCGGCCTCACCTGGCTGTGACGACGGCCCCCCCGTCGTCACTGAACGCCTACACGCTGATTCGTCAGCAAAGCCTTCTCGGTCGTGGCCTCAAGCGAACCGGTGACGTCTGCTTCTCGCTTGCTGTTCTCAGCATTGGTGCCCCAGCTCTGCTGCTGTTGGCCGCCATGGTCAAGCTGAGCTCACCGGGTCCAGTGTTTTATGTGCAACGGCGGGTTGGTCGTAATTACAAACGTTTCGGATGCATCAAGTTCCGCACGATGCGTGCTGATGCGGATCTGGTTCTGGCACGTGTTCTCTCCGAGGATCCTGGGCTTCAGGCTGAATTTGAGCGAGATTTCAAGCTGCGTCGAGACCCACGCATCACCTGGGTTGGCCGTTTTCTGCGCCGCTCCAGCCTCGATGAACTGCCTCAGTTTCTGAATGTTCTCCTGGGGGAAATGAGTGTGGTGGGTCCACGCCCGATCGTGGACAAGGAGTTGACCCGCTACGGCCACTACATGGATGAGGTTGCGGCCGTTCGCCCTGGCCTGACGGGTCTGTGGCAGGTGAGTGGTCGCAACAACCTCAGCTATCGCAAGCGCGTGAAACTCGATCTCGCCTATGCCCGAGGCCGTTCCTTCAGCCTTGATCTGGCGATCATTCTGCGCACCTTCGGCGTTCTGCTGCTGCCGATGGATCGTGGTGCCTACTGAGTGATCACCACAAGGTGATCATCACAAGGTGGTCATCAGCATGAGAACGACAGCCGCTGCGAGCCAAGCGAGCTCCAGCAGGTTTGTCAGTCTGAGGATCGTTCCGACTGCTGCGCGATCCGGTGGTGGCTTTGCTGCAGCGATCATCGGTTTGTTGACCCACTGATCGCCATAGCGATTGGCTCCTCCCAGGCTGATGCCAACGCAGTGGGCATAGATGGCCTCGGACCGGCCGGCGTTGGGGGATGGATCCTGTGAGCCGTCCCGTTCTGCCGCCCGAACGAGACAGACCAGCTGCCTCCAGGGTTGGCTGATCAGAGGCAACGAGAGCATCACCAGTCGGCAGGGCAGCCAGGTGAGCAGGTCGTCCAACTTTGCTCCGGCCGTCCCAAGCCAGAGCAGCCTTCCGCTTCGGTAGCCCAACATTGAATCAAGGGTGCTGGCGGCTTTGAACCCCCAGGCCAGGGCCAGTGGGCCAGGGCAGCTGCTGTTGATTTGCCAGAGACCTGCTCCCAGCAGCATCCAGAACAGCGGCGCGAACACGCCATCGACGGCGTTTTCGGAGGCACTCTCGGCAGCGGCTCTGACAATCTCCGCTTCATTCAGTTGGGTGACATCTCTGCCCACGATCCAGCTCAGGCGCCTGCGCGCTTCATCGAGACTGTCTGAGGAGGAGGCCGGTAGCGCCTGCAGCACAGCCAGAACGCTCTGACGCAGGCTGCGCGCCGCCAGAGCGCTGGCCAGTCCGATCACCAAAAGCAGGCGGCCCAGCCAGGCGATCAACAGGTTGTTGTCGAGGACAATCCGTTCCACGCCCCAGCCCAGCAGGCTGCTGCCGCTGACGACGGTGATCGTGATCAGAACGCCTCCAAGGCGCAGTGCCCAGGGCCGGTCTCCTGCCACCGCCTCGGCCAGCGAACGCAGTGATCGGATCAGGGATCCCATCAGCACGACAGGGTGCGGACTCCAGCGCGGATCGCCGAGCAGTTGATCGAGAGCAGCGGCGGCAACAACCGCGATGCCGCCACTCCCAGCCGTCATGTCGTTCAGGCGATCAGGCCGTTTTGAGCCAGCTGAACATCGAACGCAGGCCTTTGCCCACCGCTTCGATCGGCAGAGCGGCATCACGCTCGCGAATCTTCTTCATTTCCGGCTTGCCGGCCTCACATTCCGCCACAAAGTTCTTGGCAAAGGTGCCGTCCTGAATGTCGCCCAGGATTTTCTTCATCTCGGCCTTGGTGTCAGCGGTGATCAGCCGTGGACCGCTGACGTAATCGCCGTATTCCGCTGTGTTGGAGATGGAATCACGCATGGAGGTCAGGCCCCCTTTCACCATCAGGTCAACGATCAGCTTCACCTCGTGCAGGCACTCGAAATAAGCCAGCTCGGGCTGGTATCCAGCCTCCACCAGGGTTTCAAAGCCTGCCTTCACCAATTCTGACAAGCCTCCACAGAGCACGGCCTGCTCGCCGAAGAGATCGGTTTCGGTCTCCTCTTTGAAGTTGGTTTCCAGGATGCCGGCGCGGGTGCCGCCGATCCCCTTGGCGTAAGCCATGGCTAGCCCGCGAGCGTTACCGGATGCGTCCTGCTCGATGGCGAACAGGGCAGGAACTCCCTGACCGTTTTGGTACTCCCAACGCACGGTGTGGCCAGGTCCCTTGGGGGCGATCATCACCACGTCCACATCGGCTGGTGGTTTGATCAGCTCGAAACGGATGTTGAAGCCGTGAGCGAAGCTGAGAATCTTGCCGGATTTGAGGTGGGGGGCGATTTCCTTCTCGTAGACGTCCTTCTGGAATTCATCTGGCAACAGCACCATGATCCAGTCGGCCTTAGCCGCAGCATCGGCAACGCTCAGCACCTCAAGGCCGTCCGCTTTGGCTTTGTCAGCTGAGCGACTTCCCTCATAAAGCCCCACTACGACGTCGATGCCGCTGTCCTTGAGATTGAGCGCATGGGCATGGCCCTGGGAGCCATAGCCAATGATCGCCACGGTCTTGCCATTCAGCAGACCGAGATCAGCGTCGGAGTCGTAGAAGAGCTGAGCCATCCGGGGCGCGCTTGCCGTGCAGTGCAAGCGACGAGCTTACGCTTCGTTGGGATGGGAGATCACGCGGTCGATCAAGCCATAGTTCTTGGCCTCTTCGGCGCTGAGGAAATAGTCGCGGTCGGTGTCCTTCTCAATCTTGTCGAAGCTCTGGCCGCTCATGTCTGAAAGGGAGCGGTTCAGCATCTCCTTCATCCGCAAGATTTCTCGGGCTTCGATTTCGATGTCGCTGGCCTGACGGCGGCTGGTGCCCCCGAGGGGCTGGTGGATCATGATCCGGCTGTGGGGCAGGGCGAGCCGCTTCCCTTTTGTCCCAGCCGCCAATAGAAAGGCTCCCATTGAGGCAGCGAGTCCCACGCAGATGGTGACCACATCGCTTTTGACGTACTGAATCGTGTCGTAGATCGCCAAACCCGCCGTTACCGACCCGCCAGGGGAGTTGATGTAGAGGTAAATCGGCTTGCTGCTGTCTTCGGAATCGAGATACAGCATCTGGGCCACAAGGCTGTTGGCGATGCCGTCATTCACTTCAGAGCCCAGGAACAGGATTCGTTCCACACCGAGACGGGTGTAGATATCGACCCAGCGCTCCATCTGGCTGCCGGGAAGGCGGTAGGGAACGCTGGGGGTACCGATCGGCATGATTCAGAAACGAAAAGGGTGAAAACGAGTCAGTTGCTGTTGCTGCCAGGAAGCTCCTTCCGGCTGCTGAGGACGCGGTCGATCAGGCCATACTCGACGGCCTCCTGGGGGGTGAGGTAGCTCATCCGGTCGGAATCCTTGCTGAGCTCGTCCACAGTGCGACCCGTGTTGTTGGAAAGGATCTCAAGCATGGCCGCCTTGTTGTGCAGCACTTCCTTGGCCCGGATCTGAATGTCGGTGGCCTGGCCCTGGGCACCGCTGCGGGGTTGATGCAACACGATGGATGAGTGAGGCAGAGCAGCCCGCTGGCCTTTGGTGCCAGCTGAAAGGATTACGGCTGCGGTTCCCATCGCCTGGCCGATACAGATGGTGTGGACCGGCGGTTTCACGTAGCGGAGCGTGTCGCAGATGGCGAAGGCCTCTGTTTCAAAGCCGATGGCATCGCCGGAGTACCAGCTTGTCCCCGTTGAGTTGATGTAGAAGTAAATCGGCTTTTCGGCATCATCGAATTCCAGGTAAAGCAACTGGGCGATGATCAGTTCCGTCACATCGATTCCCATCTGACGCTTGGAGTCGTCATCCGAGAACAGGGGCAAGCCGAGATAAACGATCCGCTCTTTGAGCAGCAGTGAAGGCAGATCAGGGGGCGGCGTTCGCATCACGGCTGAGTCGCCGTAATAGGGGGCCGATGTGGTCATCCTGGGCACGCCATCTCAGGTTGGTGGAGCCTAGCGGGGGTCTGCAGATCGGCGCTCGGAGGTTTTGGCCGACTTGTGCTTTCGCCGATCTTCAAGACGGGCGAACACCATGCGGCCGGTTGGGGTCTGCAGTGCACCGGTGACCACCACCGGTTTGCGCTGCCCGATCAGAGCTTGGGCGTCCTGCACAACCACCATGGTTCCGTCGTCCAAGTAGCCGACGCCCTGGCTCTCCTCCTTGCCTTCCCGAACGATCTTGAGGTTGAGCTCATCCCCGGGCTGGACCTCTGGCCTGAGGGCAATCACGAGTTCGCTCAGGTTCATCACCTTGAGCTCTTTCACTTCGGCCACCTGGGCCAGGTTGAAATCAGCGGTGACCAGTGTTCCCCCCGTATCCGCTGCGAGCTGCAGCAGTCGGTCGTCCGTTCCTTCGCCGTCGTAGCGCGTGCTGTTGATCACCAGGCGCCGGCCATAGGTCTCGCGCAGATCCTTCAGCAGCTTCAGCCCTCGTCGACCCTTGGCCCGCTTTTCAACATTGGTGGAATCCGCCAGCTGCTGCATCTCGTCGATCACGCTCTGGGCGACGATCACCTGCCCCTCCAGCAGACCGCAGGCCAGCATTCCCCGGATCCGGCCATCGATGATCACGCTCGTATCGAGAATCTTGGCGCTGGCGGGCGTCAGCACGCCGTCCGCCACCAGCAAGGCCTCAGTGCTAGCCGGGTTGAACAGCCTCAGCAGTGTGCGGCCATGAACCTCCGCCAGGTTGGTCCCGAGCACTCCAAAAAACACATTGCTGAGAACGGCAATGAGCGGTTTCAGCAGGGATACCCCTCCGGGTAGAGGCAGCAGCAGCACAGGAGCGAGCAGCAGGTTGGCCACCAGCAACCCAAGGATCAGTCCCACGGCCCGGCTGATCAGCAGATCCGTGGGCATGGTCCGCACCTGCTGCATCAGGCGCTGACGCAGTCGCTGAAACACCAGGCCGGCGATCAGCCCGAAAAAGGATCCGAATCCGGTGAGCACCCAGCGGACCCCTTCGGCATTGGTGGTCTCATCCAGCAGTTCATCGGGCAGCAGATGGACGCCCATCCAGCCCGCCGCTGCGCCGGATGCCATGAACAGCAGCAGGATGAGGGGATCCACCATGGGTTCCGGTCTTGGCAGATCAGTCCGAGTGATCGCAGCATGCCCCATCCCCTCCCGCCACGCAGCGCTTATCTCCACATTCCGTTTTGCCATCGACGCTGCTACTACTGCGATTTCGCAGTGGTTCCGCTCGGGGACAGGGCCAGTGGAGGTGCTGGTCCGGGCAGTGCATCCATCCGCGACTACCTCGCTCTGCTTCACCGGGACATCGCAGCCTCCGACAGCGGTCCGCCCCTTTCCACGATCTACATCGGAGGGGGGACTCCCTCCCTGCTGAGCCCTGATCAGATCGGTGCAGTGCTGGACAGCTTGCGTCGTCGTTTCGGCATTCAGGAGGGGGCGGAAATCACTCTGGAAATGGATCCTGCCAGCTTCGATCAGCAGCAGTTACGGGCGGTTCTCGCCAGAGGCATCAACCGCGTCAGCCTGGGTGGCCAGAGCTTTGATGACCTGGTTCTGCAACAGCTGGGGCGGCGCCACAGGGGCAGGGATCTTCAGGACGCCTGTCGCTGGATGCAAGCGGCACGTTCTGACGGAACCCTGCGCTCCTGGAGTCTGGATCTGATTCAGAACTTGCCTGGTCAGACCCTTGATCACTGGCGTGATCAGCTGCAGCAGGCTGTGCTCACAGGCGCTCCCCATCTCTCGGTGTACGACCTCTCGGTTGAACCTGGAACGGTGTTTGACCGTCGCCAACGCCGGGGAGATCTGGATCTGCCGCTGGAAGAGGACGCTGTGCAGCTGATGGCACTGACCAGTTCTTTGCTGGCGGCGGCCGGTTTCAGTCGTTATGAGATCTCCAACCATGCCCGTCCTGGGCACGCGTCGCGTCACAACCGTGTCTATTGGAGTGGTGCCGGTTGGTGGGGCTTCGGCATGGGAGCGACCGCTGCTCCCTGGGGGCAGCGCATCGCCCGGCCCAGAACGCGTGAGGCCTATCGCGACTGGCTGAATCAGGCCGGCGGGGCCTGGGAGCGCCTCAGCCTGCCTCTGGATGATCTGTTGTTGGTGGGCTTGCGACGGCGCGAAGGCGTGGACCTCGAGGCACTGGGATGCCCAGCCATTGAGGACCTGCTTCAGCGCTGGCAGCCATTCATCGACAGGGGCTTGCTGGAGTGCGCTGCTGGACGTTGGCGTCTTCGCGATCCAGAGGGGATGGCCCTCAGCAACCAGGTTCTGGTGGAGGTTCTTCTGTGGTGGGAGGAGCAGATGACTGCTGCGACACCCAGTTCCGCAAAGCCTGCTCAAACAGCTCTCGCCCCGGAAGCAGCGCTGGGCTGAATGGGGGTTGCTGGGCGGTGAGCCCCAGCAGATCAGCAGTCACTCGCACCTGACCATCGCAGTCGTCGCCAGCCCCGATCCCGATCACGGGAATCGTCAGTTGACGACGGACCTTGCCGGCCAGATCAGCTGGAACATGTTCCAGCACCAGAGAGAAGCAGCCCGCCTGTTCCAGCTCCAAAGCTTTTGACAGCAGGCGCTCCTGGCTGACGGGATCTTCCGCCTGCCGGCGATATCCCATGCGGTGAACCGCCTGAGGCGTCAGTCCCAAATGACCCATCACGGGGATCCCCATGCGCACCAGGCGATTGATCACCGACACCACTTCCGGTTCCGATCCCTCCAGCTTCACAGCGGCGGCACTCGATTCCTTCAGCAGTTTTCCGGCTGCCTGCACCGCGAGATCTTCGCCGCACTGATAGCTGAGAAAGGGAAGATCACTGATCAGCAGAGGCTGTGCCGACGGCAGCGACTGAAAACCACGCTCGACGGCCTGCGTGTGCAGCAACATCTGCTCAAGCGTGACGGGAAGCGTTGTGGCGTGGCCGAGAGCCACCATGGCCAGCGAGTCCCCCACCAGAACGGCATCTGCTCCAGCGGCTTCAACCCAGGCAGCGGAAAGACTGTCCCAGGCCGTGAGCATGGTGATGGATCGACCGGTTTGCTTGAATCGGATCAGATCGGCGGGGCGCATCGACCGTCCGGGGAGCCTTAAGCGTCCTTGCTAGCATCCGATCGACTCGGACCCATGCGGCTCGGACGCCCAAATCTGGTCAGGACCGGAAGGTAGCAGCCACACGGGATGCTCAGGGCAGGCGTGGACTCCGGGTCACCCCTTTTCGCTGCTGAACCTGGCCGGATCAGCTGTCAGATCCGGCTTGCTGTTGGCGTTGGCGCAGAAACTCAGGGATACGAGCGCCGTTGTGCTGAGGTTCGTTCTTCTGCTGCAGGGAGGCCTTACTGGCCAGGTTGCGAACGGAAGAACGCTCACCTTTGTACTGCTGGCCGTTGTCGAAACCGGTGGCGATCACGGTCACATGCACTTCGCCTTCCAGGGATTCGTCGACCACGGTTCCAACAATGATGTTGGCTTCCGGATCGACAACGTCGTAGATGACTTCCGAGGCCGCAGTCATATCCTCAAGCGTCATGTCCTTGCCGCCGCTGATGTTGATCACACAGCCTTTGGCGCCATCGATTCGTTCTGTTTCCAAAAGAGGACTGCTGATCGCTGCCTGAGCAGCTTCGATCGCTCTGGAGCGGCCTGAGCCGATGCCGATGCCGAGCAGTGCTGTGCCGGCCTCGGTCATCACGGAGCGGACATCGGCAAAGTCAACATTGACCAGTCCTGGGCAGGTGATGATGTCGCTGATGCCTTTCACACCCATGCGAAGGACATCGTCAGCACTGCGGAACGCTTCCTGAAGCGGGGCCCCGGAAATCGCATCACGCAGACGATCGTTCGGAATCACGATCAATGTGTCGACGTGTTCGGCAAGGCGGGCGATGCCTTCATCGGCCTGGCGCATGCGACGGCGACCTTCGAATCCAAAGGGTTTCGTAACGATGCCGACGGTTAGAGCGCCGACTTCGCGGGCCACTTCAGCCACGACGGGGGCCGCTCCTGTGCCTGTACCACCGCCCATGCCAGCTGCGATGAAGACAAGATCAGCACCCTGAAGGGCCTGTTGCAGATCAGCCCTCGACTCCTCTGCGGCTTTCTGACCGATGGTGGGGTTACCGCCGGCGCCGAGACCACGGGTGAGGGTCTGGCCCAGTTGCAGACGCCGTTGGGCCTGGGACTGGATCAGGGCCTGGGCATCCGTATTCAGAACGTGATACGAGACGCCTTCCAGATCACTGATGATCATGCGGTTCACCGCATTGCTGCCACCTCCGCCGACCCCGATCACTTCAATCCGCGCCGACTGGCTTGGCTGGATCCCGGCAGCCTCCATGGACGTGGACGCAATTTCCATCGTTGAGGCTGAACCGTTGTGTTGTGGATGCATTATGTCCGCGCTCAAGGGATCCATCCGATTTGAGTTACGTTCCTGCCGCAGCAAATTTTCCGCAACGATCCGTCAGGGTTTCCTGCTCAGTTCGCCAGCTCGGCTGGCTTCAGGGGTAACTCGAGTTCAGGTCTGTCCGGGTTGCTGAGATCCAGGCTTGAGTTGTCTTTCTTCCCCAGGTGAGCCGGCATGCTGCGGCTGAGTTCCTTGATGACGGCGATCTGTTCCGTCAGGCGACTCAGGTCATCACCGAGATCGATCGATCCCAGCGTCTTGGTTGTCAGCGTGATCGTGCCATTTGGATCCAGAGCAATGCTGATCAGGGGACTGCCGAAGGCATTGCGCTCCTTCAGCAGGGCAGCGATGACTACGCGTCGATCATCCGTCCAGCCCTTGACGGTGAGGGAACTGGAGGGAACCCGGTTGGGGGCGTCAGCGCTCGGTTGGATCCAGTGGCCGCGTGCGTCGACCATTCCCTTTTCCGAACGGTTTCCGCGCTGACGGGTGGCATGGGCAATCGGAAGCTGGCCTTCCAGTGCGATCACGAGCTGAGCGGGAAGCCCGCGTCGTTCCACCTGGGCTGAACGCACCGGCAGATCACGGAGCAGGCGATTCTCCAGCTCGGCTGGGCTGATCTCCAGGAGCGGTTGCGGAAAGTCCAGCCCTCCGACACGGGCCACCAGCTCGGGCCGCAGACCCGTATCGCCCTGGATCACAAGCTGGCTGCTCCCCTCCAGCGTCCAGCCATGTCGCAGCAGCAACCAGCCAAGACCGGTGCTGGCCGTGAGCAGCGCCACAATGCGCCAGCATTGGATCAGCAGCTCCCGCCGTTTGTCTCGGCGAAGCTGTCGACGGCGTTCCAGCTGTGGGGATCGTGCACCCTTCGGCTGGGTTCGGCGTTCTGTTGTGCGTCTGTTCACAGATCGCAGCGTGCACGTGCCATCAGTTGCTCTCCCCAGCGCCGTGCCCTGTCGGCATCTGCAAAAGGCACATCCATCTGAACGCCTTTCCCAACGAGCCGCAATCGGCAGCGCCCCTGAGCCTCATTGGTTAAGGGTGCATCCCCAGAGGCCAGCGCCATCAACTCCACCAACTCCAATCTGCAGACATCGAAGGCTCCCCTGTCCTGAAAGTGTCCTGCTTCGAAGCTGCTCCAGATCAGCTGGCCATCCTTGAGGCGGGCACCCCCACAACCATCGAGCTTGGCGAGTTCCGACCCCTCCGCCCAGGTTCGGAACAGGTTCTGTCGGCGCCGTTCCAACCAGCCAAGGGCAGCCAGCAAAACGAAGGCCAGCAGCAGAGGTAACCAGAGCAAGCCGTGACTCATGGATTCAGGCGGCGATCCGACAGGTCTTTCGATTCATTGTCCAGCGGTTTGCACCAGTTCGTGCACGAGCTGTTCGAGTGTTAAGCCGCTGTTTTCCCAGAGCATCGGATACATGCTCTGATCCGTGAAACCGGGAAGGGTGTTGATTTCGTTGATCCAGAGCGCATTTGCTTCCTCATCGAAAAAGAAATCAACCCGAGCCATGCCGTGCACACCAACCGCCTCGCAGGCGAGAAGCGCCTGCCGGCGCACGCGCTGGCTCACCTCGTCGGGCAGGGGCGCCGGAATCAGAGTCGTGCTGCGTCCAGAGGTGTATTTGGTTTCGTAGTCGTACCAGTCCGCGTCGAAGCGGATCTCACCCACGACGGACGCTTTCAGTTGATCACGCCCCAGAACGGCGCATTCAAGTTCCCGGGCGGATACGCCCTGTTCAACCACCAGGCGTGGATCCAGCTCTGCCGCCTGACGCAGTCCGATCTCGAGCTCTTCGCGGTTGCGCACCTTGCTGATGCCAACCGATGAGCCGAGGTTGGCGGGCTTGACGAAGCAGGGGTAGCCGAGGGCTTCGATGCGCTTAAGAAGCTGCTCTCGGGCTTCGCTTGGTTCCAATTCGTTCGCTTGCAGGCAGACGTAAGGCACCTGGGGCAGATCTGCTGCGGCGAAGGCTGCTTTCATCGCCTGCTTGTCCATCCCGACCGCGGATCCCAGCACTGCGGCTCCGACGAAGGGGCGCTGCATCAGCCGGAACAGCCCCTGAACCGTGCCGTCCTCACCATTCGGGCCGTGCAGCACCGGGTACCAGACATCCACCGCTTCGGTCCCCTCGGGCAGGGAGCGAAACCCCGATGGCGGCAGAGGCTGCGGCAACGCCTGCTCATCCGCTGGCTGGCCGGATTCGAGGACGGCATCAGCCACCGCAGGCCCCCACCAACGCCCCTGCCGGTCGATGTAGACGGGCACCACCACGTAGCGATGGCGATTCTCCCCTCCTCTCAGTCCCTGGAGAACGGTGATGGCTGAGCGGATCGAGACGGCGTGCTCGCCTGAATCACCTCCGAACACCAGACCGATCTGGACAGGCGTGGAGGTCTTCGGCACGTTGACGAGCTGGAAAGCGCGCCAAACGTATCAGTGTTCCCCTGCCGCAGGGAGGGGGGTACCGGTCAGAGAGAAGGAGCGCACTGCATCGATGCGCACCTTCACCAGATCGCCAGGTCGATGGCTGCTGCCATCGGAACCCCTGGCGTTGAAAAACGTCAGTCGGTTGGTTCGGGTGCGACCCATCAGTTGCGTTGGATCCTTGGGGTTGAGGCCTTCCGCCAGGACCTCCACTACGCGCCCTGCGTAGCGGGCATTGCGCTGACGGGCGGATGCCTCCACCAGCGCATTGAGTTCCTGAAGTCGGGCCACCTTGACGCCCTCAGGCAACTGGTCGTCCCAGCTGGCTGCAGGCGTGTTTGGTCGCGGCGAATAGGCCGCAGTGTTCACTTGATCGAAGCCGATCGACTCGACCAGCTGCAGGGTCCGGCGGAACTGGGCATCCGTTTCTCCGGGGAACGCAACGATCACATCCGCGCTCAGAGAAGCATCAGGCATCCGTTGTCGGATGCGATCGATGATTCGTTGATATCGCTCCACGGTGTAACCCCTCGCCATCGCACGCAGAACGTCGTTGTCTCCGCTTTGAAAGGGAATGTGGAAGTGTTCGCAGAGTTTGGGGAGATCGGCACAGGCGTCAATCAGGCGCTCTGTGAAATAGCGGGGATGGCTTGTGGCAAAGCGGATCCGCTCGATGCCCTCCACGTTGTGAACGTGATGGAGCAGATCGGTGAGGGTGTGTTGACGGCGCCCTTCGGGCGTGATGCCTGGTAGGTCGCGCCCATAGGCATCGATGTTCTGGCCCAGGAGTGTGATCTCCTTGAATCCCTGAGCAGCAAGCCCTTCCATTTCCAGCCGGATTGCTTCCGGCCAACGGGACTGCTCCTTGCCGCGAACCGAGGGCACGACGCAGTAAGTGCAGCGTTCGTTGCAGCCGTAGATCACATTCACCCAGCCACAGATCGAGCTGTCGCGTCGTGCTGTGGTGATGTCCTCGAGGATGTGGTGGTCTTCAGTGGCGACCACCTGCTGTCCGCTCTGCACTTGCAGCAGCAGTGTTTCCAGGCGGTTGGCGTGTTGCGGACCCATCACCAGATCGAGTTCGGGCACGCGTCGCAGCAGTGCCTCACCTTCCTGCTGGGCGACGCAGCCAGCCACGACCAGCGTCAGATTCGGATTGCTGCGCTTGCGCTGCGCCTGCCGCCCCAAATAGCTGTAAACCTTCTGCTCGGCGTTGTCGCGAATCGTGCAGGTGTTGTAAAGAACGAGATCGGCATCAAGCTCGGCGCTGGCCTGTTGATACCCCATGGCTTCCAGGATCCCGGCCATGCGCTCGGAATCCGCCTTGTTCATCTGGCAGCCAAAGGTGGTGATCCAGTAGCTGCTGTGATCGGAAGTCTGGGTAGCGGTGATGGTCGGGGCTGAGACAACCACGGCGTCAGCGGAACGCGAGCAAACGTCTCCAGTGTCCTTCACCAGGGTCTTGTGTCAGGTTGGTGATCGCAGTGTTGGTGGTCATGGCATGGGCCCTGCGACGGTTTTCGCTCAACAAAGCTGTTCCGCTGGCCATCAGTCGTGGAACGACCGCCTCCGTAGAACGTCTGGAGCTGACGCTTGAGCGTGATGGGCTGACAGGTCGTGGGGAGACCGGAGGATTTGAGACGGGCCACCGCGGCTTCAGCACTGATGAGGTGGAGCAAGAGCTCCAGGTGGTGAACGTCGCGTTGGAGGCGCTCAATCCTGAGCAGCCTCAAAGCTTTGAACCGCTGCTGAGTCGTCTCAGCCCACCGGCGGCCTGTGCCGTCGATTTGGCGCTGCAGGATTGGTACGGCCGCCGGCTGCAGCAGCCGTTCTGGCGGCTGCAGGGATTGGCGCCAGACCACCCTGTAGCCACCAGCGTCACCCTGGGGCTTGGCTCCGTGAGCGCTGTGATCCAGCGGTTGCATCGGTGGTGGGAGCAGCTACCCGCCACACGCGTGAAGCTGAAACTGGGCAGCCCGGATGGACTGGACCATGACCGGGCTCTTCTGGCAGCGGTGGCGCAGGCCCTCGACCAGCGCAGCGATGCCACCGGGACAAGCCTGGAACTGCAGGTGGATGCCAATGGAGGCTGGAGTCGGGACCAGGCGACGTCCATGTTCAGCGCGCTCGAGGGCCACGGTGTGGTCCTTCTGGAACAGCCCCTGGCTCCGCATCCTGATCCCGATCTCGATACGGCCGGTTTTGCCGCCTTGAAGCCGACCTGTCCCATGCCTCTGGTGGCGGATGAGAGCTGCTGGGATCTGCAGGATCTGCTGCGTCTGGCGCCCCATGTGGATGGGGTGAATCTCAAACTCCTGAAAACCGGTGGATTGGCTCCGGCGCTGCTGATGGCCCGGGTGGCCCGCCAGCTCGGCCTGTCCCTGATGGTGGGCTGCTACTCAGACAGTCGACTGTTGAACGGCGCAGCGGCACAGCTGATCTCTCTGATCCGTTGGCCGGATCTCGACAGCCACCTCAACCTCATCGACGATCCCTTCGAAGGACTGCCTCTGTTGGGTGATGCCCTGCAGCCCTCCAGTGACCACGGGCTGGGAATCACACGCGTGGGGGGAGCCTGATGCTGTCGGCCAGTGATCGTGTTGTGCTGCTTCAGCACGATGGCCTCAAGAGCCTGACCGGCAAGACTGGTCTGGCGATGCTTCGTCACCGGCCGGGTCCCATCGTGGCGGTGGTGGATCCCTCCCAAGCCAGAGGGTCGTTGCAAGCCATCACCGGGATTGAACGCGAGGTGCCCGTTGTGGGAAGCCTGGAGGAGGCTCTCCCCTTTGCTCCTGAGGTGGCGGTGATCGGTCTGGCGCCATCGGGAGGTCGCTTGCCTGATCCGCTTCGACGCGACGCCCTGGTAGCCCTTCAACGCGGCCTCAACCTGGCCAGCGGTCTGCACACCCGTCTCGCCGATGACGCCGAGTTGCGGGCCGCTTGCTGGGATGACCGCTGGATCTGGGATCTGCGCCGAGAACCAGAGCAGCTTCAGGTGGCTCAGGCCAGGGCATCGGCATTGTCCTGCCATCGATTGCTGGCGGTTGGTACGGATATGGCCGTCGGCAAGATGAGCGCTTGCCTTGAGTTGCTGCAAGCGGCCAGGGCACGGTCACTGCCGTGTCAATTCGTCGGCACAGGGCAGGCCGGCATCCTGATCGAGGGCGGAGGCGTCGCCCTTGATGCGGTGCGGGTGGATTACGCCGCGGGGGCCGTTGAGGCGGCCGTGATGGCGGCAGCGGAGTGCCTGCCAGCCCATGGCCTGGTGCTTGTGGAGGGACAGGGGTCGCTGTGCCATCCAGGCTCCAGCGCCACCTTGCCGTTGCTGCGTGGTTCTCAGCCCACAGCTCTGTTGCTGGTGCATCGGGCCAGGCAGAGCACGATTGACCGGCTGCCAGCCATTCCCTTGCCTCCGCTGTCTGAGCTGGTGGCGCTGACGGAGGGCCTGGCACGGTTGGCACGACCAGCCGACGCCCCGTCGCCAAGGGTCTGCGCCGTTGCCCTCAATACGGCTCTCTTGGATGCAACCGCTGCGCGCAGTGCCGTGGAGGCACTCAGCCAGGACCTGGCCCTTCCCTGCACGGATCCAGTGCGATGGGGGGGCGCTCCTCTGCTGGAGGCCGTGCTGCAATCCGAGGCGAATTAAGAGGGCGAGCGAGGGGATTCGAACCCCCGAATAGCGGCGCCACAAGCCGCTGCCTTAACCACTTGGCGACGCCCGCCGCGTCGGTGAGAATCTACCAATTC
>MDTB01235956.1_pt1 | contig 17207 bp, 11 predicted proteins | sample 811161 | NCBI WGS metagenome assembly MDTB01 (sample SAMN05326650, study PRJNA326480) | marine metagenome | isolation source: seawater | place: Mediterranean Sea | collected 2009
CGGGAAGAGATGATTAACAATAAAGCCAAACTTTATGAGCTGGGAGGGACTCTTCCTGATTCTCATTACAAGTGGGATAAGAAAAAGAAAGCAGAAGCACAGGGAAACTCTCACTAGGAAGCTTTTTTGGTTGAGGATTTGTTCTGAATTTCGTCTATATAAGAGTGTGATTTACATTCTTTTCACATCTCAACTTCGCTAATCTTGAATATTGTTGATATACTCTTTTATCTTTTTGCGACTCTTTCAATTGGTGGTGGAATTTTAATGGTTTGCTCTAAGCATCCCGTTTCTGCTGCGATGTTCATGATTATCTCTTTGGTTGGAGTCGCTGCGTTGTTTGTTCTCTTGGAAGCATTCTTTTTAGCTGTTCTCCAGATTCTTGTCTATGCAGGGGCGGTGATGGTTCTCTTTCTTTTTATCATCATGCTTTTGGATGTCGGGCCCCAGGGAGGCAAAGCATCCAAAATGAAATTGATTTCCGGACTTGCTGCTGGTTTTACCGTTTCTCTTTTACTGGTCATCTTTTTGATTGTTGTTCAAGATTCAGGTTGGCTTGGTGAGCATTCGACATGGTTGCCTCTCGATAATGAGGCGGCGATGACTCAGGGTGAAAACTTGTCATTTTCAACATCCGTAAAAAGTTTTGGATATGGTCTAATGACCAAATACATGCTTCCCCTTCAGATATCTGGTTTTTTACTCCTTGCGGCAATGGTCGGTGTAATCGTACTTAGTAAAAATAAAGAAAAGGAGGCTGGTTGAATATGGAAACCGTCACGCCCTCCCATTACCTCTGCCTTTCACTTTGCTTATTTTCGATTGGTTTTTTTGGTGTTTTGCTACGCAGAAATCTGTTGCTAGTTCTTATGTCATTGGAATTGATGCTTAATGGAATCAATTTGGCTCTGGTTAATTTTTCGCGTACTTCCCTTAATTTGGACGGAAGCATTTTTGTTTTCTTTATCATGACGGTTGCTGCTGCCGAAGTTGCGGTAGGGCTTGCCTTGTTGGTCGCTCTATACAAACGGCGTAACAGTGTATTTTCCGAAGACATCAATTTGATTCATAACTGAGAATTTTTAAATGATCCAAGTTGCACTCAGTTTATTGCTATTACCCTTACTCTCTGCGATCGTCACCCTCTTGTTTCTTCGAAAACACGGAAATATTGCAGCCTTGCTTTCGGTGGCAACTGCGGGGGGTATTCTGGCCTTTTCTTCGTATTTGATTTTTGGCAATGAGACTGGGTCCGTATTTGCATGGAGTACCCCTTGGTTTTCGTTGTCAAATTGGCAGTTAGATTTTGGTTTTCTTATCGATAGTCCGGCAAAGACTTTACTTTTTGTGGTTTCTTTTGTTGGACTGCTCATTCACATTTTTAGTCTTGGCTACATGGCCGATGATCAGGCAAAGGCCCGTTATTTTGGCGGACTATCCATTTTCATGTTTTCGATGCTCGGCATCACCCTGGCCGACAATCTGGTAATGATCTTTGTTTTCTGGGAGTTGGTTGGCTTTAGTTCTTACCTTTTAATCGCCCATTACTTCAAGACAGATGAGGCTGCGAAAGCGTCCCGGAAAGCCTTCATTGTTAACCGAGTTGGTGATTTTGGCTTTTTGTTAGGAATCATTTTTACTTACTGGACATTTGGAACTGTCAACCTCCAGGAATTGTCGGTTACTGCAAATTTGGATCCAAGCTTAACCTCCACCATTCTTTGTCTTTTGCTTGCTTGTGGTTTTATCGGTAAGTCAGCTCAATTTCCCCTTCATGTTTGGCTGCCTGATGCGATGGCTGGTCCAACGCCTGTTTCTGCCCTAATCCATGCAGCCACTATGGTAGCTGCCGGAATTTTTCTGCTCATTCGAATCGATTTTTTATTTACTGCGGAGGCTTTTAAACTGATCGGCTTACTTGGTGCTGTAATGGGGCTATATGCTGGATTCTGTGCTTTGACTCAGCGTGATATTAAAAAGGTTTTGGCGTATTCAACGCTTTCTCAGTTGGGCTACATGGCCGCAGCTTTTGGACTCGGATTGCCCGGTATTGCATTGTTCCATTTGATGACACATGCTTTCTTTAAAGCCCTGATGTTTTTGGGATCAGGTTCGGTGATTCATGCCTGTCATCATGAGCAGGATATTTTTGCCTACGGAGGTCTCAGAAAAAAAATGCCGATTACCGCTTACACTTTTTTAATCGGGGTCATGGCCATTTCCGGGGTTCATTTTCTATCCGGTTATTTCAGCAAGGACGCCATCTTACTGGGTGCTTATAACCTAGACTTCGTTATTTTTTGCATTCTTTATGCCGGAGCAGTTTTAACGGCTTTATATATGTTTAGATTATACTTTCTTACCTTTTGTGGTGCTGCCCGTTCTAAATCATCTTCCGAGGCCAAAGAATCAACGATTTTTATGACCGGTCCACTTCTAATTTTGGGGTTATTATCCGTTTTGGGTGGATTTCACGCTTTGTACCCCTCTCAAATAGTTGATTTTCTTCTTCCAGATATTGCTCGAGTTGCAGATATGCCAAATCATCTTTGGATGAATGTACTGGGTTTGGTTGCATGGGTGGGTGGGTTGGTTCTCGCAAGGAAAATATATGGTGCACAATCGGGAGACAAAGATCCGCTTGCAGAGAAATCACCAGCCCTTTTTCAACTATCGAACAGTAAATTATTTTTCGATGAGATTTATTCATTTTATGTGAAGAAAATTCAGGACCCATTTTTCCGTTTCTTGGAAGTTATGGAATTACTTTTTATCTCCGGGCTTTTGGTGCGTGGGGCAGCAGGTGTTGCGGCTCTTTTCGCCCTTCTCGGTAAATCCTTTTATTCTGGTAAAATCCATAGTTACTCATTTTGGTTTGTCTCAGGCACAATTGGTTTCTTGGCATACGCTATTTTCAGTGGGGGGAGTAACTAGGGAATGGATATTTTTCAATTACTGCTTCTTGGATCAATTCTAGTCCCCACAGTTTCTTCCTTGTTGATTCTTTTGTTTTTTCTGAATGATTCTGCCAGAGCTAAACAAATTGCTTACATTGGGTTTGGTTTTCCCTGTATTGCAGGAATCTTATTGTTTCTAAACTTTGACCCAGGCAGCACGGGTTATTCTTTCCAAATTCTGTACGAACGCATGGGGTTGCAGACTTTGGGCATTACTTTTCATCTTGGACTCAACGGTGTTTCCGCACCGTTATTCGCCATGGCCGGTTTTGTCGGGTTGGCCGCCGGTTTAGTTGCCATAAAATCTGGGGCAGACAGATTACCACTTTACTTAGCTCTATTGGCTTTCATGCAGGCAGGTTTGATGGGACTCTTTGCCAGTGTAGATCTACTTTTTTACTATCTATTTCATGAGTTCGCCCTGATTCCTACTTTCCTTATGATCGGATTATGGGGCGGTCGTGATCGACGCTCTATTGCTCTTGAAATAACGATATATTTGACGCTTGGAGCATTAATTTCATTGGGTGGGTTGGTTGCTCTCAATGTACTTCTGGATGCACCAAAGTTTGATTTTCCTCATTTGACAGAGGCATTATTGGAAGATGGATTGGGTATTGGAACGCAAAAGAAGATTTTTGGACTTCTTCTCTTTGGTTTTGGGATTCTGGTTGCTCTGTTTCCTTTTCATACCTGGGCACCCCGCGGTTACGAAGCGGCTCCCACTTCCGTCTCTATGCTTCACGCAGGAGTCCTTAAGAAATTTGGACTCTACGGACTCGTCCAGCTTGCTTTACCACTTCTTCCAGCAGGAGGATTATCTTGGGGGCCCTACATACTTTGGCTCGCCCTTGGAAATATTCTAATTGTGGGTGCTATTACTGTCGCTCAAACAAACTTAAAATCCATGATAGGCAATGGTTCTGTTATGCACATGGGCTATTGTTTTCTCGGTCTTGGCGTGTGCTCCTCTCTCGGTGCCAGTGCTACGGTGATGTTAATGTGTGCTCACGGTCTTTCAGTTTCCTTAATGTTTCTTGTTGCCAATTGTATTAACAAGAGAACCAAAACCCTTGAAATGGATGAGATGGGCGGACTTGCTTCGCAAACTCCTATTATGGCTTGTTTTTTCGCTGCGGCCACATTCGCAACGATCGGTCTTCCCGGGTTTGGTAATTTCTGGGGAGAATTCGCAATTTTTCTTTCATTGGGAGAATATGAAGAGAATCATTTGTTACTTGGTCTTGCCGCGCTCGGAATTATCATATCTGCAATTTTTGGCTTAAGGGCGATGGCAAGGATTTTCTATGGCGATAAATCTGAAGAATTATCCGCACATGAAAAAGAACACAAAATAAATGACCTTTCGATTGATGAAATTATTCCGGCTTCCTTAATTCTTGTTCCTTTATTATTTTTGGGTCTATGGCCAAAAGGAGTATCTGAAGGAATTGATACCAATATCAGTGCAAGATATCAAATCCTGGAAAATGGAGAAGGAGGATATGGACTGCCTTCCTGTTGCCCGGTAGATGTAGTCATGGATAAGTCTGCATCCTTTACATCGGAATCAAGTGAAAAAAGTAAAGAGGAGGATTCCGAATAATGATGGAAGGTTTCCTGATATTTTCTGAAGATAACTTATGGTCGGAAATTTGGCCCGAACTTACCTTGGTCCTCGGTGCCGTGGTTATTCTTTTGGTCGACCTGTTTTCTTCCAAAGAAAAGAATAAAAGCAATGTATGTGGTACTTTTGCCGTTCTTTTTCAAATATTTTTACTGGTTTATCATTTGTTGGATTATCTCTTGATTCATCACACTTTTGACAGATCATCATTTTCTGGAATGCTCAGACATGGTTTTCAAGGAGATGTGATGAGAACATTTTTTCTCCTTTCTTCAATTTGCGTTTCTATTTTAGGAAACCGTTTTCTAAAATTACAAAACTTAAGATTTGGCGAATTTCATCACCTTACAATGCTGGCCACCGCTGGTTTGATGCTCCTCTGTCAAAGCACAAATTTCATTGTTCTTTTTGTGGCCTTAGAAACCGTCGCACTCGCTTTTTACCCACTAGTCGCATACAACCGTAACTCAACCAAGTCACTAGAAGCCGGTATTAAGTATTTGATTTTTGGTGCGTTGAGTTCTGCACTTCTTCTGCTCGGAATAGTGATGCTTTATGGTGTGGGAGCAAACCCTGCTGCATGGGGTGCGGTATCACCGGATATAACGGGTGCGGATTTTCTATCTTTTGACTACATCGGATTACTTTTGGAAACCAATCAGGATAATTTACTTTTGAAATCGGGTGTTGTTCTTGTTCTGTCCGGTATCGCTTTTAAAATCGGTGCAGCCCCTTTTCAAATATGGGTTGCAGATGTATATCATGGTTCTCCCATTCCTATCACGGCATACCTAGCAGTTTCATCAAAAGCAGCTGGATTCTTTCTCCTTTTGAATTTAGTTAATGGTCCATTCGAGGGGATATCCGAATTTTTACTTCCATTACTTGGGTTTGTGGCCACATTTACGATCTTGTTTGGAAATTTAGCTGCTTGTGCTCAGTCAAAATTAAAACGTATGTTGGGGTTGTCGGGAGTGGCTCATGCAGGATATCTTCTGGTTGCGGTGATGGCATCTATGCATTTTGCTGGCGATAGTGATCGTGCGGTGTGGGTGGTGTTCTTTTATCTCTTCATATATCTTTTTGCATCCTTTATTGTCTTTGGAATTATGGGGCTTGTGAGCTTGTCGGATGATTCGGAACATGAACCAGAGCATTATGAAGGTCTGCTTCGCAAACATCCATGGGCGGCTATTTGCCTATTGATAGGTATTGGGTCTCTCGCTGGGATTCCCCCACTGGGAGGGTTCATCGCAAAACTTATGCTTTTCAATGTGGCCTTTGAGGCAAAGCTCTATGTTTCGCTGGTCGCCATGGTAATTGGGGTGGTCGTTTCTATTTATTATTATTTTGGTTGGATCCGTGAAATTTGTTTTGAACCCAAACCTCGTTTTGATGACGACGAAAAATTGGAAGACCCATGGACAAAGATGCAGGATATCGGCCTTCTCAAATGGACGGTTTTACTTTTCGCTTTTATTTCATTTGTATTTGGATTATGGCAGGGACCCTTTGGTGATGCCTTCTAGGGTTGCCTTTTTATTACTTCATAATTATCCAATTTACTATGCCCGGGTGGCGGAATTGGTAGACGCGCCAGATTTAGGATCTGGTATCCCATGGATGTGAGGGTTCGACCCCCTCCTCGGGCACCATTTAATATTGGTGCATTAAAACCCATTAGTACTTGATGGTGCATTTTCCATTTGATCGTCTCTGATTGTTTTTTTTAACAAGTGATCAAATCCTGATGAAAAAACCATCACCGCATTGGATCCGATTTTTTTGGCTCTTAACATTTTGTCATTTCGCTGTAATTCAAAGCCGAAGGTAGAATATTCATTATCCTCTAATTCTTTATCACTCTTTTTTTCCCAAAAGGAACCATTGCTCTGAAGATTTAGTAAGTGAATGAATTCGAATTCAGTAATTTTTTCACTTCTCTTATAAATCTCGAGAACTGACTTGCCCTGTACATACAGAACATGGAGGTTCCATCCCTCCAACATGTTAGAAGTTTTAATATCTTTGGATAATGGTTTCCGTCCATCAGTTGTTTTGTAATAAATCCTTAAATCGGCTCTGTCTGGGAAATATTCTTCAAATTTGATGTAGGGCATACCTTTACGCCTGTTTGCCAAAACTTGTTCATCCCTGTACTGATAACCACCTGAACGGAGCAGTCTTTTCTCAAGAGTCAGGCGATCATCCCCAATTCTAGCTTCCAATAGAAAGCCTCTTTGGGTGAGAAAAAATGTAAGTATGATTAAGATATTGGGTCTCATGATTAATTGAAGTTTTGGAATGTTTATTGACTCTAGTATCCAATCAGGGCCTATTAAATCAAGTCTTGCTTTTGCTCTCCCTCTTCCCATCATAGACCTATGATTTTTTCATGCCTTTCCGTAATCAGACAAGGCTGGTTGGGCATCCCCCTTTTCTTTTTGGGGATTGTCTCCTTGGCCTTTAGTCAACTTGCCCAAACCGCGGATAACGCCCAAGTCTCTGCAGGAGACTTAGTTTCCAGCATTAGTGCTAAGCTGGTCACGCAAAAGAAGATCATGGATGATCTTAATACTCAGTTGGGTGATGATCCGACGGCTCTTTCCAAAAAAGAAATCCTTTCGAATCTAGCGACTGCATCCGAGCAAGATGGTAATGCTAAAACTGAAGTCAATCGCTTGAAGTCTAATTTAAAAGGTGTTGAAGATGCATGGGCAGCCAGGCGTAACGAACTTCAGAAGTCGATTAGTGAAACAACCAGCAGATTGTCAGATTCACAAAATATTTTAGATGATCTCAACGACAATTTTGCTGGCAGGTTCTCTGAGGCACAGCCTGCACTCCAAGTGTTGGGTGAAGCCGTGGAAAGAACATCGAGTGAGGCTGAAGCTTTGTCCAAGTTAATGGACGCGGCCAGAAATGATGCTAAGTTTGGAATGCAATCCCTGGTAAAAGAGAGTGAAGATTTTATGGCCCGTATTGCACCAACGCCTCCGGTCGCTCAACCCGTTGCTCCTAAAACTTCTGTAGGGCGAAATGTTGCTTCTGTCATTCAATCCAAGGAAGCTATGTCACTTTCTTCGTCAGATAGATTTAGCCCGTCGATTACAGCTAGCCCCAATATCTTAACGAAGCCATTGCCGGTTTCAACTATTAGCGGTAATGGAACTCAAATAAGTAAATTGGAGTCAGAACTCGCTGCTTCCAAAAATCTTCAAACTGAACTTTCTGAAGATACAGCTCAGATGCAGATCGAGTTGCGTAGGGCGTACAGGGATATTGTATCCCTTAAATCAAACCTAGATGAGTCTCAGCAGATGGTACAGGCACTTGAGAGATCAAAGAATGCTCTTAGTTCAGGCTCTATTTCTGGCCAAGGTGTTTCGGCTAAGTCAATAAGTGATCAGATTAACCGCTTGGAAAGGGAACTGGATAATGCACGCTCTGATTTACGCCAGTCGAGGCAATCTTTGCTCATGGAGCAGGAAAGATCTAATTCGTATATCCGTTCGATCACAACTGAATTGGAGAGAACCAGAAGGGAATTGGATCTCGCTCGTTCGACTGCTGCAAATGCGGGTGTGGATTCCGCCCGGCTCATGGCATTGGAAAGAGAGCTTTCCCAAACAAAAAATGCTCTTAGAATGGCACAATCTGCTCCGAAGGAAGCATCTGCACGTGATTTCCTTGATCTTCAGGACGAACTTAGGAAAGCACTCGGAGAAATTGCAAGGATGCAAGTGGAAGTTGGAGAGAAAGATGATCTGGAAAATCAGCTTCTTCAGCTTAAAAGTTCTCTAGAAGACGCTGGAGATTCTTCAAGCCGTTCAGCAAGCCCGGCTTATGTTAACAAATTGCTGCTTGATCTGAATGCAGCGAAAAAAGAGGTTCTTAAGGCAAAAGAAGAAAACCGTTTAGAACGAAATTCATTGGCCGAGCAAGTTCAGGAGTTGGAGGACAAGTTGAAGTCTTCAAATTTACAACTTGTTGAAACTAAAAAACAATTTGATGAGACCAAAAAGCAAATGGCTAAAAGAGAGTTCGATTTTGCTAACACCATACAATCATTGGAAGAGGATGCACAAGTTGCCCAGGAAGCACTGCGTGAAGCATCCTTGGGTAAACTCCCCGCTATTCCATTCGTAAACGAAATGGAGCAAAATCTTGAAGATTCAGAAAATCGAATTCAGGAATTATCAAAACGCTTTGATCTCGAGCAATCCCGTGCTTCAGAAGTGATAGATGGATTGAAGGTAGAGTTGGATAATGCGGTATTGAGGCAAAAGCGGGCGATGGAACAATTGTCACGTAGAGAGCTAGAACTTAAAGGAAAGGATGAAGAATTAAACCTAGTACTCGATGAAAAGCAAAAACTGAAAGAAGAGCTTGAAGTGGTAAAAGTTATTGCCGGCCAATTACAGGATTTAAATCAGGTACTTGAAGAAACCAAAGACGCCCAGAATAAAAACAATATTAACACCGATGAAGTGGTTTTGTCTCTTCGTGATGAGCTTAACAAAGTGAAGGTAGAACTCGTATTCGAAAGGGAAGAAAATGAGCGGATACAGGCTGGAGCAGCACTTGAAATCGCATCACTTGAAGAGCAATTGGTTCAAACGCATAATAAATTACTCTCCGAGCAGGAAAGTCTTGTTAACCAAACTGACGAGTCCCAAGACTTGGTTCTTGATCTGAAATCTGAGTTGGACAAAGCAAGGGAAGAAATTGCGAGAATGAAGACAGCAGGTTTAGGAGAATCCGTTGAGACGAGGCAGGCTGTTTCTCAACTTCAAGAGGCTTTAGGGACTATTCGAATATTACAGGAGAGTTTAGATGAAGCCGAGTCTTACAACGCTGAAGTCGACAATTTGAAAGCAGAGTTGGCAGATGCGATGTCAAAGCAGATAGAATCACTTCAGGTTAATGAGGCTGAGAAAGAAAAATTACTTTCTAATATATCTGATTTGGAGGCTGAACTTATGATCATGCGAGAAGAGGGTAAGGGGGCATCTCTTGAAACCAAGAAAATGGTAGCTAGACTAAACGATGATTTAAAAGTATCACAAAAGGAAATAACTGACCTACAAAAGAGATTAGAAAATTCAGATGATTCGAGCATAACGGCTGTTGTCTTAATTGAAGAAGAATTATTGGAGGCCAATGCGGTGAATGCAGATTTGCGTGCACAACTTGAATCATTGCAGGATGAGAAAACTAGAACCATCGATTTACTAGAGAAAGAATTAGCAGCTGCCGTTTCAAAATTCGATTCTTTTGAAGAAGGGAAGAATAATGACATTGTCGATTTAAGAAAAGCCAATGATGAACTAACCGCTCAGCTAGAACAGGCAGAAGCGAGGAATTTAGCTGATCTTGCTGAAATAGAAGATGAGTTGGCTGACGCACTTAGACAGAAAGAAGTGGCTGTTGCCGAAAGCCAAAACCTTTTAACCAAGCTCAAAGCTTTTGAAGGAGATACACCGCAAGAGTACGCAGAGGTTATTCAGAACCTTGAGGATCAACTAAAGGAAGCGACTACGAAACTCGACGACTTATCTTCCCGAGAAGACGCCAAGGTTGAGGAAAGCATCTTGGGGCTTAATGTAATGGAAGAACTGGAGAATGAATTAGCCAATTCTCTTACTGAGATTGAAAATGCAAGTGATAATATTCTTATGCTTAGAAATGAAAATAGCGATCTTCGTGATGAAATAGAAAAACTCAAAGAAGACTTAAGTTTAGACGGTAGAGGGCTTGCACAAAATGAAACTCTTAAGCAAGAAGCCTTGGCCATGCTTGAAGGAGAACTCGCAGGTGCATTGGAGAATTTAGAACAAGCGAATAACCAAATCAATAATCTCTTAAAGGAAAAAAATGAATTAACCCTTCAACTGACAGAGAATAAATTGAATTCTTCTTCAAAAGATCAGGAAAAGATCAAACTTCTTGAGGATAAGTTAGAAGAATCCTTATTAAACTTAGCCGAATTAGAAAAGAAAAGTAGTGTTAACCCTTCCTCAGATAAGACGCTTGAAGGAGAGGCAATACAAAGGCTCGAAACTGATCTGGCAAAATCGGAAGCGACGGTATCTGAGTTACAGGAAAAGCTAACAAAAGAGAAACAGGACCGTGAGAAATTATTGAATGATTTTAAATTAGCAGGGGAACAGATTTCGAGACTTGAGGCTTCAAAAAATAAATCTTCAACTGAAGCGGTCCCTGTAGTGGATAATGATCTTGAAGCCTTCAAGTTGCTTGAGGAACAATTGGTTACCTCTCAACTTGAAGTAGAGGCACTCAGGCAACGAAATGAAGCCGAAGAGCAGGGCAGGGTAGCATTAGAGGAACGGCTGGAGAAAGCAATTTCAATGATTGCTCAATCCAAGCAAAAGCCTGGTGACGAAAATTTCGTCGTCTCGCCTGATGTAGCTGATCTGGAAGAAGAAATCAGAAATAAAAATAGTAATCTCTCTGATCTTAAAAAACAGTTAGACATGGCAATCGAAGAACTTGCGCTCAAGGAATCTGAACTTGAAATTTTGCAGGCTGCAAAACCACAAGCTTCTAAAGATCTTAGTACTGATTCTGAGGAGATAACTAAACTTACTCAAGAGGTAGCCAACTTAAAGGATTCTCTTGCCAAGGCTAAAACCGATGCGGCACAAACAAAACCTGACCCTACTGAACTTTCATCTATGCAAGAGCAACTACAGAATGCGGTTGCAGATGGATTGGAATTACAGGCTGAGCTGGAAGAAACTCGTAAGCGCATGGAGGGAATGGAGCAACAGTTGGCTGCTTCAAATGCCGGGCAGTACGATCAACTTATTAAGCAGGCTAGAGATGCGGAACAAGCTGCATTTACAAAGATCCAAGACTTAACTGCAGCATTGAGAAAATCTGAAGAACTTAGAAAAGAGACAGAAAACCTTTTGGAAATAGCACAAAACCAGAAGCTAGAATCTCCTGATGTCACAAAGGATCCTCGCTATCAAGAATTAGAAATCGAAATTTCTTCTTTAAAGCAGGAGCTTTCGAATAAGCCTGTCTCTAACCCTAATCAAGATATAGCCAAGCAGGAGGAATTAAAAGTTTTGCAAGAGGAGATGCGTTTACTTCAACAAGATTTATTAAATGCCAGAAATTTAGAAGACCCCATGGTTGCTGATTTACAAAGAAAGCTGGAGTTAAGCCGCGAGGATGCACAAAAGCTTAATATTGAATTCAAAAATGCAATGGAAGAATTTGGTAAAATAAAAGATCAAGTCACTTCATTGGAAAATGAGAATGCAAGATTAAGAGATGTTTCCCTCAACGCAGCGAAAAGCGAGGCAGATCAGCAGAACAAGTTATTACAAGATCGGATTAACAACTTGAGTAACGAAAATTCAAATCTTTCTGTTGAACTGGGAGTAAAGGAAAATCGCCTGACCGAATTGCGTGAGCAACTCGCTCAGGCCCAAGCTGGTATTCCCGGTCTTACTGCTGACAGTGCTGCACTGAAAGCGCAAATTATCCGTTTGGAAGGTATGCTGCAAGCAGCACAGGATAATCGAAACAAATCAACTTTTGAAGTAGATGCGTTGAAACAACAATTGGCCTTCTCGGAAGAAAGAGCCCGGGGGTTGGAGGAACAATTGCGTAACACACAATCACAGCTTCGAAATTTACCCGCTCGTTTACCAGATCTATCTGCCCCTGCTCCAGTAGCACCTGTGGTAGGGATACCGATCTCTCCCAGTTCACCTTCCTTGTCAACAGAGCAACTTGCGGAGTTGAGTAACCTCAGGCGAGAAAATCAAAGACTTCAGTCTCAGCTTGTTTCGTTATCCAATCGCCCTGACCCTGACCGTGCTTTATTGGATCAAAAGATCAGGGACCTCAATCAACGTAATATGTCGGCCCAGGTACAATTGGATCAAGAGAGGGCTCAAGTGGCTTCCTTGTCGAAAGATTTGGCAGATGCCAGGAACATAAAGCAAGAAGTTTTGGATCGTGGCCGTTCCGCCGCGATGAAGGTCGAGCTACTGAATGACGAATTAGCAAATGCACGCAACCGAATGCAGTCTCTCGAAAAAGCATTAATCGGAGCGAGGGAAGCAATTCGTGTTTTGAGAAGTGGCGGTAATTCTTCGAACACAGTACAGGTTTCGATGCCTCAGAATAATTCTGTTTCCACACCCTTTAGCCCAGTATCTGGACCTCCAATAAATCGTAATCAGTTCGCTGAGCGTCCCGTGAGTCCTTTGAGTCGTTTTGGGCAACCTCAAGATCCTATTACCTTACCGAACTCGTCATCTTCTTCCTCTGCTGTACGGAGTATCCCGGAAGGTGATGCATCTTTTTCTATGAAAGTTGAGGTGCAGTTCCTTAACAATCGAAACCGCCCAGCTGGCTTTACAGAGTTTTTTCTTGTCGGTAGGGATTTAGATCAAGTTCTTGCTGAAGCACGAATAAGATTACCAGCTAATGAGGGTATTGGATCCTATGCAGAGTACTGGGCACGTTCAGTTCAGAGAGGCTATCGTTTCCCTGGTGCTGCTGCATCAATTAGGAATGCGTTGGCAAATGAAAGCGTCCTAAGAATCAAAACTAATTCTTTGGGTGAAGCTAATATTGAAAATGTCAAAGCAGGAAGATACTTCCTTGTTGGAGCTTCTACCCTTGGACAGGTTGGTGTTGTTTGGTCTAAACCAATAGACCTTTCAAATGGGGTTAATGATGTAAGCCTGAGTCTTCGAGATGCAGCTTGGGCTGAATAATATTACTAGTCCTTAAACTGCCTAAGAATTCTAAGATACCTTACGGAATCTAAATCACCTAATTCTTTTGCCTGATCAAAATGTTTGGTTGCTTCCTTGTAATCAATCTTTACGCCTTGTCCTAAAAAAAAGAGAATCCCTAAATGCCTCATTGCAACGGGATTGTTTTGGGCTGCTGATTTATCAAAGTAGAATTTAGCATCCACAAATTTACCAATTTTATAATTTTGGAGGCCTAAATTAAGTAATGACTTAGCCTCGTCTTCTGGTTCGTCAAAGATCTTAGGGTCTATTAAATCTTCTTCGTCGAAGGAGATAGGTTCCTCAAAATTTTTAGCTACTTTATCAACGGTTGAAGACTGATTTTTGTCGTTTAAATTTGTGGAAATGGATTTTGAGATATTTTCCTGAAAACTGGTTTGCGTGGTTGGTACTTGATAAGATGCAGGTGGAAGTTCTGATCTAGCCAGTAAGTTTTCATACCTGCGTAATTGTAGGGCTGCATCGGCTGAGCCTTTCTGTGAGGCTCTCCTAAGCCATTGTACAGCTAAGGCAAGGTTCTTGTTGATACCGTCACCCTGTGCGAGTTTCATCCCCAAAACGAGTTGTGCCATAGCTAGTTCTCGACTAGCTGCCGCGTGAATCCATCTCATCGCTATTTCATCATTCATGGGCAGTCCATCGCCTACTGAATATGCCATACCGAGATAAAACATACCTAGGGGAGATTTTGATTTCGCGGCTTTAGAACACCACTTGATAGCCAATGAAGAATTTTTCGGTGTTCCAATTCCTGTAAAATAAATCATTCCCAGGGTTGCCTGGGCACTTGCAAAACCTCCCGCAGCAGACTCTTCAAGATGTCTGAGTGCTTTGGGGATGTTAGCCGGCGGATTGTCAATTTCCATCATTCCTAAACAGAAGAGGGCAAGTGCATCATCTTTGTTACCTAGTTTCCTAAGATTTGTATGAAGGTAAGCCTCATCGTATAGAAAACGACCTTTCGGCACATTACCTCTCTCAAGCTCAAGTGCGGCAAGTGTGGCTAAACCGAGAGCCCCCTTTTTTTCCGATGCCATTTTGGCCCACCTTTCTGCCTCTTCCAAATCCACAGATAACCCGTATTCTCCGTGTTTATGAAATAGGGCAAGAACTCCTTGATAATAGGCATCTCCGTTAAATGCCTTTTCCTGAATGGTTGCCAATGTCTCCTTAAGTGGATTTGCCCCAAGGGCTAAGGTACACAAAAAAGGGCTTAACCAAAATAAAAGGGACAGGACTTTTCCGGACTTGTTTTTATTGAGCATAAACTTGGGCAAAGGGTTTTAGAAGAAAATACCTTATACTTTAATTGAAACCATCCTAAGCAAGATTAATTTTAATTCGATTCGAAAATGTTTTTTATTATTTTCTTATGAATGTTTAGGATTTGTTCGAAATGTGATTTTGAGTGGCACAGCAAAGATGGAGATGCATGCCCAGCATGTGGAGGAGAAAAAAAAGAATTTCTAAAAACTTCGTCGAACTTAAACGCAATAGGAAAACCGATGAATGGTATTTTTTTCAATAACCAAAAGGCTTGGGTACAAGCTTTGGCTATTATCAGTATGGTTGGTCTCCTGGTCCTATGGCTTAGTTCTGGTTAGTCTCAGGGATTTCTAGTTATTTGAATAGTCGGAAGAATTATCCGCAGTGGGGAGGAAAGGGGACTCGAAAGCCTCCGTGAAATTATAGCCTCCATCAAAATCCTCTAAAGAGTCATTGTCGGTTCTTCCCAATATGCCAAATTCCACCAGATTAAAAACGATATTTCCAAAATCTCTGCACTGTCTTATATTCCAATGGTTCATCAAAGTAAGTGTCATGGGACCAAATCGGTCCAGAGCAAAGGAGCGTATGCCTTCGAGTAATTCTTCTCCGGACACATGACCTTTGTTCTTTCTCGAATTTTTATCCAGCGACTTTAAAGTATGATCGAGAGCTTCTCGTATAAAAAAATAAGCCCCTTTTGCATACCTACCGTCTTTTTGGTGGATTTCTTTTACTACTTCGGGAAAGTTCTTGTCGCTCATATGGGGTTAAGATAAACGATATATTAGAATCTATTTTAATTTCCCGATCAAACCTCAAATGTAATGAAAGTTAATTATTCAATGGCAAAAGGACGGGCATCCCCGCATTGCATAACTTGGGTTTATCGAAAAAAAAGGCACCGTAAGTACTTTCGAAGCAGATTAGACGCTTTACGGTTTCGCAATGACAAGGAGCAGGAGTTGGGGATCGTTCAAAGGACGGGTATCGAAAATGAACTCCTCTTTTGGTTGTTGGGTGAGATTAACGATAAATTAAATACAATGGAGGAAAAGATTGGTCGTCTGGAAACTTCCATGCTTAATCAGGAAGAATCTTTAAAGGAAATTAAAAAGCCACCTGCCCCCAAAATTTTACGCATTTCAGAGGCTGCAAAGGTTTTGAGAGTTTCAAGCCGCAAACTTTATTATCTTTTGGATAAGGGAGTATTCAAGAGATACAAGCTTCCTCATACCCGCACTACCTTTATTAAATTGAATGAGGTGGAAAAAGCCCTTGGTACTGAAAATGTGGAAGATTTACTTCGTTAAATTTAGTTTTGCCAACTATTATGACTAGCTTATAACAAAATCTCATGAGTAAATTTCCAAGTGGAGTAATAACAGGTGATGGCGTACAAGCCATTTTAATGATGCACAAGAACATGAATACGCTTTGCCTGCGGTAAATGTTGTTGGAACAAACTCCGTTAATGCGGTTCTGGAGACGGCAGCAGCAGTTAATTCTCCTGTGATGGTTCAGTTTTCTAATGGGGGCGGATCCTTCTTTGCAGGAAAGTCTCTCGATAATACCGACCAGAGATCGGCAATAGCCGGGTCTGTATCTGGTGCGATGCATGTGCATCAAATGGCAGAGGCTTATGGTGTACCCGTAATTCTTCACACCGATCATGCTGCAAGAAAACTTCTTCCCTGGGTCGATGGGATGTTGGATGCGGGCGAGAAGTTTTACGAACGCGAAGGCAAGTCACTTTATAGTTCGCATATGCTCGATTTATCAGAGGAGCCCATTGATGATAATTTATCAACCTGCAAAGAATACTTTGCGAGAATGAACAACATCGGCATGACCATCGAAATTGAGTTGGGTGTAACAGGAGGTGAGGAAGATGGTGTCGATAATACTGATATCGATAGCTCCAGGCTTTACACGCAACCCGAGGAGGTAAATCAAGCCTACGAAACTTTAATTGAGGTGAGTCCTCGATTTACGGTTGCTGCGGCTTTTGGAAATGTTCACGGAGTTTACAAACCGGGTAATGTTGAGCTGACTCCCAAAATTCTTCTTAACTCTCAAGAATTCCTTATCAACAAACACGGATTGGGGGAAAAGCCAGTGCATTTCGTATTCCATGGCGGGTCAGGATCATCAAGAGAGCAAATAAGGGAAGCTATCGGGTATGGTGTTGTGAAAATGAATTTAGATACTGACATGCAGTGGGCTTACTGGGACGGCGTACACGATTTTTATAAAGAAAATAAAGATTATTTACAGGCCCAGTTAGGGAATCCTGACGGCGACGATAAACCGAATAAAAAATTCTATGACCCAAGGGCTTGGTTACGTTCTGGGGAAGTTGCTTTTGTTGATCGATTGAAAAGATCTTTTGACGACTTAAACTGTATTAATCGCAACGCCTAAACACATAAACCCTCGCATCTGAGGCTATTTCAAATTTTTCTTTCAAATACTTATTTACTTTATTATGCGTTTAAGTAAGTTGAACTAAATGGATAACGAAGAAAATTTACCGAAAAGAATCGTACG
>MDTB01079217.1_pt1 | contig 17205 bp, 24 predicted proteins | sample 811161 | NCBI WGS metagenome assembly MDTB01 (sample SAMN05326650, study PRJNA326480) | marine metagenome | isolation source: seawater | place: Mediterranean Sea | collected 2009
CAATAGATATGACATATATTAATAAAGATGGGACGATTGATATTTATGATTGGAAGAGAAGTGTTGGTATTAAAATGGATAATAAATGGCAATCATCCATCACTTCTTGTATATCTCATTTACCTGATTGTAATTATTATCATTATAGTTTACAATTAAACACTTATAAAGCATTATTAGAAAAGAATTATGATGTGAAGGTTAAAGATATGTATTTAGTCTGTTTACATCCAAATAATGAAAATCAATCATATCAAAGAATAAAGGTATTAGACTTACAAAAAGAGGTTAAAGATTTATTTGATTTGCGAAAAAAAATGTTATCTAAAGAACTTAAAAGTGAAATTGAAAAGAAGCCAATAGAATCTTAATATTTAGTAATGTAAAAATATTACTATATATTATATGAAAAAAAATATAGAAATGAAAAATTTTTCGCAAGAATCGGATGATCAAAAAACTTTAAAAATGTTGAGAGTTTTTATAGAAGAAGTTAATAAAAAATTAGAAGATGGAAGAAAGGCATATGGAAATGCACTACTTATGCCAAAAACAGATGACGGAATTTTGGAACATTTGGACAAAGAAATCAAAAATAGAAAATTAGCAAAAAAAGAAATGGAAGATGAAGTACTTAAATTAGAAAATAAAATAGCAAAATCAAAAAAAGGCGGAAGAAGAACCCGTAAGAAAAGAGGTAAAAGAACACGTAGAAGAAAACGTAAATCAAGAAAACATAAATCAAGAAAAAGAAAAACAAGAAAAAAACGTCGTAGAAAACGACGACGTTAATTAAATAAAGTGTGGATTTATTAAACGTTGAATACTAAAAAATGTTATCTAAAGAACTTAAAAGTGAAATTATAAGATAAATCATATGAGCGAAGAAATGTGTTATGATTATTTAAATATCTATAAAAAAACGATAAGTTGTAATAAATGTTTTGAACATAATTTTTTATTAGTTTTTTTATTTTTTAGTAGTTTTACTCCTATTGTAATAATATTATCAAGTTGGATAATAGCAAAATTTATATATTTACCTCATTTATTAAAGGTAAAAAATGAAAAAGAATTGGAATTGTATGAAGATAACAAAGAACAAGTTCCTTATGAAAAAAAATATCCCTTATCATTAACCAAAGATAATAATAAAGAGTTTAAAACAGAAATTAATTATGTTTTTGAAACAACACCAGATGGAGCAGTTTTTTTAAAATATGATAAAGATAATGAAAGTTTTAATTGGTGGAGTGATAATAAGCAATTAGCTTATAAATATTTAGAAACTGTAGCCAGAAAATATGTAAAAATATTTAAGTGTAATGATTTTTATATAGATAGAGATGAAGATATAAAAAAACAAATAGAAGAAGAAAAAGAAAAAGAAGAAAATATGAATATGGTACAAGAAGATAAGAAAAATGAATATGATAGTGATGATGAATTATTTGTAAAATTCAAACCTAATGAGAAGTTAGTTTCTAATAAAAAAGGAGAAAAAGTTGCTTTAAACGCTAATAAATATAAATATTGTGGTAAAATTAAAGATTTTAAAATGTTACAAAAAATAGAAAAAAAAGAGAAGGTTAAGTTAGATTTTAATTCTTGGAAAAATATGTTAAGTGGTATACAACAAATAAATAACAAATAAATAAATTATAATTATATATAATTACAATTTATTTTCTTTTTCTTGATTTAGTTCTTTTTTTTTGGTGCCTTTTTTTTGTTTTTTTGCGTTTTTTTCGCCCTCCTGTTTTATTTGCTAATTCTGCTTTTTTACCTGCTTCTTCAGTTTTTTTTAAAAATTGTTCTTTATTTAATGGTAAAGCTGGATTAAAATTTTGTAATCCGGATAAAGTAGCATTTAATTGGTCTATTTTATTTTGAACACCTATATATGTATTATATGCTGTTAATGCAAAATCAACAAATCCATCAACAGCATCAAGAGCTGGTGATTGTATTTTTTTAAAAATTACTAATATTCTAAAAGCAGTTTCTAATACAAGTGCTGATGTTGTATCTGCAATAGCTTGAACACCTTGAAGAGTATTTGCTGCTGTAACACCAGCATTATAAATATTTCCTATATATGGAGTAGTGCCTATAACTCCTTCAGCTGCACCAATAACAGCATCTCCTAATTTTCTAGCATTATCATCTATTTTTTTTGTTAATTTATTACTTGCTTCATCAAAAGATGTTTCTAATTCTTGGTATGAAATTAAAGCCGCATCTAAAAAGGGTTTAAATGCCGTATCATTTAATAATATAGACAATTGTCTAACATTTTCTTTCACTTCTGGATCTTCAAATACTTTATATAAAATATAAGTTGCGACTTTTATATTTGATGTTACTTCGTTAACCTTTTCATCTAAGTTATTATCATCTTTACTTAATTCTATACCAAAATAAAAAAGCATTTTTTGTAAAATACTATTTATTACATTAACAAATTGCAAAGAAATATTAGAAATTAATTGTTTTGGAATATTTGTTGCTAATCTTAAAAGTGAATCTGTAATACCCGCCGAATTTTCAAAATTTTTATTATCTTCTTTTTTAATACCACCTTTTTGAATATCTTCTTTTTGAATATCTTCTTTTTTAATATCTTTTTTGTCATTCATATTAATATAAGTTTATACTTTATTTTTCTTTAACCAATTTAAAAATCCTATACTTTTTTCAATATTAAAAGAAGAAGCTAAATCTTTTTTAGCTATCTCATAAGCGAAGTGACTATTAATAAATGTTATAAAAAATTAGACAAAATAAAACATAATTTAATTCCGATTGTATATTAAAAATATGCGTAATAATGACATAAAAATTTAATAATAATGATTTATATGAAAATATTATTATTAATTGATATGTATAATTGGAGTTTTCATAATATAGCGAAAAAAATAAAATTATACATTACAAATCATAGAATTAATATTTTAACAACCTGTGATTTTTATAATAATATAAGGAGAATATTACCAAAAAAATATGATATTTTTGTTTTTTTCTTCCCATCAACAACTTTTAATCGTAAACAAATAGATTATATAAAAAAATTTAATAATTCAAAAATTTATTTTTGTTTATATGAAAATTTTATATGGAGGAAAATAAATAAAATTCCTTCTTTACAAGTTAATAGGATAAATATATATAATAAAATAAAATTTTGGTTAAAAATGAGTGATGGGTATTTTTATTCATCTCCTCATATTAAAAAAAATTTAAAGAAAAACTTTAAAAGAATAAAAAAACCAAATGATTACTGTATGGATGGGGTAGACACACAAATGTTTATGTATAAGAAATATAATGATGACATACTGACAAAAAAAAATATTAAAAATAGGCTGGATTGGAGATAGTAATCCAAAAGCAAGTGGCATACAAAAAGGATATAGTGAAATAAAACAATACATAGAAGATTTATCAGGAAATTTTGATTTTTGTCCATTAAACAAACAAATTAAACAAATTCCACACGATGAAGTGCCAAATTATATTCATAATATAGATATAATTGTATGTTATAGTAGTTGTGAAGGAACGCCAAATCAAATATTAGAAAGTTCAAGTTGTGGACGTTGTTGGGTATCAACAAATGTTGGAATAGTTAGTTCATTATATAATACTCTTGAAGATAATATAACAGGTATTATAATAAAAAAAAATGAAAAGGCTTTTAAAGATGCGTTAATGAAATTATACAATAACAGAGAATTAATAGTAGAATACGGAATGAATGGTAGAAAAGCAATAGAAGTAAAATGGGATTGGAAAGATAGATTAGAAGCATTTAAAAAAATATTTAATCAAATTAGTTAATTAATATTAATATAAGTTTATACTTTATTTTTCTTTAACCAATTTAAAAATCCTATACTTTTTTCAATATTAAAAGAAGAAGCTAAATCTTTTTTAGCAATCTCATAAGCTATTCGTTCTATTTTGTTTAAAGACTTTATATATTTATCAATTGTTTCTTTAGTATAAGGCATTTATAAATATTTATATCTTATTTTTTAATATCAATTTTTAGATATTAAACATAAAATATTTTTGTCTTTTATTAATTTTGTCATCTTATATTCAATATTAAATCCCGCATTAATTATTTGAGAAAATAAAATATCTATATCTTTTTCTTGTAATAACTCTTTAGTATTTATATTTATAAAAGCATTTAAACAAGAAATATTATCACAACAATTTTGAAAAGATTGAAATGGTGATAATTTTTCTTTAGATATAACTTTTAACATATTATTCAGACTTATATCTGTTATACTATTTTTTATATGAAAAATGTTTTTATAACATTTAGTATGTTTATTAAGGTAAACTGATTTTTCTATTTTATATATGGTCATTTATATATAAAATTGAAAATAATTTTTAATTTCATTAAATTTATAAAATGTCTTGTAAACAAAAAATCTATAGATATAATTTCTCTGATTCATTCTTATCAAATTTAAAGGAATTTTCAAAAATTCATAAATTTGATGAATCTGATGCTTTTAAAGATAATTGGAGTATTTGGTGTGATAATAATAAAGAACTTAATGAAAAAGAAAATAATATTTTAAAAAATGAAGGATATAAAGGAGATATAATGGAAAAGATGTATAAAAGTGTTAGATATTATTTTAAAAATAAAGATAATAATAATAATAAACCAAAAAAAAGAAAACAATATATAGGATTAGAACCGGGATTTAGAGATGCTATTGATAATCATATTGAATATATAGCATTTAGACGAGAATTAAAGCCATCTGAAGGTTATTTAAATTTTATGGATAATGAAAAATATAAAAAAGTTATAACTTTTGAAAAATTAAAATTAGCAGGTTATAAACTAAGTAAAGAAGATATTGAAAAAAAATTAAAAAAAACATATAAAAATAGATATTTTATAAAAAAGGAAAAATAAAATTAAATTAACAAAATAAATATTATTTATTATTCTTTATTTATTAAAATCTTTTTTAATATTAATATAAATATGAATATGAAAGGTGGAAAGTTATTAGCCGAAGGAGGATATGGATGTGTATTTTCTCCTGGTATTGATTGTGATGGTTCTTCAACCATAAAAAAATATGTAAGTAAAATTCAAAGATATGATTCTAGTGCTATGAATGAAATAAAATTAGGTAAAATTATTCAAAATATAAATGGTTTTCAAGATCATTTTTCTCCTATTTTAAAATATTGTAATATTGACATAGCTAAAATACAAGATAAGGAAATTGATAAATGCACTATATTAAAAAAAAAATCAGCCAGTAAATTTATATTAATGAAATTACAATATATTGATGGGTTTGATTTTATGGATTATTTAATTAATCAAAAAAATAGTATTCAACTTATAAGTAATATTATATTAAGTTATAATCATTTATTAAAATCACTTTCTATGTTAATAAGTAAAAATATAATTCACTTTGATATAAAAGGGACAAATATTTTATTTGATTCAAAAAAAGAAATACCTTTAATAATAGATTTTGGTTTATCAACACATTTTGAATCCTTAGATATTGTAAAATTAAAAAAAATATTTTATATTTATGCTCCAGAATATTATATTTGGTCTTTAGAAATTCATTATTTATCTTATTTATTAAATAAAAATAAAGAACCAACCAAAAATGAATTAACAATAATAACTGAAGAATTTGTAAAAAATAATAAACCATTTCAAAAAAATTTCTCTCCAACTTTTTTAAAAAAATATCAAAAAAAATGTTTAACACAATTAATAAAATATAATAATATGGAATTTAATAAAAGAATACAATATATTATATCTTATTGGAAATCTTTTGATAATTATTCTTTATCTATTATGTATTTAAAATTTTTAAGATATATAAATTTTAATGGATTTATTGATAATAAATTTATAATATTTTTTAGTAAGTTACTTTTAAAAAATTTAGATCCTAATATAGAAAATCGTCTTGGTATAACTGAAACTATTCATACATTTAATGCTTTTTTATATCACAAAGATATTAATAATATTCAGACTTTTGAAAATTTAACAAAATCTTTTATAGAAAATAAGGATAATATTAATAATGATATTATGATTCATAAAAAAAATGATATATATATGTCAAAAACTATGAAAATAGCTAGAAGGGAATCAAAAAAATAATAAATTTTTTTTATATCTTTTTTCGTCTCTTAGTTTTTTTATGTTTATTTTTTTTATGTTTACTTTTTTTATTTTTTTTTCCTCCTCTTTTATTATTCTTTTTGTATGTTTTATTTGCTCTCTTTAACATTTGATTAAATGTTTGTCCGGGATGATCTTTCATAGTTTTACGAACATGTGCTAACCAAGATATAGTCATATATATATATATATCCTAATTATATTAAAAAATTGAAAAAAATATATTACTTGTTTGTAATAAAAAATGCTTACATTATCTAGATATTTATATTACATAGATGAAGTGAAAATAACCTTTTTAGATAATTTGCTAAAAAAAAGAAATTTAAACGAATGTTATTTTTGGATAGATGAATTTTATAGTTCGGGTTATAAAAAAGAAACTTGGTATTTATTATATAAAATATATTATGACTTTTATGCTCTTAAAAATCCAAGTTTAGAAAAAAATATAATAAAAGAACACAATAAGTGGAAAAAAAAAGAAAGTATATCTTTTGTCTTAGGTGTAGTAAAGAATTTATGGGGGTCTTCAAAAGACTATGAAATATTTATATTAAGAGTTTATTATTGTGATAGGAATATAGATATATTAGATAGTAAAGATGATGAGATAATTAATAAATATGATTATTTAAAAAAAAACGAAAAAAACCTAATGAAAGCTATTATCCAAAAAAAAAAATATATGTATATCTTATTTTCTAAAAAAAATGATTGATTCAGATAATCTAATTCCCATATTAGAAAATATTTTAAAAAAAAAGCCAAATATAAATAAAAATTATAGTCATTTATACCATCAAATTTTATTTAAAATTATAAAAAATTTTATAGATAAATCACATAATAAAAAAACTATTTATAAATTAGCAAAGATAAGTGAGACAAAAAATATAATATTAAATAATGATGATTGTTATAAAGGTAGACTTGAGAATGTAAATTATGTTTGGACGACTTTAACGCAAAAAAGGTTGTATAGTATTTCTTCGGATATTGGATGTTTTAAATTAGATAGATATAATGATAATATAGATATAAAAGAAAAATTTTGGTATAATTGGGAATATTATGCGTATAATTCACCTTTATGGAAAGAAAGATTTAATACTTATAAAATTAATATAAATAATGAAAAAGAATTAATTGAATTTACTGATGATGATGAATTTGAAGAATTTTATGAAAAATTCGGTTATGAACCTGATGAACAAAGTAAATTAGTGCAAGACAAAAGTTTAATAAAGATTCAAAATATAACTTTAAAAAAATGGGTAAATAATATATTTGAAAAAAAAATAAAAAAGAATATTAGATTAAAAATAATATATTAAAATTGAATTAAGATATTATTTTTAATTATATAATATAAATATAATGGTTAAAAACAAAAAAAGGTGGTAGTTCTCATAAAAAAATGGCGAGGAAAAATGTTGCTCCTAAGGGGGGTTATTCAAGAAAAATACGAAAACCTAAAGAAGAAGGTGAAATATTTGCTAGGGTTACTTCTATTTATGGCGGGGGTCACGCTGGAATATTATGTGCTGATGGTATTGAAAGAACATTAGTTATACGAGGTAGATTTCGAGGGCGAAATAAAAGAGATAATACTATTCGTTTAAATACTTTTGTCTTAGCAGGATTAAGAAGTGTCTCTATGGGTTCAACAACTCAAGGTAATAAAAAAGAAAAAGCTGATTTATTATTTGTTTATTCCGAAAATCAAATAAATGAATTAAAAACATTAACGGATATTCAAAAAATCTTAACACAAGAAGAGATTGAAGAACAAAATAAAAATGATATAGGATTTGAATTTACTAATAAAATTATAGAAGAAGATGATGAACTTGAAAATAAAATAATATCTATAAAGAATAATAATAATGAGTTATTGTTTAAAGATAAAGAAGAGGAAATAAGTTGGGATGATATTTAAATATAAAAATCATCATCGTCATCACTAATAGGATTATCTATCAAATTATTATCTATCAAATTATTAAATATTCCAGAAAAATCATTATCATTATCACTATCTGATGAATCATCGGTTATACTATCAAATACACTTGTTATTAAAGAATTTTGAAAATTAGTATTTTCAACGTCCATAAATTGATTTAAAAATGAGTTTTGACTTATTAATTGTCTTCTTATTGGTCTATTAATAGTTTCTATGGGATTATATAAAAAATCCATAGTATTAAACATTTGATTATAATTATAATTATTATTATAAGTAATATTTTGCATATTTTGTATATTTTGTTCAATATTTTGATTTACATTTTCATCTTTTATTTCTTCAAAATCTAATTCATATCTACATACAGGACATTTTGAAGATTCGTTAAACCATTCATTAATACCGGATATATCAAAAATATGATTACAAGGTAATAGTATTACTTCATCATTTTCTTTAAACTTTTCAAATGTTATACAACAAGATTCTTGATTATATAAATCTTTATTATATTTTACAATTTTTAATTCATCTCTTCCTTTTTTTGATAAAACTTTTTTATAAGGAGTTTTTTCTAATAAAGAATTATGCAAAACTTGATTTACTCTTTGTGTTTCAATATTATTAGATTGTATAAAATTATTTGCTATCGGTAACATCGCTAAATTTGAGTTTATATTTGTGTCATTTATAAGGTTCACCAAGTAATTCATAAATTGATTTGACTGATTAGCAGATAAATCTTGTATTCTATCATTTATTATATTATGAATATAGTTATTAGAAATATCATTTGACATAATATAATAATTAAATTATATTTATATTTTTATTAATATAATTATTATAACTTAAACTATTGAAATAATGTTATAAATGTTTTCATCCATCGGATTGTATCTTCTATTATTTAACATATTGGTTAACATATCAAATGGTGTGACTTTTCTTAATTCTTTAATACCTTTATTAACAAATATATTTAATAATGATGAATTAAATCCACTTAGAAATGTTATATTTTTTTGATAAACTGTAGACGGAAATCCACTTGTTTTTCTTAAATTCCAAAATAATATATGTGGTGCTTCATAAGGTGTTTTCCATTTTGTAGTTATACCTGCTTGATAAAATTTGTCTTTTATTATTTCGTATGCACAATCAAATATAGATATATTATGTTCTCTTGAATCAAATTGCATATCACTAAAAACAGCTAATATAAGATTTTTTACCGCTTTAGGTTCTATTTCATTTTTTTTTAAAGTTTCAATAATGCGATCTATTGCAAAATGAAAATCTGTATTACATCCCCAACTAGATTCTTTTACTTTTTTTGCTTTTTCTACAAAATCTTTACAATCATCTAATCTTATCCATTTGGGAACAGAATCAAAAGTTAATATTCTATCTCTAAAAGCTGGATGGCATATTTCACTTATTCTAATACTTAATCCTATAGAATTATTAAGTGGAACGCATTCATCTTGTTCCATAGAACCAGAAGTATCACACATAGCCACTATAGGTAAATTTTCCAATCCTTTATTATTTTCACTATTACTTTTCCATTGTAAATTAATTGTATTTCTTAATGTATTGTATTTATCATCTATGTGAGAATCATAATTATATCCATCTTTTGCTAATTGACCTACGTCTAATCGCTTGCCTTTTATTTTATTTTTATCTAACACAGATTCTTTTACAAAACTCGCATAATTTTTACTACAAGATATTCTGTCTATTGTATTATATCTTATATCACCTTTTTTTGTTTTATTAAGTATAGCATTTTTTTGATTTCTTAATGTTATTGACGTCATTTTATTAAAATTTAATTCTTTCCATCTTTTATTACACATCTTTACCTGTGGAGTATCATTACCATCTTCTCCAGATAATTTTACTAAAAGTTTTTTCAAATATATTCTTTGTTTTAATTGTCCCCTTAACATTTGTTCCCTATTTGACCAACCATTTTTAGGTTCCACGCAAAAAGACGGATACATCATACTTGCTATTTTTTTAAAAATCCAATTAAATTTGTTTGATGACTTTTCTCTTGGTATCCAACGACCAATTAATCCTATTTTATTATTTGCCATATACAATAATTCTTCCTTTTTCAATTCAGGAATTACTATATTTAATAAAATTCTATTTATTAATGGATGATTTTCTCCTTGAATACTATTCATTTTAAGGTAATAAAAAAAATATTTTATATCTTTCCAAGAACCATATTGATGATTTTCTAGATCTTTATGTGTATCTTTTACTATATAATAAAAAGCATTATATGCTAATTCCGGATAATACTTATACCAAACGGATAATTGCATCCAAGTTAAATCTAATTCTCCTTTTCCATTAATTATATCTCTTGTTTGAGCTATTAATTTATATAAAATTTTTAAATTTTTTTTATCTTTTTCCCAGCTTAAATTAATTAAAAGATAATTTAATTTTTTTTCCAAACTATTCATATTTTTTGTTCTAATTAATTGAAAAAAAAAATTGCACAATTAATTTTTCATAATCAAAAGACCAACTATATTCAACTTGTCCATTTTCTCCTATTTGTTTTAATGTATTATAATCTTTATCTAAAGCTGTAATAATATTCATAAATTAATTTATTATATTAAAAAGGGTTTAAGTTTATTTAACTATATAATTAATTATATTTTCTTCTTGATTTTTTTGATTTATTATTCATAATATATATTTTCTTTGTATTTGATTTTTTTTTTTTGGGATTTTCATAATAAATTATATGTAAGCTATTCAAATTATTAAATAAATTAATTGTATCATCCCATTTTAATTCATTCAGATTAGATTTTATAGATAAAAAATTAAAATTATCTTCATTTTTCAAATATAATGAAAGATCATCTGGTGATAAATCAATATTATATTGTAAAATACTAATTAATTTGTGATTAATATTATTATGTAATTTATTTTTTTTTAGTATAAATAATAATTTAGTTTTATTTAATACTTTATTATATAATCCCATATTTTCTTTTTTAATATAATATATTTCATTATCTTTATTGACATAAACATATATTATCTTTATTTTTGTTGTTTCTTCATTATAAAAATAATTATATGATTTTTCTTCTTCTTCTATTTTTGTAATCCAAGAATCATCTATTTCATCTTCCATTTCATCTTCTATTTCATGTTCTATTTCATTATCCATTAATAGAAGTAAGTAAAAAAGTTATTTTAAATTAAACTAATTCATTTTAATTTAAATGATTTATTAAAGTATTTTTAATTTAATATTATTATTAGTAACTAATTCTGTATTAGGCATAAGAGGGTCATGATTATCATCAATATTTTCATCCTCTTCATCACTAATCTCTTCATCTGTATAATATTGCATATTTATTAACATTTGTGTTTCCCATTCTTTCATAGATGTATCATCATTTTTTTTTAAATCACTACTTTCTTCATTACTATCATAGTCTAAATTATTTTTTTTATTCTTTTTATTTTTTTTATTTTGTTTATTCTGTTTATTTTGTTTTTTTAAACTATTATTTTTTAGTGCTAAAGTAATATCAAAGCCATTTGTTATAGAATTTTCTAATATAGGTCTTCCATCTTTATCTTTTTCTATATTATCGAATTTACTAGGTCCTCCTCTTCTTCTATGTCCTCTATATCCCCTATATTCTCTTTTCTTGAAATTGGTCTTATTATTATTATTATTATTATTGTTATAATTATTATTATTGTTATAATTATTATTATTGTTATAATTATTATTATTGTTATAATTATTGTTATAATTATTGTTATCACGTCCATTATTAAATTTTTTAATAATATTATTATTGGTGAATCTCTTAGGAGGGCTATTGCTTCTTTTCCATCTGTTATTTTGTTTGAATTTTGATTCACTAAAACGATTTTCTCTTTTATAATTATTTTTTTCTACTTTTTCATCATTTTTTTCTGGTTTTAAACACTTAAATCTATTATTATTTGACATTTTATATCTTAAAATAATATAATTATTTATATATTTCAATTTTATAATTAACTTAAAGAATTATTAATATAATATCTTGTCTCTTAACAGCAATTAATTATAATTATTCTTATATTATAAAACTAAATAGCAAATATACTTTACAAGAGACAGTATTTAAATTTGATTATCTTTGATAATCATAAAAAAAAATTGATTATCTTTTGATAATAATAATACATTATTATTATCAAATGAATCCATCTATTTGTATTCCCAAATTAGAACAAAATATAAATTCGAAATTTATTGCTACTATTTTAAAAAAACATAACTTAGGAGAAATAAAAAAAATAGATTTAATTCCTTTTAAAAAAGGACAAAGAGCTTTTATCCATTTTAATAGATGGTATAATAATGAAAAAAGTATAAAAGTTAAAAATATATTATTATCAGGTAAAGATTTTAAGATTATGTATATAGAACCTTGGTTTTGGAAATGCGCTTATCTTTATAAAAATAAAAAATAACATCCATATAATCTTTTTGTGGTGTTTTTTTTTTAGTGCTTTTTTCTACAATCAACTAACCATAAATATTCTTTTACTTTTATATTTTCCTTTTTCCTTTTCTTAGAAGCTATACCTATAAATTTATTATAAACTTTATGATCTACTGGTATTTTATATAATTTACCATATTTTTCTAATATATTATCTAATTCGTCAAGTGGAATAATACCTTTATTATTATAAGATACTAATATAAAATTTGCTTTTGTATTTTTTATTAAGTCCATAAATGATTCTTTGGCATTTTTTAAACTACAATAAGGACTTCTTTCCCAAGTTTTTGGTTGTCCTCTATATGTATTAGGTATTTCCAATTCTGTATTCCAATCATTAATAATATCAAGTAAAAAATAATATATATTATATGGGTGTTTGTTATATGGTGGGTCATAATATACAAGATCTACTTTGGGTATTGTTTTAATCCAATCATTTGTATTAGATTGTGAAATATTTATATTTGCTTTATGACTTGTTAAAAAAGGCATTTTTGGTAAAATCTCTCCAGTTATTCTATTTAAATCTACACTTCCCTTACCTCCATACATACCTTTCGTCTTTTCCTTGTTTTTATAATAAGCTGAAAATTGTCCATTTGTATTATTATGTATAGAACATTCTACTAATAAAGGTGCTAATAAAAAGGGTTTGTATTTTTCTTCAACAAAGTTTTCAATATAATATCTTATTTTATCTATATTGAAGGCATTTTTTTGTGTAAAATAAGCACGTTCACCTTCTTTTATATTATTATCATCCTTGGGTGACCAATATTTTGAAATAAATGGTATAAAATCTCCTTTATATGAGAGAAATTTATTTATTTCTTGAATATAGAAATTTATTTTTTCTATATCTTTTTTGCTTAAATCTTTTGTTGATGTTAAATAACATTTATTTAACGTTTTTGAATATCCTGCTATATCATTAACATAAAAAGTTTTATAATTTTTAGAATCATCTCCCATTACTCTATTTTTAAATAATCGAGATACTATACCGGAACCAGAAAATCCTTCGGCTATATCAATATTTTTCTCTCCAAGTTCTTTTTTAACAAACTGAATTACATCATCTATTTTATCTATAAAATTTCTCTTATTACCCAAATATGTTAATATTTGTTTTGTTAAATATTCTTTTTCCATATAAAAAAAATATTTTATTATTTTTAAGTATTAAACTTTCTTAACACAATTAATGATATCTTCTCTTGTGTATGGTTTTAAAATTATTATTTTTTTAAAATAGTCATAATAAATAGTTTCCCAAGTAATTACTATTGATTTATATTGAATAGGTAAATTTTTTAATAAAATAAATTTATTTTCTTTATAAAATTCTATTTTATCATTTAATTCATCTTTTAAATTATTAGATTGGAGAGATATGTGAAATAATAATATTTTTCTATCTATTTTTGGTATCTTGATATTATATTTTTTTAATATATGCTTGTGTAAATTGGCTCTAGAAGAAAAGCCTCTTTTACATTCTCTATTTGGACACTGGAAAGGTCTTTCAGATTCAGGTGTATGTTTAGCCCATATGTGAGCTTGAAGTGCTGATTTAGGACCTGTTGTTTCATATGAGCAATGAGGACAAGAATTTATATTAAATTTTAGAATTTTATTACGTCTATAATAGTTAGTATTATGATTCTTTGTTTTTTCATATATCAGATTATTGTTGCACATAAATATTGTAGTATATTCATAATTATATGAATTATTTAATGTTCAATTTTGTATTATTCATATCAGGTAATATAGCCTTAAACCAGTTGGGCATACTATTTGTTTTGGAATTGTGTACTAATCCCAAATAAACACATTTTGGACAAGCTATATGTGCTATAGTTTTGGCCTTTGTCTTAGAGTCTTCCAATACTTTATTTTTTTTTGGAATATAATGATTTTCTATATGTATTGGATTTAAAACCATATAATTAGGAAAGTCCATTATATGGTTCTAATAAAAACGCTTTAAATTATCTTTTTTTCTTAGTCTTTCTACGATTCTTTATTTTTCTTTTTGATTTTCTTTTTCTTCGTGATTTTCTTTTTCTACCACCAGCTGGACCAGTTGTTGAAGACCTTTCTAAAATAATAACTATTCTTTTAAGAACTTCTATCGTATTTTTTAATTCTTGTATTTCAGAACTTAAAACTTGAATTTGATTATTTTCATCTGAATATGTAGATGACATATTCAAATCTTCTTCCGGATTTTCTATACTCATATTATATTATATAAAGATAATATTAGTTTCGCTTTTTTTTTTCGACGCGTTTTTCGACGTTTTTTCTTATAACCGCCTTTTGTTTTTCTTCTTCTAACAGAGTGCCAGCTATTTCCTTTTTCAACATATTTCTTATTACCGAACTTTAAATATAATTTACCATCTTCACCTGTATATATAGATGTTTTTGGTGGTATACTTTTTTCCTTTTGCGTTTTTTTTTTATCTTCTATTATTTTTTTTTTACGTCTTTTTCCTTTACGTCCTCCTCTTTTATATTTTGTTTTACGTTTTAACTTTTTACTCTTTTTAGTTTTTCTCTTTTTTCCTCCTGGATCATTATCGTTCACAGTGAGAAAGTCATCTGTTGTCTCCATATGTAATAACTAAATAATATATTTCAACAGATGTGTTAATATATTATACTAAATAATATATTAATATATTAATATATTAATGAATGAACAAACTGTCTGGGAGTGTGATGATTTACGTAGAGAAATATTTTCATATTTAAGAACAGAACCACAATTGTCTTGTGTTGATTGTGCAAAAGTATTAGTTTGGGATATAAATGTGGAACCGTATTTGAGAATACCGTATTTATATGGGAGAGAAAATGGATATTACTGTATAAAGTGTTGGGGTAGGTATATACCTATGTCTAGACATCCATGTATAATATCTTAAATATACAAGTGATATCATTTTATAAAATAATTAATTTAAATTTATTTAATTATTTTATTATTTTATTTACGAGAACGAGTACGTTTTCTTTTACGTCTTTTTCTGGTGCGTTTTCTACGCCTAAATTTACGCTTCTTTCTAGTATTTTTTGCTTTCTTCCTGTGCCTTTTCCTTGTTTTTTTTCTACCACCAAATCGTGATGGTGGCGAAGAGTATCTTTCGATGTGGTCTTCCCATTCATCTTGTGTATACGATAAATACCTTATAAAAGTATTTAGGCTTCTACATCCAATACCAAGAGGTATTAATAATCCTGCAAATAAAGTCCAAAATAAACCACCAGACCCCCGAAGCATAGCATCAAAACTACTAATACTAGTACCACCACCAACACCAATTGTTGTCAGCCAACATACAAATATAAAGATATAAGCACAGAAAAAAATAACACGATAGTGATTTTCAAATTGTAATTCACGATTTAATCTATTCCGTGTATTGTACATATTCTGTGTATGGTACATAGTCCTAAGCGCACTTGCCACATCTCTTCTTTGCACCGCATCAAAGGCATCAGATTCTTCTACACCGTCTTCTACACCGTCTTCTACACCGTCTTCTATACCGTCTTCTGGATAAAAAATCCAAGAGTGTCGCAACTCGCGCAAATCTAATCCCCTATATTGCTCATCATCATCTTCTGGACCATCAAACCAATTTTCGAAATCTGTCTTTAGTTGGTGCCTGGTCCCTCCGTTTTGTATTCTTAAATATTTCTTAACACTTGTTCTCGTCAATCTTGAATATAAAAGTACAATGAATGGAAATATATCTATTTTATTCAAAATTTGTTTTCCATAACGTTTAAATTCTTTTTCTAATACATCTTTTTTGTCTTCCAAATACTTTATAATTTTTTGAGATTCCTTGTCTTCTATTCCTTTCAATATTTTTATTGCTCTTTTTTTCAGCGAATTAAACATTTATATTAAATGTATAAAATAATTATATATAATTAATATTGATAGATAAAAATTAACTCTACCAATTAAAAATACTCACCTACCTCTATCTCCGGTTTAATTGCATTGGCTTTACAGATTTTTGTATTTTCTACTCTCACCGTTTGGACTTGCTATCGTCATTACCCACAGTTTTTGAGCCATTATATACCAATCTACTACGTTTTAGATATATAATGGAGGATGAGCTCTCACCCCCAAAGAGTTATCATATATAGGAATTGAACCTATATAAAGTGCCCACACTATGATTGATTGAGAAATTAAATTTCTCTCGTCTCTCTACGCCGGCTTATTTCAGCCTAATGAAACGTAGAGCATCCGGGTGTGATTTTTCACAACGGGTTATGTAGTGGCAACACCAGTTCAACTGAGTAGTTTTAAGTCATATTCCAGGACTATAGTAGTTAGAGTTATTTTAGTGACAATTCTAACCACTTTTACCACCTAGTGGTGTCTCGTCGCCGTGCGCTCGGACTTGTTATTCCAAAGG
>MDTB01189723.1_pt1 | contig 17204 bp, 10 predicted proteins | sample 811161 | NCBI WGS metagenome assembly MDTB01 (sample SAMN05326650, study PRJNA326480) | marine metagenome | isolation source: seawater | place: Mediterranean Sea | collected 2009
ACCTGAGCCTAGTTAATTTACCTTGGAACTACGCTGTAGTGTCGATGGCAGGCATTATGGTGGCAGCTTTTGGCACATTGCAGAACTATGGAGATTTTTATCTAAAAAATAGATGGGGAAGAATAAGAGAGTCATTTTCCAAAAGTAATTTTCAGCTAGCAGTTCTATCGTTTTTCGTATTTGGGGCTTATTTTGCCTCAAAAGATTCAGCAACAAGCCGACTATTCTTGAGCTTCTTCATAACAACATGTTGGCCAATTTTACTTCTCACCAACTACTCTCTCCCAGGATTCTTCAAAAGAATAAATGGGTTTTATGGGATTGATCGAAATGCTGTTCTCGTGGGCGATACTAATGATTTATCTGATGCTGAAGAGTGGATTTCAAATCACTCCGGTAATGGATACTCTTTTGTTGGCGTATTCACCACAAAAAATGATAATGGAAATCGGAACGGTCTACCTTGGTTGGGTGAGTATCAAAGGATGGAATCTTACATTTTGAACAACCCGGTACACCAAATTGTGGTCATACCAAGTAAGAAGGGTACCGAATGGATATCATCTACTGCCGATCTTGCTCAAAAACATGGTTGTCGGCTTTTAATCTATAACTCATTGGCCAAAGAATTTGAATCTCGCCTTGTCTTTATGGAAGAGTCAGGTCGACAATTTTTTACACTTTTAAATGAACCCTTGGAGAGTCCATTCAATCGTATGGTGAAACGTTTGTTTGATATTTCTATCAGTTTACCGAGTACAATATTCTTACTCCCAATACTCATGATTTTGGTCAAGTGTTTTCATTTCTTCCAATCATCTGGACCATTATTTTTTAAGCAGGAGCGAGTTGGTCTTGGGGGTAGTAAGTTTGTGATCTGGAAGTTTAGATCGATGGAATACAAACACAACCCCAACAAAGACGAATCTGTACAGGCAACGAAAGATGATTCGCGAATATTTCCCTTCGGTAGGATGATGAGAAGATTTAGCCTAGATGAATTCCCTCAATTTATAAATGTGCTTAAAGGGGAAATGAGCCTTGTGGGTCCGCGTCCTTATTTGGCTAAGCATGATTATTTATTCCAACAAAATTACCGTGCATACAAAATTCGTCAATTTGTTAAACCGGGTGTTACTGGACCTGCACAGTGCAGAGGATTACGCGGTGAGTTTACTGATCCTGATTTAGTTGAAAAGAGAATTAAGCTAGATTCTGACTATGTAAGCAACTGGACATTGTGGATGGATGTGGAAATTGTGTTTCGTACAGTTGTTCAGGTTATGTTTCCTCCAAAATCTGCTTACTGAATGTTTGCTAAATTTTTTCCCTCAAAGAAAGCTGCTCTAATTTTGTGAAAGTTTTAGGGGTCGAATTTTTCGAAGGTAAAATTGACGATATTATTAGAAAGTCATCTGAGGGAGGTTTGATTGTGGCCCCTTCCGGTCCTGGTTTGTCTGGGGATTTAATTGTGTCCAAGTCATACAAGGATTCTCTAAGTAAAGCTGATTTAGTGCTCCCCGATAGTGGTTTGATGTGTCTTTGTTTAAAGATTTTTTGGGGAAAATCTTTGCGACGAATTTCTGGTCTCGAATATTTGCGAAAAATTTTGGATGTAATCGATTTACAGGGAACTTCCTCTTTTTGGGTGATGCCTGACATGGAGCAGTCCAATGCTAGCTTAGCTTGGTTAAAAAAAACCTATGATATAGATATCAAGCCTGATTCAGTTTATATAGCACCTATTTATTCAAAGAATGTATATATTGAAGACCACAAATTACTGGAGAAGATTAGAACAAAAAAGCCAAAGTTTGTATTTATTCAGGTTGGGGGCGGTACACAGGAAAGATTAGGACTCTATTTGAAGAATCACTTAACTGATGAATCAACTATTATATGTACTGGTGCTGCACTTGCATTTATGACGGGTCAGCAAGTTAGAATTCCTAAAATTGCAGATAAATATTATTTTGGATGGTTGATGAGATGCTTAACTAATCCTAAGGTATTTGTACCTCGATATTTAAATGCTTTCCGACTTGTATACATACTTTTAAAATTTGGAGAAAATTCCCCTCTTCGCAATTAAATTTTATGTGATTCACTCACAATAATTTCAATGAAATCAATATCAAAGAAAGGAGGCAACTTTAGTAAAAGACTTAAAGCGAGCGTTTATGCACTGGGCTGTCGTCTAAACCAATACGAGGGTTTAGCAATTGAGGGAAAGCTTCGAGAGAAAGGATATGAGATTGTTCCTTTTGGAGAGAAGGCTGATTTGGGTGTAATAAATACATGTACAGTTACTAAGGAAGCGGATTCAAAGTCTAGGAATACAATTCGTCGTTTTAGTCGAAATAATCCAACTTCCATAACGGTGGTCGTAGGTTGCTATTCTCAAACTTCAGCGAACGATGTCGCTATGGTTGATGGCGTCGATTATGTAATAGGCAATCATGACAAGATGAACTTCTTGGATTATGTCGCCGAAGAAAAGCCGTCACACCCCGTTGTGGTTAGGGAAAGAATTGATAGGTCGGATTTTTCGATTGGTTATGTGGGTGAAGTTCATTTTGAACAAAGAGCAAATCTGAAAATACAGGATGGATGCGATTTTATGTGTTCTTTTTGTGTGATCCCTTTTGCGAGAGGAAGAGCACGGTCTAGGGAATGGGGTGATTTATTTAGCGAAGCTCGACAAATGATCGCAAGTGGTGTGCGCGAGATAGTTCTAACTGGTGTTAATTTAGGAACCTATCATTCAAATGGGAAAAACTTTTTGAAATTAGTCGAATCACTCTCTAACTTATCAAATCTTGATCGTTTACGCATAAGTAGTATCGAACCAACCACCATACCCACAGAATTATTCGAGTGGATGGCAGATGCTAGTCACCCATTGATGCCTTACCTTCATGTTCCCATGCAGTCGGGTTGTGACAAGATTTTATCTTTAATGAAAAGAAGATATAGTCTTTGTGAAATGAACGCTTTTTTTATGGAAGCAATCGAGTCAATCCCTGAAGTTTGTATTGGGACGGATTTAATGACTGGGTTCCCCGGGGAATCAGATGCCGATTTTGAGCAAACCTGTAATACATTCTTGAAATTTCCTTTTTCGTATTGTCATGTTTTTACTTATTCGGAAAGGAGTGGAACGCCTGCTGAAAAGTCAGAAGCACATATCCCAATGCATGAGAGAAGACGGAGGAGTTCACTCTTGCGGAGATTATCCTCTGCCAAGCGTATGGAATGGCATGAGACTTTTATTGGGAAATCTGTTCGGGTTTTACTGGAAAATCCAAAAAACGGGTTCTACGGTGGATACACTGAAAATTATCTAAAAGTTATGGTTCCTGAAAAGCTACCGGCATTGGCCAATCGTTTTGCAAATGTAAAAATTGGTGATGTCCGTCCGGAATATTGCCTGGGTAAAATCGATACTCTTTTACAAGAAAGGTAATTCATTATCATTATGCTTGCTCCAAGGCATCTTGATATCGAATAAGAATAGATGAGTAAAATTTTTTTATGCGATGGGCACAACTTAGCCTTTCGTGCTTTTTATGGCATCCGTGAACTTTCTCGATCTGATGGTTTCCCAACTAATATGATTCATGGTTGGATAAAATCCTTTTGGAGAATGGAAGATGATTTTGCACCAGATCAAATATGGGTTTTCTTTGACCTCGGCGGGTGCCCGCAACGCGAAAAAATTCTACCCGATTATAAAGCTAACAGAGGTGCCCCGCCAGAGGGCTTTTCTGAACAACTTGATTGGGTTAAGAAACTTTCTCGTGCCATGGGTTATGGTGTCTCCGAGCAAGAGGGTAGGGAGGCTGATGATTTAATTGCAGCTAAAGTAGAGGAGCTAGCGGCAAGTCATGAGATAACTATTGTAAGTGCAGATAAAGACTTGGCTCAATTAATTAGGCCAAGTGTTCGCCAACTTCTTCCACCTCCAACAGCTAACCCACGATTGGGTTGGAGATTGCTAGACGAAGGAGGAGTTGAAGAAAAGTTTGGTGTAAAGCCAACTCAAATTTTAGATTATCTCTCGATCATTGGAGACCAAGCGGACAACATTCCTGGACTTTCTGGTGTCGGACCCAAAACGGCCTCAAAATGGCTGCAAAACTGGGGTAGCCTTGACGAAATTATCTTGAATGCAGGGCGAATTACCCCGAAGAGATTTTGTAGCATGATTTATGAAAAAAGAGAGCTACTTCACCGGAATAGAGAACTAATTAAATTAGATACCAGTATCCAAAAAGGAGGTACTATACCTAGCAATCCAGATATCTCCAAACTTGGAGAAATATTAAAAGAAATGGAAATGAATCAATCATTGGAAGAAATGATTAGAAGATATTAATTAGTGTCGAGTTATATAATTTTTTTCAAAACACGCTTTCCGATCCGCTGTGCATTTGGTAAGTATTATATCAATGTCCTCATTACTAAGTTTCGGTTTACCTAAAGGCAGTCTCGAAGAAGCAACTCTTAAGTTATTCTCCCGTGCTGGCTTTAACATTACAAAAGGTTCTCGTTCATATACGCCAAGTTGGGATGATCCTGATTTAGAAGGCCGTTTTGTTCGAGCTCAGGAGATGAGCCGATATGTGGAGGATGGTTTTTTTGACTGCGGACTTACGGGTCGTGACTGGGTACAAGAAAATGGTTCAGAGGTAGAGGTTGTTGCCGACTTAGTTTACAGTCGTGCTTCCAATCGTATTTCAAAGTGGGTGTTAGCCGTGCCTGAAAATTCGGCTATTCAAACGGTTAAAGATTTAGAAGGAAAAACAATAGCAACAGAATTAGTCGGAGTTACGAAAAAATTTCTTCGCGACCATGATGTGAAAGCAGAAGTCGAATTTTCTTGGGGAGCGACTGAAGTTAAAGTTCCTGAGCTTGTTGATGCTATCGTTGACCTTACTGAGACCGGAAGTTCTATCCGTGCGAACAAACTTCGTATTGTAGAAGTTCTTCTGGAAACAAACACAGTTTTGATTGCAAATAAAGAAAGTTGGGCAAATCAAGAAAAGAGGGCTAAAATTGAAAATATAGCCTTGATGTTAGATGCCGCACTTCAGGCTGACACGAAAGTTGGTCTTAAATTAAATTTAGAAAAAAGCAAGTTGAGCGAAGTATTGGAAACTTTACCCTCTTTAAGAAACCCAACCATATCATCCTTAGCTATTGATAATTGGATAGCTGTAGAAACAGTTATAGAAAAGAAGGTATCTAGAGAAATTATTCCAGCTTTGAAGAGATTAGGTGCTGAAGGTATTGTTGAATATCCTCTGAACAAAATCGTACCATAAGTCAAAGTAGATTATTTTATCTTGCTGTGAGTCTTGAATTTTGTATTGTAGAAAATCTCTAATCTTAATCTATAAACCCTCAACCCGCATTGCTAAGATAGCTCGTAATTATTTACGATTTTGCACTTAGTTTTCCGGCTTACTACCAAATATATACAACATGAGCGCAGTCATGGAAGAATTGCTCGCTGAGAGCAAAATCGAATTACTTAAAGAAGGTTCCGTAATCTCAGGTACCATTATGGAAATCCGTCCTACGGAAGTAGTGATAGATTTTGGAGGGAAAGCAGAGGGAACTATCCCTGCGCACGAGTTTCTTGATTTAAGCGAACTGGAAATTGGTTCCGACATTGAAGTTTTTCTTGAGAGGCTTGAAGATCGTTTCGGGAACCCTCAACTTTCATTTGACAAGGCAGAACAGAAGAAGAATTGGGAGAAAATAGTTAATACCTGCGAAGAAGGTTCTGTGATAACTGGAAGAGTTAGATCAAAGGTTAAGGGTGGCTTAGTCGTAAATATTGGCGTAGATGCCTTTTTACCTTCATCGCAAGTAGATATTCAAGCACCCAAAAACCTAGATCAATTTGTAGGTCAAACTTTTGATTTCAAAGTTGTTAAAATTAACCGCGAAAGAAAAAACATCGTTGTTTCCCGTCGCGAATTGATTGAAGAACGCAGGCAAGATAAAAAGCGTGAGATTCTTTCTAAAATTATTCCAGGTGAAACTCGTCGCGGGATGGTCAAAAACATTACTGATTACGGTGCTTTCATTGATTTAGATGGGTTGGATGGTTTGCTTCACATCACGGATATGAGTTGGGGTAGAGTTTCTCATCCTAGCGAAATGGTCAAAACAGGTGAAGAAATTACGGTTTGTATTATTGATATTGATGAAAAACGAGAGCGTGTCTCATTGGGTCTGAAGCAACTTTCAAGCAACCCATGGGATGAAATCGAGAGTAAATTTCCAATTAATGCAAAAGTACGGGGTAAGGTTGTTAACTTGGTACCTTACGGTGCATTTGTTGAACTTGAAGAGGGCGTTGAAGGTCTGGTTCATGTTACTGAAATGTCTTGGACTAAGAGAATTACCAAACCTGGAGAAGTTCTTAATGTCGGCGATGAAGTAGATGCAGTTGTTCTTGGTATCCAGAAGGATGACCAAAAGATCTCTCTTGGACTTCGTCAACTTGAAGTCAATCCATGGGATATGGCCACTCACAACTACCCTCCAGGTGCACGAGTACGAGGAAAAGTACGTAATTTAACTTCTTACGGTGCATTTGTTGAACTCGAAGAAGGAATTGATGGAATGGTCCATGTATCGGATATGAGTTGGACCCGTAAAATTAATCATCCTAGCGAGATGGTTAAGAAGGGAGATGAAGTGGATGCGATTGTTGTTGAGGTTGATGTTGAAAATCAACGCATTTCTCTTGGAATGAAGCAACTCACGCAAGATCCTTGGGAAGATATCGATAGACTTTACAAACTCGGTGATGTAATCAAAGGAAAAGTTGCTAGGGTTGCAGGATATGGTGCATTCATCGAGTTAGAACATGAAATCGATGGTTTAGTACATATTAGCCAAATAAGTGAAGATCGTATTGAAAAGGTAAAAGACTATCTGAACGAGGGTGAGGAAGTTACAGCTCGGGTTATCAAAATTGATAAAGATGAGCGAAGAATTGGTTTGAGCGTGAAAGCTGCAGATTACGACGAAGATGCTTTGGCAAAGGAAGTCGCTGCTTACGATGAAGCGGGAGAGGATCTTACGACATCATTGGGAGATTTACTTGACGAGGCAACTGCGCAGGAAGAAGAATAATATTTTTGAGCTCAATTCTCTAAACAATTTGGTTACGAGCTCTAGAAGTTAATTATTTAAGTTTATTCTGCTTTATTCAATAAATCCTGTAACATTTTAGTTCTTTCTTCGATTCTTTTATCTTCTTGAATCTCTTCCCAAGTTCTTTGTTTTTCAAACTTGCTCATGTTTTTCCTCAATTGGCGGATAGCCTGTTCTTGAAGTTGCCGTACTCTTTCGCGAGTTATACCAATTTGTTCGCCAACTTCTTCCAAAGTTTTAGGGTCTCGGCCTTCAAGGCCAAAACGAAGTCTTATAATATCAGCTTCTCGAGGGTCAAGGGTAGCTAGAACTTTATCAACATCTCCTACCAAGGACTTTGATTGTAAATTTTCAAGGGGCGAGGTCGATTTTTCATCGGGTACCACATCTCCTAGATTGGATCCATCATCGTCATTAATTGGAGAATCAAGAGAGGCGGGCTTTTTACTGACAGATTTTAAATGAGTAATACGGGCGACTGGAATGTTCATTTCCTCAGCTAACTCATCATCAGTCGGTTCTCTCCCTAATTTCTCTGTTAAGCTGGTAGTTGTTCTACGGATTTGCGTAACACGGTCGACCATATGAACGGGTAAACGGATCGTTTTGCTTTGATTTGCTAAGGCTCTTTTAATGGATTGTTTTATCCACCAAGAGGCATAAGTGCTCAGCTTGCCACCTTTGGAAGGATCAAATCTTTCCACAGCCTTCATCAATCCGATATTACCCTCATTGATCAAATCTAAAAGTGAAAGTCCGATATTCGCATAGTCTTGAGCAATTTTTACCACTAATCGAAGATTGGCAGTAATCATCTTTTCTCGGGCCTTTTGATCGCCCTTACTAATTTTTGCAGCCAACTCAATTTCTTCCTTCACTGTAATCAGTGAGATTGCAGATATTTGTTTAAGATAAATATCCAATGAAGATTGTTCAAAATTTTCCACCATTTTTTACTTGGACTTTTAAAGATTAATTGCTGATTTTTTCAGCAAGAGAAGCGGCGTAAAACATACCTTTTGCCTTGTTAATTGTTTCGAGGAATTCCATTTCAGGTTTGGAGTCTGCCACAATGCCAGCTCCTGCTTGTAGATTAATCTTATTGTCTTTGATGATAGCTGTACGAATTGCAATGCAAGAGTCATGGTTACCTTCAAAACCAAAGTATCCCAAGGCACCTGCGTAGGCATTACGACAAGTTTTTTCAAATTCTGAAATTATTTGCATTGCTCGAACCTTAGGTGCACCACTAACTGTACCTGCAGGAAATGTTGCCCGCATTAAATCGAACGCATTTTTATCTTCGGCTAGAGTTCCAATGACTTGAGAGACAATATGCATAACATGAGAATATCTCTCGATGTTCATAAATTCTGCAGCTTCTACACTGCCACTTTTACAGACTCGTCCAATGTCATTTCTAGCTAGATCAACTAGCATTAAATGTTCTGCCTTTTCTTTCTCATCGGCAAGAAGATCTTTTTCAAATGCCTTATCTTCATTTTGATTCTTTCCGCGCGGTCTAGTCCCGGCGATAGGTCTAATTAGAACTTCTTTCTCATTGAGCCGAACATGAACCTCGGGAGAGGCTCCCACCAGAGAATAATCTTCTGTTTCAAGGATGAACATATACGGGGAAGGGTTAACGGCTCGTATAGCTCGATAAAGATTAATCGGATGTCCTTTGAATGGAATTGTAAATCTTTGGGATAAAACAGTTTGTATTACATCTCCCGCCCGGATGTAGTCTTTGGTCATTTCAACTAGTTTTTCAAATTCTATCTGTGAAAAGTTTCCTTCAGGTAACTCTTTTTCAGATACATTGGAAATGTCCATACACGCGGGTTCTATAGATAGAGGTTTTGCTAAAATATTTAGGGTATTTTTAATTTTACTGACCGCTTGATCATAGTCAGATTCAGGATTATCGGAAGACTTGGCATTCGCACAAATAGTAAGAGTTTGACGGGCATGATCAAAAATTAGAACCAGTTCTGTAATCATGAAGAATAGTAAAGGCATTCTTAAATCATCTTGATCTGGAATCGGGATGGTCGGTTCAACCCTGTTTGCGTATTCATAACCGATATACCCAACTGCACCACCAGAGAATCGATGTCCGTCAATTCCATGATACCGTATGCCATCGATTTCATCTTCAATTAGTCGCAACGGGTCCGTGGGCGTTGAAATCTTTTTGGCTATGCCGTTCCCTTCCTTTATTTCAGTTAAATCATGGTAACATGCAAATTGTTTGCTTGAAGAAAAACCCAGGAATGAAAAGCGGCTTACCTGTTCTCCCCCCACTACAGATTCAAAAAGAAAAGCAGGTTTCTGGGTGGAGAGCTTAACATACGCAGACAAAGGAGTTTCGGTGTCAGCTGTTAATTCCGTACTTATGGCAATAATATCGTTATTCCTGCAAAGAGTACGGAATTCTTCTAACTCTGGTTTAACTATCATTAAATGCAAAAATACTTTCTAGAGGCCTTTTAAAGAGAGTGAAATTTTTAGATGCGATTGCTTTTGTGATTGCATGTAGGAACATTCAGTATGCACTACATTAAAATACTTTATGTTATCCAACCCTAAAAGCGAAGCGAGGAGGAAATTATGAGTCGAAAAGTTCATTGTGTGATTATGGGAGGTGGTCGTGGGACACGCCTTTATCCTTTGACAAAACTTCGTTGTAAGCCAGCTGTACCCCTTGCGGGTAAATACCGTTTAGTCGATATCCCTATCAGTAACTGTATAAATTCAGGATACAATCGCATTTATCTATTAAGTCAATTTAACACCGCTTCTTTACACAGGCATGTACAGGATGCGTATAGGTTTGACAGATTTGGACAAGGTTTTGTGGAAATACTCTCAGCTGAACAAACTGAATTCGGTGACGATTGGTATCAAGGCACTGCAGATGCTGTGAGGCGCAACCTAATACATTTTGGTGCAGATAAAGATGATATATTTGTGATTTTGTCAGGGGATCAATTATACCGTATGGATTTCTCAAAGATGGTGGAAGAGCATCTCGATAGAGGTGCGGAGATAACAGTTGCGGCAAAACCTGTTCCTACCGATGAAGCAACTGGGCTTGGCTTATTACGAGTAGGGGAAAGTTCAAGGATTGTAGATTTTGTGGAAAAACCAACCGACCCTGAAGTAATTGAGCGACTTGTTCCTCCCGAATTAAAAAGTGCAGATGGGAAAAATGATAGGTGTTTAGCTTCAATGGGAATCTATGTCTTTAATGCATCTTCGATGTTGGAGGCTCTGGATGGAGATGCAACTGATTTTGGTAAAGAGGTTATTCCATCACTTGTTGGAGAAAAAAATGTAAAGTGCCATATTTATGATGATTATTGGGAAGATATCGGGACAGTAAGGTCTTTTTTTGAAGCCAATCTTCAATTGTGTGATAACCATCCTCAATTTGACTTTTATGAGCAAAATCATCCCATTTATAATTACCCGGATTTGCTTCCAATGTCTAAATTTAAGAATTCAAAATTGATTAAAACCAACTTCGCCAGTGGTTGTGTTGTAGGAGAATCCAATTTTACCAGATGCGTGCTTGGGGTAAGATCAATTATTGGAGATACATGTAGCTTCAATAATGTGGTGATGATGGGAGCTGACAACTATGAGGTATTATCATCTGAGGGTACACCCGTGGGGGTAGGGGCTAATTCTAAAATTGAAAATGCTATCATTGATAAGAATGCTAGGATTGGTAAAAATGTTATTCTCTCTCCTCAGGGAATGAAGGATGGATGGGCAGATCAAGGTGAAAATATATATGTAAGAGATGGAATTGTGTTGGTTGTAAAAAATGGAGTTGTTCCAGATAATACTTCCATCGGTTCTTTGTAAAAGTCGTTTGCCAAATTTAGTTTTTAAATTCAAAATTTATCTATGAGTGAAATTCCAGAAAATTTATTTTACACAAAAGAGCACGAGTGGCTTAAAAATGAAGCAGACATGCATTGTGTCGTCGGTATTACTGATCATGCTCAGGATAGCTTAGGTGATGTAACCTTTGTTGAATTGCCCGAAGAAGGCACTTCCTTTGGAAAAGGGGATGTATTTGGTTTGGTCGAGTCAGTCAAAGCAGCATCTGACCTTTACATGCCTTTGGGTGGAGAGATTATTGAGGTCAATGAAGGACTCGTTGACTCGCCTGAACTTTTAAACTCAGATCCCTACGCGAAAGGTTGGTTAGTCAAAATAAAAGCCTCAGAATCTGTTACAGAATCTGATTTGCTTTCTCCTGGAGGGTACAAAGAAGAAATTGGCAAATAATAATCAGCTCTGAATATCTCTTGCTAATAACGCCAAACTGTTCATATTTTATAGCATGTTTCCCTCCATCGTCCATATTTTATATGTTCATAGGAATAGGTTATGTACTCAAGGGTTACTTTCTTTTCTTTTTATTGCATTGTCTGTTCTAGCCCAAGGGATTACGAAAGTACGGCCTACCACACTTGTTGTATCTCTCGAAGGCGAAGCCAAAGTTTATAACATCAAAGATGATTTTGAAGTAAACTTATCCCAAAATTCCATCGGTAAAAAAATAGATTCGAAATCGATAATTTCTACGGAAAAAAATGGCACTTTGGGGCTTTTATTTTCAAACGGTACCCTCATAACAATAAAACCGGGAAGTCGGTTTTTTATCCGTGAATATTCTCAAAAGATAATTTCTGCTGAGAATCTTCCCGACCCTTCTCAATTAGAGGAAGAACCCAGTCAATCAAAATTGCTTGCTCATCTAGATTTTGGGGAACTGGTAGTAAAAGTGCCTAAACTCAAGAAAGGTTCAACTATGAATCTTACCAGTCCCCTTGGTACTGCAGGTATTCGTGGCACCATGTTTCAAATGATGGCAGTGCGGAATGATGTAACTGGAGACATAATGGGAGGAGTGAATTTAATTTCTGGAGACATCTCCTACACAAATACAAATGGCGTAAAAACAAATTTATTCTCTGGTCAGTCTATTCAACTGGCTACATCCCGGCTTGGTGAAACGCAAGCATCCTTGACCGGCGGACTCGTTAATTTAAGTCAAAAATTCGGAGCATCCCTTGCTGAGGACATACTGCCCCCTCCCATTGAGGTTTTATTTCCTACTCTTGCTAACGAAGCAGATTCAGAACAGTTATCATTAGAAATGGCCTCCCCTTTATCAACAGGTTTTGCTCAGACAGAATCTTTTGGGTTCGAAAACATTCATGATTTAGCTTCTGAGATATTCTTTCAAATTGAAGAGTCTGAGAATAATTCTGAATCTATATCTTTTGCCAGTTTAAATACAGCTGTGGGAACTGAAACCCCAACTGAGATTCTCGGAGGTGTCCCGGTTTCTTCGGTTGTAGTAGGGGTTACGGGCAATGGGGCAGGAGATTTCTTTATGGGATTACCGCCAACTTTGAGCCTTATAGGAGATGAAGTTTATAAAGTTGAAATGCTTGGACAACCATTCAGTGATTTCGATCCGTGGATCAATGCAAAGAATTTTCTCGATCAAGATATTTCAGAAAAGGCAACTCTCCTTAACCCACCAGATATTAGATTTCCAGGAACATATGAATTAAACTACCGAGTAGAAGACATCAGAGGGTTTGTCTCTACAATTTCAAGAACTGTAAATGTAGTTATCACTCCTCCTGTCATTACATTGTTTGGGGGACGCCAAGGCGTTATTCAACAAGACGCAGAAGTTGTTATTCCTTACTTGGTTCAAAGAAGAATACCAACATATCCAGTGGCAGATGATGGCCCATTCCAGTTGTTGGCAAATGATGATCCAGTTTACCCAGGCTACGACGCTAGGGATTTTGCGGGTCGAGACTTACGGGTTTATGTTGAGGTGTTAAATGACAAAAGCGTCGATTATACCCAACTCGGACAAATAACCGAACTTTCATTATCAGTAACCGACTTGCCCACTAGAAAAATCAAAACCCCAGAAGGGAAGATTGTTTCAACTTCGGTTAAGCCTAAGATCAAGATTATTGATAATCTTCCGCCACTACTTTCTCACGACTTGGGCTTGGCAGAAAATAATCCGATGCAAGTTGAAGGTGTACTTGGAACCTTTTTTGTCGATCCAGGGATATCGATTTTAGATAACTACTACACACAGCAGGAGATTGAGCAACATCTAGGCTTACAAAGTGGATCCGCAGATAGTGCATTTGGCTTTGTCGATATGGAAGTTGCTGGAATTTATCGATTAGATTATCAGGGGATTATTGATCCATCAGGGAATGAAGCCGAAACCCTTTCAAGGTGGGTAGAGGTGTTTGATGTTACTCCACCAGTTATGACATTATACGGTGCAGACCCTTACTATGTTGATGTAAACTCAACCAATGTATTTGTGGACCCCGGGGCATTCGCCCTAGATAATCTTGATCGATTAATAGAGTGGGAAAATGGAAACGGGCGAGTAAAACTTAGCATTGAGAAGTTAATGGAAGACGATGTTACTTATCAAAAAGTAGATACAACCATTCCTGCCATTATGGCGGAAGCCAAGAAGCAAATTAGTTTACATGCTACCTTTAGGCTTACTTACAGTGTTCAGGATGTAGTAGGGAATGAATCATCTATTCAAAGGCAGTTAGTTCTCATCAATTCTCCATTCCCTGAACCTCGCTTGGTTATGCATGGTGATAGAACTTTCTATCATGAGGTTAATACTGAATTCAGCGATCCAGGGGTAACCGCATATAAAGATCTTGGCTCTGGACTTAAACCAATCAGTTTGAACGAATACATGACGGTCAATGCTTTTTTGGTGAATGACTTGGGGATCAAAGAACCAACTGTGATTGATCCTACTTTTGTTAACTTTTATGGGGCTCCACATCATGCTTCTAGCAAGGGTGAGTATTACATCGACAAGAATGGCAGTCGATTTGCAAAAGGTGATTCTGGATGGAGACGCCTCATAATCGAATATTTTGTAGTCGATCAATTTGGAAATACGAATCAAATAGAACGAGAGGTAAGAATCCAAGACACAACTAAACCTGTCATCGTTCTTAATGAAGGACCGCAAGGTGTTAACTTCCCAGATTTACAAGGGGGTAAACCTTATGTAGAACCAGGGGCCACTATCACCGACAATTATGACTCTACTGTAAGTTTAACTTCAACTCTTTTGCGTAAAGTTGGAGATCAATATGAGGAATTTGAAATTGCTGATTTAGACACCGATGGTTTTTCTCTACTAGGAGATTATATCATGCGGTACAAAGCAATCGACGCCAATGATAATGAAGTTATCTTGGAGCGAAAAATTACTGTGATTGATACAATCGCCCCTCAAGTCGCATTGGTTACTCATGATTATTTTACTGGAACTCCTTTCTCTACTTTCAATACTAGCGAATTTGGAGATAAACCTATAGTAGATACTAAGTATCCTATACCAGATCCAGAAGTTATTGACTTCCTAACTCCTATTTCCTCTCAATTTGCGGACGAGAAATTTAATGATTCTATTTTCGCAATAACTCTAGGTGACAATCAAAATTTTTACATTTCTTTAGAATCTGATCCAAACGGAATTGAAGCGTTTCTAGGACAACCAACCACAACTTATGTAAAAGATCCATCCACTCAAAGAAGTCGTGCTCATTATTCAGCTTTTTCAATAACTGATGGAACAAGAAAGCTACAAGACCCAGGTGTGTATGCAAGAAATGATACGGAGCTTGATTTTGAATTTTCACATACATTTGATATTGAATACATTGATGAGTTATTACCTACAGGATCTATTGATCCTAAGGTTGGTCGAGTAATTATCAACTATGTCATCAAGCAATCTTCTGGAGAAGTTGTCTACATTCCAAATGCAAGAAGTATTTACTTTTTAGACATTAAAGCTCCTAATTTTCTTTTTGAGCCATTGACTCCCGAGGACTCTAATCAGTTTATCTCTATAGAAGCGGGTATTCCCTTTCATGATGACGACTCCCAAGATGTTAAACTGTATGATATTGCATCAGGAGGATTTGGCTCTTTACAGAAGAATACTATAAGGGTTATCGACGCTAGAGACTATGTGGTAACGGAAGACATCTCCCGAAAAATATTTGAAGGAAGTTTAGAGTCTGAACTTGGTGGAAATCCAAATGGTAACTATAATTTTGTAATTCCCTTGGCAGGTCATCCTGCAGATTCTACTAAAATGGAAGAAGCGATTGATACCACAAGACAGAACAATCTAAACAGAACCTTCTTAATCGAGTACACCGCTGAGGATAAAAGAGACGAGAAGTACCCGAAACTTGAGTCAAATAAAGCAACACTCAAAAGACGATTTATTGTCAAAGATACAACCGCTCCAAAACTTACTGTTATGAACAATGTTTATTCTGCTAAATCCTACAGAATATATCATAAAACTATAGAGTTGGATTATCTCCTGGGTTCTCCAACAAACAAAAATAAACCACTTGCTGACGGCACATCAATGAATGTCATAGTTGATAGCGAGGTCTCGGTGAAGGAATATTTAGCAAGGATATTTACGGTTGATGATTTTGATAAAAATTTTGGTTATGCAGAAACTCGAGACACGAAGTGGTCAATTGATATTTCACCGGCTTACCAGGGAGCTGTTAAATACCCTGCGGATTTAGATACCTATAAAGCAAAGTCGGACTCAGGCTATACTGTTACTATAAATGTTACGGATGAATCCGGAAATAAATCAGATGATGTGGTATTTAAACTTGTAGTTATCGATGCAACTCCCCCTGAGATTTACCTGTTAGGCGATGCAGAAATTCACGATTTCTTTCGGTTTGCTCCTAATACTTCTCTGACTAACCAAGAAGTTCCATGGGCTGATCGCCCGGTAGAAGATCCGAGTAACAAAGTATACGATGCTGATGGAAATTTGAAAACACCGTATAATTCAAGTGGTTTTACAGGAGGGGGGCACCGTATGCTTAGATCAAAGTATAATTTTATTGATCCTGGAGTATACGCAGAAGATTACAATGGAGATTTCGATGTAAGGACTGGGCTTTTTCCTGATTTGGATGGTGATGGCATTGGGGAAACGCATGGATATGAAAAACTTCCACTCAATCAATATGATCTAATCAAATGGGATTTAAATTATTTTTCGAATAGCCAAACTTTTAAGACTGGCGTCATCTATGTTCATACTTCTTTTGTATCTGTTGAGAATGAACAAATGAACCTTACTGCGGGTATTACCCAAAATGAAGACTACGCCCAAACTACATCTTCAGAGCAAACCAATGCTTCCATACCTACTGGCCCGAATTTGGACTTTAATTCATCATTTGCAAATGTGACCCAATTAAATGTTCAAAAAACTACCTTTAATTTCACGTATGTGGTAAAGGACTCATGGGATAATGTCGTAAAAGAGCCTAAAGTTAGAAGAGTCCATATTTATGAGAGCGAACAGTTTCCGGGATACGCATTTTACGCCACCCCTATTGTAAATGGCGTTGAACTAGCATCTTATTATGACACCAATGGAACGAGTGATAATTTTCTCTCCTCAATAAGAAAAGATCACGATGGTGATGGTGTGAGTGACTTTTGGGAAGTTGTTCTTAGCGAGCAAAATCAAAATGCACATTTGGATCCTAGTTTAGTTGATTCTACATGGCACGATCCTCAAAAATTAAATTCCGCCTTAGCTAGTTTAACGAGAAAAAAATTAACTGTTGGTGGCGAGGATGTGTGGATAAATTCTTTTGGAGAGTTACGTGACAGAGTTAATGTTTTAGTAGATGGAACTAACAACAGCGATATCGGAAGACAAGGAATGTTTTCGAACGGTCAGGGGTTGAATCGAGTTAAAGATTCAGACATCAATTTCCCAGATAACAACATACTGAATCTTGATTTTAATAAAGCGATACCTTGACTTTACCCAAACACTAGCCCCCATAGTTTAACGGATAAAACAGTGGTTTCCTAAACCGTAGATCGAGGTTCGATTCCTCGTGGGGGCGCCA
>MDTB01033588.1_pt1 | contig 17203 bp, 24 predicted proteins | sample 811161 | NCBI WGS metagenome assembly MDTB01 (sample SAMN05326650, study PRJNA326480) | marine metagenome | isolation source: seawater | place: Mediterranean Sea | collected 2009
AATCGACCCTCCACATAAGATTTTGACTCCATGTATATTATTTTTTGCCCTTTCAAATATCCCGCCAGAATATCTAAAGCCGCAGAATACTTTTGATTTTCATCTAAATATATTGCATTCATTTCATTTTCTACAGCTTTGAAATTAAGTTTTTTAAATTTTTTACCTATTTTTTCGGTGTTTATTTTTTTCATTTCTTCTTTGAAAGATTCAATTTCAAATATCTGCATTTCAATCTCTTCAGGACTTTCATCCGTATTTACCGTATTTGTATCATCAGAGTTGGTGTCTTCAAAACTACTGATACTATCATTATCATTTTTTATTACTATTAAATTTTTCCACTTATTAAAATGTTTTTTTTGAATATTATTATGGATTTTTTGATCGGTTGTATTCAATGAAATATCCATTTATATAGTTATTGTAATAATTATACTCCAGTTGAACCGAATCCGCCTTCACCCCTTGAGGTTCTACCTAGTTGATTTATATCTTTCACAAGAATTACTTTAAAAGGAGATAAATCGTTGCTACATATTTGAAGCACCCGCTGATGTTTTTCTAAAACCGGTTCCGCATTTTCATTGAAATAGGACGGGTCAATATCAAAATATGCGCCTATATTTCCTCGATATCCACTATCAATAATGCCTACGTTATTTGCAAGTCTTACACGAGTTTTACTAATACTGGATCTTGGATAAAGATAATATGGCATAGGATTATTATTACTAAATTTGAGACTATTTTGATTTTCGGGCTCAACCTTGCAAGATTCCATATTTTTAAACATAGCCGCTTTCATTTTATAGTCTATTTTTTCGGTTTTTGTTTTAGGTGAAAACTCTGTAGGAAGAAACAAATCAAATCCAGAATCAGGGTAAAGATTGTCCACATTTGAATTGTGATTTTTTATTGCATTTTTATATTTTTCTTCTAATTCTATCTCAGAAGAATCTAGTGCTATAAAAAGAACTTGACCCTTCCATGTAGGTAAAAATGTATTACGATTCATGTGCCCCTCAAATAAAATTCCTGGCGGAAGATAATGACGATTTGGATTATAAATATCATCGAAAGTCGCCATGTTAATTAAAATAACGTGGCTATTTTTTATTTCAATTTTACATATATAAAATTGAAATAAATTTTAAAAACTTTTATATTTATTAAAATAATATGACATCCTTGTCCAACAAACATGACAGAGTTATTTCAAATACTTTTGACGAGGCTCTCCTTTCTCCGTGCAGAGCACGGCATGGATGTGTAGCAGCCATCAATGGAAAGATTGTAGCAAAAGGACACAACAATTATCGACAACATTCATATGACGGTATTATGAATAACCCATTTAGTTGTCATGCGGAAATGGATGTGTTAAGAAAATGTTTGCAAAAAGTTCCTATTGAAAAAATGAAAAGAATAACCTTTTATGTCACAAGAGTTACTTGTGATGGACAAATAAAAAATTCTGCTCCATGTGCAGATTGTTTACAACAATTACAAAAATACAACATAAAAAGAATTATTTATTCTACTGATGATGCAACATTTGTTTCTATAAAACAAACTGAATATAAGACCAATTTTAGAACTCGTTGTCGAAAAAATTGCCGTGATTGTGGCAAATATTTCTAATAGTTACCAGTTCCATTCATTTCCTGTTTTTTCTCTATTTGTATATGGTCCGCTTCCATGCGTATATACAAAATCATCATATTGTTTTATTTTTTCTTGTGAACTCCAATTTTTAACACATACCGCTTGAATATTAGAGTCCCCCCATCGTTTTAACTTAATGTTGTTCGTTTTCTCAACCGCATCAAAAAAATCTTTTATCTCTTGATTTTCCCAGAATTTAACCCTTGTAACATGAAAATTATTATAAAAGTTTTGAACAGGATACAACTCCTTGTTAAAATATTTCTTACAAAAAGGAATAAATGTTTGAATCGTGGGTTTATGAATATCCTTCTTTCTTCTTATAAAACCATAATCATAACCATTTTTATGCATATCTTCAAAAATATCGTATTTTATCTCTGTTTCAATAAAGCTGTCATCGTCCAATCTCATGGCATAGTCATAGTCTTTTAAATACTTATATACTGGATAACTATAAAATCTACACATTTTATTAAAGCCTCCACATTTTTTCCAGGGGTCTTTCATTCCATTTGTCATGTCTATTACATTCCAATCTTCGGAAATATCAACAAAGCTAATATTTTCTTTTCCATCTGATTTCTCTAAAATATATTTTTGTTGATTTTCATCAATGTTTCCTTCATGAAAAATAATAAGTGGGTAATTATAACGATTATTAAAATTCGCATGAATTAAATTATTTCTTTTTATTACATCATCATACTTTTTTAAATCTTTATGTCCCCTAATAAGACCCATTATTACACTGTTTTTATAATCTTGTGTAGCCATATAATTATGAATAATATAAATAATTATATAATTAAACTAATAATTATCCACAGTTTCCTGTACATGCATTATGATAATAACCTGGGTTTGTTTTGTTATAATTAATTAAATCCAATGCTTGTTTAAAGTGTTGAGCTCTACAATTATTATCTCCCGCATTATGAATAGGAGGAAACGGCTTTTGAAAACCACCCTTTGGTTCCGGACAAATAGAACCGCGATTTGCAACTGCTTTTTCATTGTATTCTCCTGATGTCATAACTGGGTCCTCGTGATGATATCGTGTGGTAGCATAATACTTTCCACCAATTCTCGAGAAACATTCGCTCCCATTATCCGAATCTATTATTTGTTCGTTTTCACCAGTTGTAGCTTCTAAGTGTTTGTTTTTAATGTATTCCCCCTGAGAAAGATTGCCATCTGGTTCCACTCTTTGAACCCAGTTGTTACATATGTTTTGTATTGTTCCACCACGTGGTTTATTATCACAATCTACTAGATACGATACATCTGTTGTAACTGGTTCTTTTTTTCTGCGCAATACATCTCGTGTTGAAAGAACAGATTTTTTTATATTTGTTGAATTGTCACAATTACATAAATTAGATTTCATTGCCGCATAATTTTTACCAACATAACTTATATTTCTACGATGCCCATTCAATGAAAACGTCCCGCGCTTTGTTTTATACGTTTCCCTTGTTTTTCTTTTCAGTGTAGCCAACGACATTTATTATATAACTATATTTAATTTTATAATAAATAATATTTTTTGTAAAATATATCTTGTATTCTCTGCGAATGCTCTAAATCAAAGGTTGACTTAAAACTACTCAAATACTTATTTGTTAATATATCATCCCGCAGTCCCTTTATTTTATGTTTAGTATGTTTTCTACGATTTTTCATTCGATGTATGCTGATAATTAATTCCTTCGATGTATCTTTTGCATTTTCCAAAAATGGCGAATGACCACATTTTAAATCACAAGATGAATCCGGAAATAACGTATTAATAAGTTTTTTGTGATCTCCTATTATGAAATCATCCTCCCCATAAATTACTGTAAATGGTATAGATATTCTTATAAAATTACTTATGATAGGATGATTCCATTGCCCCCCCGATACATTTAATGTTATAAAATCACTAAGTATTTTTTTACCCCAGTCATTGTTAGGATAATGACCTATTATATAATTATAATGATTGCTTAATTTATTTTCGGTATAAGATGTAAACAATTCGCTACACATTACTCCCAAATTTCCCAAAGATGTTGGAAATCTTGCATTTTTAAATACAAAAGCTAAAGGCGCCCCATACTTTGAAAAAAATGGCAGTAATCCCGCAGGTTCTACAAGAATTACCTGTTTTATACCTGTTTTTGTATGAATACAATAGTTTCCAGAAATAAATCCCCCAAATGAATGTCCTATTAAAATAACATCCTTCAACTTCTTTATCCTTAAATAATTTTCAATCACCTTATTGTAATAGATTATTCCAAGTTGATGATACAATAAATCTCCATCCCTATTTATTATATTACTACGCCCAAATCCAGGCACGTCAATTGCATATATATCGAAACATTGCGATAAATATTCATATATACTTGATATTAATGTTGCCGAAGAATTCACGCCGTGCAAAATAACCAGTGTATCTGTTTTTTTATTTTTACATTTTATATATATACTATGAAGTCTTGTTTTATACAATTCTCTATTTATATAGAATTCTAAATAATCCGTGTTATGCGAATAATCTATATGCATTTTTTTATGACGGATGATTTCATTTTCTAACTTCTCTAACTCTTCATAATCCGGAAATTCCCGGTAACGAACTTTGTAAAATATGAAAAATATAGACCCTAAAACAAATAAAAAAGGAAATAATAAAACCAGTGCACACGATGAAACCCCTATTATTAACCAGAATAGTATACTATAAGTTATCGTAATTAAAGATTCGCTTTCATTGAGAAATGGGTAATTATCATCCAAAATAGATATAAGTTCTTTAAACATACTATATTATAATCAATGTCATATTTTTAACATCATTATTAAAAATATTTTCTAAAAACCAATATAGCCCTGAAGGATATAATCTTTCTTTTAAATCTTCATTAAATTGGAAGACCCTGTTTTCTGGAACAAGTAATTTTAATGCTAACAATCCAAGACTCTTATAGGTTATTTTATAAGGAAATATCATTGGAATGATTTCTGCATCTATTAATTCTCCGTATAAAAACGGTTCCTCTTTATTTATTGGACGGCTTATAATAATATTTTCATCCCTCACTTCAAATACTTTTTTTGAATTTGTAAACAGAAAAAAAGAATCATTCAATACCATTATATCTTTCATGCTATAATAAGCAATACATCCGCCAATCTCTTCAAGAAAATTCTGTATATATACCATATCTTTAATAATCGTCTGTATAGTATTGTAGGATACATATGATTTTTTCTTCGCTATATATGTATCCAGTCGTTCATTTGATTTTGTATTTACTTTTATAATCTCTCCAGTTTCTTCAAACGAAAGTTGTTTTGATTTCAAGAAACGCAGTGTTGCTTGTCTTAGTTTTGAATTATTAACAGATAGTTCATACATATACTATATCTATGAAATATATTTTTTATTTTATTATTTTTCTAATAATTCATAAATCACCGTTAAGGCCGCATTTATTTCATAATATTCTAAATATGGAATACATCCACTGGCTATCTCATAACTATACCCTAGTTCCATTAGCTGTTTTATAAGTGAACGTTCCCTGATTTTACAGTTTTTGGTTATAACATTTACTACTCTTTTAGTCCTTTTAATTCCTCCATTTGATCTTGGACTAAATCTATGAAAAGCAACCATATATATATGTAGAGAGATGAAATATATTTAAATAACTTAATATGGATTATAAATAAAAAAAAGAATACTAAATAGTTGCAATACAAAAAGCGCGCGATTCTCTCTGATTAGGAAATGTAGTTGTCTGTTTCTGGAGTTTCGCGTCGAAGTGCAAATAGAATGTTATTCGTGTTGTCCTTACTCGGTTCCCAAGGAAATTGCGCGGCATCTTCCAGCGTAAGTTTTTCGGGAAATCCTGTCTGTTTCATGATTTCTATATGGAGCCGCACAAACGGCGCGCGGTATCCTGAAATATAGTTTGACTCCACCATCAAAACACCCTTATATTTCCAGAGACAAACATAAAAACATGTCGTTAGATAATCACGAAACGTGCACTCCCATTTCCCATGACATTCTCCAGCTACATATGTTAAACCCGGTATATTACTAAGCGCATCTGATATCACATTCAATGCCTTTTCCGGAGTCACATTAAAAGGTATAAAATTACTCGTATATGGCGCGGGTGTATCATATACAGGAAACTCGATTGGTTGAAAATCCGCTTTTGAAACCGGCGGGGAACTCAGTGGTTCCGGAAGACTCTCTTCGGGAGGAATTTCAACCGAAGGACGACCTCCTCCTCCTGTCTTATCTTGCGACGCATCGCTGGTTGATTTGCGCACCCACCAGAAGCGGTCTTGCATGTAGAATATCCGGATCTGCCCGCCCTCTCCTAAAATACTCGACATGCGTTCTGCATCTGGATTCAAAATATTCCATTTGAGATGCACGAATACTAGAAATTTGTCATGGTCTCCAAGCAAACACGTCTCGCCGCCGTTTGTTCGTGGAACCATGTCAATGGCCATAATGTGACCAAGCTTTAAATCTTGTTCAAACACACGCCGAATAGCTTCTTTGCTTGTCTCCGGAAGAACTTGTGGAAGGCAAATGCTAGTAATGGATGTTGTATGGTAACTCATGGTCAAAACTTAGATGATGTCTGTTTCTACATTTTACAAAAATAGTTTCAATTTTTTTTGCATCGCAATAACCGGAACATTTTTCATTTTCCAAATATAATTATATGCACTATATTTATTTAAATCTTAATAGCTAATTTCGGTATATGGAGCCGGATCATAAGTATTATTTTATAATTGGATTCGCAGTTTTACTTGTTTGGGTAGTTTGCGCTAAGGTTATTTTTAAACGTCTACAAAGTTGTTTTTGATTTTTAAAACGTGTAACCATAAAATAAAAAATTGAATTAAAATGTTTCTATGTTAAGAATGTAACATTTATAATGTATCGTCCTCGTAACGTAATCGACAAATATCCAACCGCGGTTTTATGTTTTACTCTTATAGTAGTTTTTATAGGTATATCTCTTATAGTAATGATTTAAGTAAAAATAAAAAAGTTTGCTATATAATAACCCTAACCCTAATCTCTCTATTTCTACTCTCAATACTTGTCTTCTGTGCTATGTTAGGCGCTGTTCGTCTCGTCGACTGAGTTATTCTTCTGGCTATACTTGTTCATTGTTTTCTTATAAGCATTCGCCATGGCCTGCTTTGCTTCTTCAGTTTTAAAACCTGCAATCATGCGATCACTATCCTGTTTCAGGGTTTCAGCAAATGATTTCGATGCAGGCTCAAATTTGATGAACGGAGCCGGACGACTGCGGTGCTTATTTTCTTTTGCTGGCGCCGGGCGAGAAGCGCGGAGCTTCCAGAACCAGGGGTCATCGTAGACAATCTTGACTTCGCCGTTTCCATCTTCAGCCATCAACTTGGTGCGAACCGCCGTGCCGTTTTCCGTGTCTGCCCACGCAAGATGCACAAACACACGCCAGAACTCTTCGCCGCGTTCATTGGTGCGCGGAACCATGTCGATGCGAACGATGTCGCCGAGGTCAAGCTTTCCAAAAATCGCTAGAATACGCTGCTGAGTGATATTTTTGAAGACGCGAGGGATTACAATAGCCGGCTCCGTCGGCTTTTTGTCACAGAAGTTTTCCGATGCGTAACGAGAGTTGGTCATTGATGCCATGGTTTTGTGTGGGATGCTCTTCTGCATAAGCACGAAAAAGTTTTCAATTTTTTTTTCGTTGTCATTTTTTCGTTGTCGTTTTTAAGAACACCTTTCGAAATACTGTATGATACAAAAAAATAAACAAACCGTGAAATAAAAAAGTAGTTCTATATAACACCTAACCCCCCTTTCTCTCTATCTCTCTATCTCTACTCAACTACCTCCGCAACAACAATAAAGTTGCATTGGTTTTGTTCGTGTTCATCCGCCAGTCTCGCATCCACCACTAGCGCATTTGCTGGCGTTGCAACAGTTACTGCCTCATTTTCTAGCGCTGTATCCAAATCAGTTGAAGACACCTCCCCCGCGATATTCCCTATCGCTTCTGTGTAGTCATTGTCCCCTTTCTCACACGCCGCATCCAACTCGTGCTGCGCCGTCCGGTCGTCCACTCCCGCCAATAGTGCCTCGGTATACCGCTGAATCGCCGCATCATAAGCAGCCCTTAACCGTTTTAACCCAATTGAATTTTGATATTCGATTGCCGCGTTCAAAGATGCCATGGTTGATTGTATTATTTGTTTCTAGGATATGGACGAAAAAGTTTTCAATTTTTTCGTCTACTTATAGCCGCGGGAAAATACAAATAAAAAAGTATCTAAATAATTCCTAAACCCTACCCAAACCCAATATCTCTCAAACTCTAAATTGTGTTCGCCGTTATTTCGAATTGTTATTATTACGCGTGCCAGTTAATGTGTCGTTCAAGTTGACTGAATGTTGGTGGCGGGGAAAGTTTCTCCGACGACCCCTCGATTTCTTCGGTTGAACATGTATCAAGAAGTTCGATGTCTGTTCGAAGAAATTGCCCGTTTCCTAATGTAATAGGGTTGCCATCTCCATCGATAGAACTCATGTTCGTCGAGAAGTCGATGAATGGAGCCGGGCGACTGCGACGCACATTGTTCTTTTCTGGTGCCGGGCAATAAGCATGGATCTTCCAGAACCAAGGATCGTCGTAAACAATCTTGACCCGGTTGTCTCCGTCGGTGCTCAACAACCTATCGCGAACCGCCGTGCCGTTTTCCGTGTCAGCCCACGCAAGATGCACAAATACACGCCAATCCTCTTCGCCAAGGTCATTGGTGCGCGGAACCATGTCGATGCGGACGATGTCGCCGAGGTCGAGCTTGCCGAAAACCGCGAGAATACGCTGCTGAGTGATATTTTTAAAGACGCGAGGGATTACAATAGCCGGCTCCGTCGGCTTTTTGTCAGTGAAAAGAATAGATGCGTAACGAGAGTTGGTCATGGATGCCATGGTTTGGAGTGGGATGCTCTTCTGGATAAGCACGAAAAAGTTTTCAATTTTTTTTTTTCTGCCATCAACTTTCGTAGAAACCACCCCATCATTGCCTTAATTTCAAATTAATTTTATTTGTAATTAACAATTCTGCTATTAAATCATGATTTGGAATAAGCGTTTCTTGATATCCGCAAATAGATGAAACCCACAAAAAACGCCTATGTAACTCTAGGATAACAGTTTTAAATTTTTCTCGATGCTCAAGGCCACCTTTTAATTCATAAATTAAATTACTTATATCCGCGGGAAGCATGTTCATTTATACTTTATTTTATAAAAAAAATTGAAAACATATTGCATAGAAAACTATATGCACACTCCACAAAATAAACCAATTTTCACACAAAACACGATGAAGTATTTCAAGTCGAACGCAAAAAATTCTGGAAAATATGTTGCACCCAGAAGACGCAGACGGCAAGAGCCCGAAGAATGGGTAAGAAAAGAACCAAAAAATCAAACATTTAAACCAATAGACCATTCTCTTCAATCATTTCCTTCTTTGACAAACACTACTCCAGAATTGAAAACAGAAACTATTAAATATGACATCAAAAAAATATTTGAAAATCGTCGTAAGAAACGAGAAAAAAAAACTAAAATTCCCGAGGGATATGTAAGAATTTATTTTAAAAATGGCAAACCGTGCAAAGAATATGGTCCATTGCGAACTCCTCCTATAAATAACGATGAGTATCTTTACCAAAAAAAAATACAAGAGCTCGATCTGCGACAATATCAAGAAGATGAACAGGCCGAATTGGACGGGTATAAAAACGAATATCTTCCTTATTGGATTAAGGAAACAACGGAAATAGATGATTTTGAAGAAGAATATAGCGATTGTGGTTATAGCAGCGAGAGTGAGTATGATGACTATTTAACTGATGAGGATCTTGATTTTTATGATATGAATTAAGTTAAATATAACAATACATAATAATTGTTCAATATAATGAATATAGAAAAATCATGGATTAAAAATTTCAAACATCAAGACAAAAAACTAGAGTCTTCTATTTTTGATATTAAACTTATTTTTTTGTATATTAATAAAAACAAAGAACTTGAATATATTAAAGAAGGATCAAGCTATATTTTACAGTCACCATTTTTTGACAAAAAAGATATTATAAAAAACATAAAAGAAAATTCAGTAATACACAAAAAAAACTACAAATTATTATCCCTTTTAAAATTTAATATAGATATAGATACAGAAAATTTAGAAGACTTTTTATCAGAAAATCATAATCGTGATTATATGAGTAACCTAACAAATTTAGATAATATTGAATTTAATAAAACAAGTAAAATGTTTAATGATTTAAACAATCTTTTTTTTATATTTTACGAAACCCCCACCATTCGGTCCAATAATACTACTAAAAAAATAAAATTTAATTCTAAGTCAAAGCGAAACACTAAATCAAAACGATTTAAAGATTAAAAACAATGCTTAGTATCTAATGTCATCTGTTGTGGCAGCACTTGATTCGTCATTACCGGAGCCGTATATTTTTGGAGAAAATGGGCGTAATCAATATGATTGGTCAAATAATTTAAAAGAAAAGATAGTGCAACTTCATTTTCAGTTAGTTCGCAAAGACAAAATAACCCCATTAAATAACACAGCACTTCTTAATGAGTTTGAAGAGATTTACAAATATTACTATAATAAACAAGCGAATTTAAATCTACGACTATTTAACGATATTGATGCTATAAGAGTATTAAATATATTGAAAAGGCTAACTGCCTTTACAAGAGATATCATAAATGGTAAAGGTGAATACATGCTTGGAATAGAAATGATAAATCGTATTTCAAAATATGATACAGATTCTGCAAAAGTCCTAATACATTTTTTTGTTAATAATTTGGATGAAACTTACAAAAGTAATAGTATAAAAAATACAGGACAGCAGGGGTATGGTTCATGGAAGGACATTAAGTATATGTGGTATCATTTTAAATGGTGTGATGTTATGAAGAATTATATGCTGGAGCTTGTGAATACACAACTATTAAGCGACTTAAATAATATTTCTACTATGCAAGAAAAGTGCTCTAGTAGTTTGAAAGAACGTTTGCCGGTTAGCCTTGTTGCAAAATGGATACCGCGGGAAAAAAGCAAGTTTAAAGCATTATTTTATGCCCTTGCTGAACACTACTTTTCGCGGTATTTAATTAGTTCAAAAACCTCGTATGGATTAATAAAAGCCAAGAAAAAGGCGTATACACAATATAGGAAAACACTTAGTTTTGTTAATGAGTATCTTGATACCACGCAAATTAAACAGTGTGCAAATAAATACAGTGAAATTAATTATAATACGGTTACAAGTATTACAATGATGAAACAAAAAAAGTCATTTTTAAATGTTGATAAACATGGTATATTGAGATCTAATAAGAAAGATAGAATTAAAGGAGCTGAGAATTTTATACTTTATTTAAATGAATTGAAGGAAAAACAAAAAATATAAAGGGAAAGCGCGTTGATATTGTTCATATGGTAAAACAAGCCATTTGCGAAAATAGACAGTATTATTATTCGGCAGAAATTGAAATCATTAATAGTCAATGGTGCAATTTAATGGAAACTGTAGGAAATTTAAAGAATTTTGTAGCTATGGTAGATACATCTGCTTCGATGCGCGGGGACCCGCTCATGGCTGCAATTGGTCTTGGATGTTGTGTTGCAGAAAAGTCTATATTGGGACCAAGAGTTATTACTTTTAATAATGTTCCCGAATGGGTAAATCTTGCCAATAAGGAAGGAAGCGATATTTTGAATTTTACGGATTGTGTGAATACATTAAAGGATTCTCCTTGGGGTGGCGGGACTAATTTTACGGCAGCATTGAAATTAATATGTGAAAGATCACAAAAATTTGGACTTAATAGTGAAGATGTCGCCGATATGGTTTTAGTTATTTTTTCAGACATGCAAATAGACCATGAATTTAACGAAGATATAAATGAACCTATGTGGGATCATATTAAATCCTATTACGCGATGCATGGATTTAATCAAGTTCCAACCATATTATTCTGGAATTTACGTTCAACGAATGGATTTCCAGTAAATTCAAATAAAAAAAATACACTAATGTTTTCTGGTTATAGTCCAGCACTATTAAACACATTTTGTGAAAAAGGTATGACCGCGATTAAAAATTATACACCTTGGAATTGTTTTATAGAACAATTAAATCATAAACGGTATGACTATGTGGGAGGTCCTATTAATGATAACTATGAATGTTACCTTTAAAATGATAAATAATATAAAGTTTATTATTCATTATTAAATAACAATGAATCATAATTTTACAGATGCTTCTTATTCACAAGCAGATGAAGAATTTCTTTCTTCCATAAATAATTTATTTCAATCGTATTACACATTTACAAATCCAGTTTCAAATACTTATCCGCAGTTCTTTGATGTTTCCTTTAATGATTTGTCGTATAGCGATTTATCTTTTAATAATTTGTCGTATAGCGATTTATCCGTTAATGATTTGTCGTATAGCGATTTATCCGTTAATGATTTGTCGTATAGCGATTTGCCCGAATATAACTTAAATTATCCTTCAAATTTTAATTTTGAAACTATTTTTAGAAATACCATTCAAAATGGATTTAACGCAGAAGTTTCTAGTATACAAAGTATGGAAGAAGAACCAGAATATAAATTATTATTAAAAGAAGATATGGTATCTAATCTTAAAAATACATCTTATAAAAATTCACAAAAAAATAATGAATGTTGTCACATTTTAATGACCTCTTTCCAAGAAGATGATGAGGTGATCGAGCTTGATTGTAAACATTGTTTTGATAAAGATGCCATTATTCATTGGCTTACAAAAGAAAATGCGGTTTGTCCGGTGTGTCGTTTTCAATTTCCCGAAGAATTCATTCAAAAAGAAGTTATTCATAAAAAACCCTTGTCAAGAACACAAATTGAGGATTTTGTAAGAAATAGATATGTAAACGAATTAACAAGAAATTTAAGCCGCGCCTATGAAAATGAAACCGAAATTGCTATGCAAAGAATCCTGTTGGAATCTTATTCTACTCCTGACGATGCATCCAATAATTCATAGCTTGGTTAGATTTCGTCTATGTCTATTTCACCATCGGTATCTTCATTTTCACCCTCATTTGTATCCTCATCTGCATTGCCTTCGCTTAATTCGTCATTAAATTGAATCTCTGTTGTAGTATGTTTAAATATAATATCATTTTCAAAATCATCTTCATTTTCATTTTCTACCACATTGCCAATCTTTGCAAATAAATTCCATGGCTTACTTGGTGAGCGTTGCTTTAGTTGGTCCTTTTCTGTATCTTTGTAAACCTCCAACAAATCACATTTTTCAAGTTTATCTTTTTTTGTTGTTTCAAAATCTCTACTGCCTACAAGCAGCCATGTTCCTATAGCAATACGATTATCTGACTTGTGTCTACCGCGAAATTTTTTCCGTATCACACAAAGTCTCGGTTTGTCGTCAATGCATTTTACAAGAATCATTCCACCACCAACTATCTTCTCGCAACAAGCATAAATCTCTCCATCGTTCTCACTGAAGCGAACTCTTCGTGTAGTTGGTACAGCAACATGCTTTCTGCCTTGCTTTTTTGCTTTATTTCCGCCGGTTTTATTTTTGACTCCCATTGTAATTACTTATTATATTATATATTTTTTTTGTTCAATTTTTTATATTATATCACTGCGTGGAATAAATCTCTCCAATATCTCTTCCATTTTCTTTTCCGTTGATTTTAACACCGATAAGTGTTGACACTCTTTTGTTTGTTCATCGTATTCAAAATCATCTTCTTCGTCGGCATCTTTCCAATACGGCGTATCCTTCGCGTGTTCTCTCCAATTATTCCGCGTTTCTTCCAAAATATTGACATCTTCTAATCCGGTGTCAAATAACCCTATAAATTCACCAGAAATCCCATATTGTCTTCGCTCGTTAAGTATTTTAAAATTTCTCATCGTATGATTACTAAATTCATCTATACTATTTTTTTCACTTTTACTAAGAGATACTTTTAGTTTTTTTTCATTTGGTTTTACATTTAATTCAAACAGACGAATTAAATACAAAACATATATATATATAAAAGGATGGTCATAGCTTAGATCTTCGTATAATTTTTTATACTCTTCGGTAGATATACCCACTTCATCGCGATAATAGTGTATCATATGATTTGTAAAGGCTTCCATTTCACTTTGATTTATATTTTTAATTCTTTTTGCCGCTCTTTTATAATCCTTTTTAGAAAGGTATCTTAATGTCATACCATTCTTTCCATATTTTTTCTCCCACTCTTGTTTCTTATATCTTTTAAGAGTATTATTCTTGTCTTTATTCATGTAATACTGCAATATGAATACATCTAAATTATATTTTTTTGGATATAAATTTTTTACTAATTTTCCTATAATGTATTTGTCGCCGGTTTTTTCCCAATTCTTCATTTCGACCTGTATTATATGTATAAAAGATGGATTGTTTAATGCGTAAAAATAAAAGTAGCATTCGTAAATTAATTCAAAACAATCCTTACAAAAACCACTGTTATATACCTCATATATCCAAAATAAGGATTCCTTTAATTCCCGCTTGGAAATCATGGAATCCAAAAAACTTATTTCCGCAAATCGTTGGGGATACAAATGTATTGTCAAATTCATGAATAAAGTATATGTTCATAATATTATTATTATTCAATTTTTAAAAATAATATTAGTTATTTATATATATATATATATGCCACAAAAGTCAAGATTTATAGCCGAATTAACTCGGCAAATAAATAAATCCAAAGGTAGGTCTATTAGAGATATATTTAAAACAACCAAAAAAAAATTTAGAATGAATAAAAGAAATACAAGATACCAGAAAAAAAGAGGAAACCGACCAAAATCCTCGGGACGATACAAAAAAAGATAAGAAAATCAATTGCGTAATATACTAATACCCGATGCTTTTTGAATTTTTTTTAATTCTTTTGTTTGCATTTTTGATTCTAATATAGTTTTTTCCAATTCTTCAGAATCTGTTTCTATTCTTGTTATTATTTCATCTTTTGTTAAAACTTCCTTTATTAATGTTATCATTTTAGAATGCGTATCCTTAAAACTGAATCTATCTTTTGGATCCGGAGATAGATTTTGTAATAATAATTTTGTAAATTCTATCAAAAAATTTGATTTAGGTATTTTATTTTTATAGGAAAGATGAATGATGCGCAAATATAAAGCACTTACACCATAGTTATCCCATGTTTTATATCCCGATATTAATTTTTTTATATTAGCATCTCTTGTTTGTCCATCAATATCAATATAATTTTTTCCAAACACGAAACATTTGTTAAAATATATATGTTTCAAATTCTGTGAGAATAATTCAAAACATGGATTTACATCTATATGTAAATCAATCATATTGCGTATGGTTTCAAGGGTTATTTTTTCTTGATTATACATTAACAAACATATCAAATGTATGTCAAATGACCAAATGTAATAGTCTGGCGCATAAATATAAAAATATTTATCCAGTTTTGATAAACTATATTCCTTCATGTCTAAGGAAATTCCAAAATCGGATATTAAAAAACTATTATTATTTTTATCATATAATATATTTTCATTTTTCAAGTCAAACTGCACTATATCCAAATCGGACAAAAACGTAAATCCCTCTACTATATTTATATAGGACTGCAATATATATACATAACGATGTTTTGCTGTTTTTTTATTATCAAAAAGTAAAGAAAAAAAATCAGGATTTGGTAAATATTCCAGATTTAACATCATATAAGGAATATTAGTATCCATTTTTATAGGACGACAATTTTCCAGTAATTTCTTATCTATACTTGATAATTCTATATCACAACTTGTTTGATGAACCCTAAAATACTTTTTATAGTTTTTTATTTTTTTAATTTTATTACCTATAATCGTTTCATTGTTTGAGGCATAGTTTTTTTTTTGTAATTTAGATACAAACTTTTTATTATTTTTAAAAGTGCTATCACAGGGAATTCCGGGATAATATACACATCCAAAACCACCTTGTGCAAGTAATTTACTCATATATATATTTATTTATTATAAATAAAATATCTATTTTTAAATGTCTTTTTAAATTTATCCAAAATTTCTTTTTCCGTATAGTTATATGTTTCTTGCAGTTCATTTTTTTCATTTATAACAATTGCATTTTCTTTATTGCTTTCCATAAATTCTTTAAATCCATCCGCCGGTTTTTTGCTTTCCATCTTTAAAATAAATTCATCTTGGAATTCAATAAATTCTGCAGAAAGAGGCACATAAGGCTTTCGTTTTTTTGGTTCCTGTTTTCCATCCCTTTTCTTTTTCAAATAATACCTCGCACTTACATACATCTTTTGAATTAAATCTCCATCAAATCCTAAATCTGTAAGACGTTGATTTTCCTTCTCTATTTTTTGTTCGTTGTCTTTTAACCATTCTTTCCATGCTTCTTTAAATTCTGCCCTTTCATTATGCTGATGCAATTTTGAAAAATAAGACAAATCTGTAATAATATCAGGATGCAATTTATATCTCCATATTTGTTTGGATTTTGACATGTATATTTTTTTATATATATGTATTTAGTATTCAATTTTTTTCTAAAAATGTATTATAATGTATACGTTAACGGTAAAACCATTTTTAGATCAATATAACAAAAAATATATTAAAATTATTACCATCAATCAAATGCCTCTTGGAAATTTAGCACAATACGTTAAACGGATTCAAACTCCCAAATTATCGCCTTTTAAGCAGGACGATTCGTGTTGCTCCAGAAAATGTTGCGAATATGCATTATATAAATTTAATGATATCAATAAGTTTATGTGTATTGATGAAATTCCCGATTTATTTACATATTTAGTCACAAACAACTATACCATTAATCATGAACTCACAAAAATGATGAATGACGGAGAAGTTAAAATAACAGATAAAATACTTTGTTTTTTTTCATATAATGAAAATTGAAAACATGAATTTAAACATTAAATAATATTATTAGCATAAATGCTGCAAGAACTTGTAGAAGAATACATAAAATCTCTGAACGACAAAGAAAAAAAAGCATATGAAATTGCGGTGAAGGACCTTGGAAGTTCTTTTGATGTTACAAAAGCTATTGGTTTTCTAAAATTTAAAAAAGAAAAAACCAATAAATAAGTATTTAAATCTTTACATTTACCGGCGTCTTTGTCTTGCTTTTTTCATGATTTGTTTTCTTGTTTTCCTACAAATTCTTTTCCTGCATTTTTTATTTCTAACCGGAATTTCAAATTTTCCACCTCCACTCATTTCTGTAACTAACTTATCTTTTTTATTTAATTTATTTATTAAGTTCAGCAGTTGATAATTTATTTTTGGAACA
>MDTB01152817.1_pt1 | contig 17202 bp, 22 predicted proteins | sample 811161 | NCBI WGS metagenome assembly MDTB01 (sample SAMN05326650, study PRJNA326480) | marine metagenome | isolation source: seawater | place: Mediterranean Sea | collected 2009
TATTGCAATTTTTTTTGAAATCTTCATATATTTCCTTCCTTATTTGTTAATATAATGAATTTATTAAAATATTATTACACTATCTATTATCTATTAAAACTTAATACTGTTAAACTTCACATTTTTTGACTTATTGTTGTATTATTGCAACAATGCATTATTTCAAAATAAAGTTTACCGGTATTTTAATTTTTAGAAATCCTTCAGAATTTAAAATTTCATTTGGAGGCTTAGGAAAGTTAAATGTCCTGAGAATTTTTGTGGTTGCTTTATAAAGTCTTTTTGGAGACTTGTTTTTGATCTCAATATTTACAAGTTTTCCTTCTTTGTTAATAATTAACAAGGGTGTAATTGTACCTTGTTCTCTTCTCTTGATTGATTGCAAGGGATAGGACCTAGAGGCTATTTTATTAATTTCAAAAGAAATGAAACTCAAATATTCACTAAGTAATTTATTGTCGATCACCAAACCTTTTTTAAGATTAGAAATTTTTTTTTGAGACTTGTTATTCGATAGTTGAGTTTGGTCGTTTTTTTTGAACTCTTCAATTTTTTTCTTTACTTTTGTTTTTTGTTCAATTTTTTGAACTTCTGATTTTTTAACTAATTTTGTTTCGTTTGTTTTAAGTTTTAAAATATCTTCTTTGTTTATTTGTTCTTCGACATGTATTTTTTTTATAATCTCTTTTTTAATAATTGGTTTTTTTATTATTTCTTTTTTAGTTTGTTCTTCAAAAATTTCTTTAGTTTCATTAGGCGGAGGTTTTGAAAAACTAAATTCCTGAAATTCGCTCAAATTTACTACATAAATTTCGGTATTTTTTTTTTTAAAATTAAAAATTAGAATCACTGATAAGTGAACAAATATTGAAAAAATAATCGACAAAAATAAAAACTTGTAATTAATCATCTTTTTTTTCAGAAACTCTTACAAAAACTTTCTTAATTTCTTTTTTTTTCATTTCTTGCATCAGATTATTAAAAAGATAAATGGATGCTTCTTTATCTAAATCAATGATGTATTTGTTTTCTTTGGAAATGATTAAGTTTTTTACTTCATTAAAACCAATTTCGTTATTCTGATACAAAATCTTATTTTTACTATTAATTCCAAGAACGATATCCATGACGACTTTATCAACATCATTTGCAAATTCTGACTCAGGTCTCTTTATATCGTATGAGTCTTTCTTTCCGATAACACCAGTTAGCAAAAAAAACACTAGAAGTAAAAAGATCAAGTTTATCATTGGTATTAAATTTACCATTTTAATTGAATTTTTTGATTTATTGAATTTTCTCAGGTTCATTGGAAAAATTTACATTTTTGATTTTATTTTTTTTTATTGAATCTAATAAAAATATTAAGTTTTGCATGGAACTATCTTTATCATTTAAAATAACAATTTTTTTGAATTGCTGGGAGCTCCAGGTTTTAAAATAGTTTTTTTCTAAGTTTTCTAATTTAATAGCTTTGTCATTAAAAAATATTTCATTATTTCTGATATACAAAATCATTAGTTTCTCTTTATTTTGTTCGTTTGAGACTTGTTTTTGACTACTTATTAAAAAGCTAATTTCTTTATTTTTATTGAAGTTGGTTGCTAACATAAAAAAAACCAACATCAAAAAAATTATATCAATAAGAGGAATGATATTGATACTTTGTATTTTTTTTTTTCTCTTATGAAGTGACATTTTTATTTTAAGGGATACAACCTTGCAATTAAATCTTCAAAGTCTTCATAAAGTTCATTTACCTTTTTATCAAAAAAATAGTGACTTATAAGTGCAGGTATGGCAACTATTAATCCCATCGCAGTTGTTAGCAGAGCCGTCCATATTCCTCCTGCAAGTATTGAGGGGTCAACAAGGCTTCCTCCAAGTTCAAGTTCATTGAAAGAGTCGATCATCCCAATAACAGTCCCCAATAGCCCAATAAGTGGGCTTACTTGTGAAATAACTTCTAAAGAAGGTAAAAATGAAGAAATCTTTTTAAATTCTTTACTAAGAAAAACGTTAAGTTCATTTTCAATATCACTTTTAGATTTGTTAGAATTAATCAAATCCATAATATTTGAAAAGATAATTTTTTTTGATTTAGGTAAAGTATCTATAAAAATTTCATCTATTTCTTTGATGCTCGTATTAAATTTATTTGAGTCTAAAAAGTTTGATAATTTTGAAAAATCTAACTTTCTTATTAAAAAAATTTCAATGAACTTAAAAGTGACTATTGAAATCGTAATTATTGATAGCAAAAATAATGAACTAAAAATAATTCCGCCTTTGTCAATATAGGTAAAAAATGTTTCCATTGATGTTTCCTGAATATTAAATCAAACCCTCAAGCAAAGATGGGAATTTTTTCTTTAATCGAGAATATTCACTTTGAATTTGATTACTATCAGTTGTTAATTTTCCTCTTTTAGAGGTTACCTTGTGGTCGTAAACTACTGAAGCAGGTCTTTTGGAAAAAAAAAGTATTCTGTCTGCAAGAAGAATTGCTTCCTTGAGATTGTGAGTTATTAATATCACTGTTATGGGGTTTTTTTTCCAATAGTTTATTAAAACTGAGTATAAGGTTTCAGCAGTTGGCTGGTCTAACGAAACAAATGGTTCGTCCATCAATAATATTTTTGGTTCTTTTATTAGTGCTCTCGCGAGCGAAACTTTTCTTCTCATGCCACCGGATATCGATTTAGGGTAGTAATCTTTAAATTCAAGGAGACCAAAGTCGGAAAGTATACGTTCAGTTCTATTTTTATTTTCATTATTTTCTTCGCAAACTAATTCTATGTTTTCTCTCACAGTTAGCCAAGGAAGTAGTCTAGATGTCTGAAATACATAACCAAAGTTTTTATCAACATTTAATTCTTTGTTATTAAGAGTAACCTTTTGATTTTTTGCATCGATTAATCCTCCTATAATATTCATCAATGTAGTCTTTCCACAACCCGATGGACCCACAATGCAAACGAACTCTTTTAACTTAATTTTTATATCAATATCTTTTAGAACTTCTACAGAAGTTTGATCATGTCTATTTATAAAAGATTTATTTTTTAATGTGATACTAAAATCCAAAACTTTTACCTCCAAATAGATATTTTTTTTTCAAATGGTCTTACTAAAATAAACTCTACTATAATAATAAGCACTACAAAAACTAAAGTGTAAGCTAAAATACCCGAAATATCAAAAAATTGAAAGAATCCAAATAATTTAAATCCTACTCCGTTGCTTCTACCTAAGAGCTCTACAACCAAAACAATCTTCCAAATCAGTGACAAACCTGATCTTGCAGAGGATAGTAGATATGGATAAAGTTGGGGAAGAATAACCTTAAAGAATAGTTTATTTCCAGAAATTTTATAAAATTTAGCTACATCAACGTAGTCTTTTTCAATTGATCGTGCACCTTCTCGCATTATAACAGCAACCATTGGTATTTTATTAAGTGAAACAGCTAAAATTGCGGCCACTTCATTGAGACCAAACCAAACGTAACATAAAATTATTATGACAAGCGCTGGTACATTTAAACCTAATATTAACCAATCATCTAAAAAGGTATTTAATTTATTATTTCTTCCCATATAAATTCCAAAAAATGTTCCAATTAACATAGCTATGACAAATGATAAAAAGACTCTTTTTAGAGTTATAGCTGTATGAAAATAAAGTTCATTATCTTCAGTTTCTAGAATGATTTTATCAAAAACTTCTTTGGGTCCAGGAAGCAAATCAATTTCGATATAAAGACTTGAGATTTGCCATAAACCAAAGAAAATAAGGATGGAGGCAATCCTAATAACTGCATTTGGCTTATCTTTTAACATTTTTACTTAGTCCAAAAGGTGCCTGGAGATAATTGTTTTGCTTTACCAACAAGTTCTCTTCCACCGATTTCGGAGAGAATAGAGTAAAGTTTTTTTGAACCATTAATTTGATTTTCCGTAAATTTACCCGATGGTATACCTTCTCTGTATATATCTCTGAGATTATAGAAAAGCTTATCGTCGTCAGCGTTCATAAAAGGTCTGATATTTTCCCATATTTTGTCTGATTTTAACATTAATTTTTTTGCTTCTTGTGAAGCTAACAGAAACTTATCTAATAGATCATTATTATCTCTAGCCCAATTATCTTTAAAAACCCAACCAATTACAGGGATACCTTTTGGAAGGTCTAATTTTTTGAGAATATCGGTGATATTTATAAGTTTTATGAAGTTATTATTTGTAAGAAGTTTTGCTTGATAAGGCCAGTAGGTTAGTATTGCATCAAAACTATTTTGTTCAAGCTTCTTATTAAGCAGGGGAGGTGCTCCAAAGATTTGACTACTAATATCTTTAAGCTCTTTGCCAAATTCTTTTTTGAAGTAGGCTCTAAAAATTAACCAGCCTTTGTCGACTTGGCCTCCTGCAATGCCAATTTTTTTTCCCTGAAGATCTTCTTCATTTTTAATATTAGATTCTTTTGATACAATTAATCCACCCGCAGACATGGAATGTGGGACAAAAGAAAATTCTCGACCTTCACTTCTTTGTCTTGATACCCAAAACCAGTCTGTAACTATAACATCAACGGCACCTCCTTGAAGTGCGACAGCAGCAGCATTTTTGCTGGCCAATTCAATTATTTTAATGTCAAAACTATTTTTTTTATCAAGTTCTAATTCTTTAATCAGTTTTAGCTCCCAGTTAACGCTTCCATATTGGAGGGATCCAATTTTTAATTCTTGGGATTTAACGTCGGAGAAAGTTGGGTTTATTAAAAACAGAAATATTAAGAGAACAAAAGACAAAAATTTGTAAAAATATTTTTCACTCATATTATAAATACTATTTCTTTATTAAATAATATACTGTAATTTCTATATTTAATATCAAATAAGTGTCAATGGTAGTTTTTTTTTATTAATATACTATGAAAACAAAAAAATATATTTTAAATCTTTTGGGTTTCAAATGTCCGATACCAGTTTTAAAAATTTCAAAGAAATTCAAAGAAATTAGCAAAGGTGATATTTTAGAGGTCAATACAGATGATCCAAAAGCTGAAAAAGACATAAATGAACTCTCTAAAAATATAAAAATTAAAATCTTAAAAAAAGTTATTTTAGACAACAAAATATTCTTTAAACTAAAAAAATATTAATGTTTAATAAAAAATGAAAGAATTATTAGATAAAAAAATTGATAACCTCAGCTATGAAGAGGCTTTTGAAAGGCTTGAAAAAATTACAGAGCTATTGGAACAGGGAAACGTTACTCTTGATAATTCAATAAAATATTACGAGCAAGGAATATTGCTTAAGAATTTTTGTGAAAAAAAATTAAAAAATGCTGAAATGAAAATTAAAACAGTATTAGATAATTCAAAGATTAAAGAAGAATAGTGTCAAACATAAAAGAATTCATTTCTAAATTTGCTAAAGAATTTGATATTTTTTTTTTAGACCTTTTGCCTAAAAATAAATATTCTACAAAGTTATACAATGCAATGAAATATTCAATCAAAGTCGGAGGTAAAAGGTTAAGACCTCTATTTTTAGTTGAAATATCTAAAATTTTTGATGTTAAAAAAAAAATGGCTTTTAGGGCTGCTGCGGCAATTGAATTAATCCATTGCTATTCCCTTGTTCATGATGATCTTCCAGCAATGGATGATGATGATATGAGAAGGGGTCATATGACATGTCATAAAAAGTTTGACGATGCTACTGCAATATTAGTAGGAGACGCATTTCAATCGTTAGCATTTGAAGTTTTATCTGATGAAAAAACCCATCCTAATGCAAATGTAAGGTGTTTTTTAATCAATCAACTTTCGAAAGCATCAGGAGCATTAGGAATGGTTGGTGGACAAATGTTAGATCTTGATGCAGAGAAAAAGAAACTAACTCTTGATGAAATTTTGGTTCTTCAAAAATTAAAGACGGGCGAACTATTTAGATTCTCTTGTTTAGCAGGGCCAATACTTTCTGAACAAAAAGATTTAAAAAATTTCACTGAATTTTCACAAAACCTTGGTCTTGCTTTCCAAATAAAAGATGATTTACTTGATGTTGAGGGTGATGAACAAGAAATGGGTAAAAAAGCTAATAAAGATTTGTCAAGAGGCAAAGAAACTCTTATTTCACTTATTGGTAAGGAAAATGCCAAAAAAAAATCTGAAGAATTAATTAATAATTCAAATAAAATTTTGAAACAGTATGGAAAAAAAGCCAATAAAATTATTGATTTGACAAACTTTGTAATATCAAGGAACAATTAAATGTTTGTTTCTAAACTTGTACCTCAAAATTTAAATAAGCAAAGGGTTGATATAATTCTCAAAGAGTTGAATTTGGTTGAATCAAGAACCCAAGCTTTAGCATTAGTAATGGCAGGTAATGTTTTCGTAGATAATAAAAAAATTAATAAGCCTGGGAAACTGATTAATAGTAATACAACAATTAAATTAAAAAAAAATGATCATAACTGGGTATCTAGAGGTGGAATAAAATTAAATTATGCATTTAAAAAGTTTGACATAAATGTCTATGAAAAAATTTCCCTTGATATAGGTTGCTCAACAGGAGGGTTTACAGATGTTCTGTTGTATGCGGGGGCAAAAAAAGTCTATGCTGTGGATGTTGGTTACGGACAATTTGATTGGAAGCTCAGGAATTCTGACAAGGTAACATTATTAGAAAGAACAAATGCTAAAAAACTTAACTCAAAGATTATACCAGAGCTAATGGATATAATTGTTTGTGATGTGAGTTTTATCTCAATTAGAAAAGTTTTGATGCCTACAAAACAATTAATAGGAAAAGATTATGAAATAGTCGCATTAATAAAACCTCAGTTTGAGGCAACAAAAGAGCAAGTAGGAAGAGGAGGCATAATTAAAGACACTTCTCTTCATACAAAAATTTGTAATGACGCCTTAAGTTGGTTTAAAAATAACTTTAATTATAATTATATAGATATTATTGAAAGTCCTATTTTAGGACAAAAAGGCAACAAAGAGTTTTTTATTTACCTTAAAAATTAAATTTTAATTCTTTGATTTAGTAAAAATAAATCAGCTAAAATAATTGCGACCATAGCTTCTCCAACTGGAACTGCCCTAATTCCAACACAGGGGTCGTGACGTCCTTTAGTTGTTATTGATGTGTTCTTGTTATTTAAATCTATGGTATTTCTTTTTGTTAATATAGAGCTAGTTGGTTTAACCGCGAATTTAATTACAATATCTTGACCAGATGATATTCCCCCTAGTGTTCCACCAGAGTTATTAGATTCAAAAATAACTTTTTTATTTTTATATCTCATTTCATCTGCATTATCTTCTCCCTGTAATTCTGCACTTTTAAAACCATTCCCAATTTCAACACCTTTGACTGCAGGAATACTCATGATACCTTGTGCTAATAAAGCATCGATTTTTGAGAAAACTGGTTCACCCAGGCCAGGAGGAACTCCAGAGGCTGTAATTTGTATAATGGCTCCTACAGAGGATCCTTCTTTTCTGATTTTTAACAGGTAGTTTTCCCATTTTTTTAAAACTTTCTTGTCAGGACAGAAAAAATTATTTTTATTTATTTCTTCCCAGTCCCAATTATTATCATCTATTTTTTCTTTTCCTATTTGAGTTAAGGCACCTCTAATTTTTAAATTTTTACCTAAGATTTTCTGTGCAACTGCGCCTGCTGCTACTCGCATAGCAGTTTCTCTAGCAGAAGCTCTTCCACCACCTCTATAATCTCTAATTCCATATTTCATCTGATAGGTAAAATCAGCATGACCTGGCCTAAATTTATCCTTAATTTCATCATAGTCTTTTGATTTTTGATCGGAATTATAAATAATCATAGAAATGGGAGTGCCAGTAGTTTTTTTATCAAATATTCCTGATAAAATTTTGATTTTATCAGTTTCTTTTCTTTGAGTTGTGAATTTAGATTGTCCAGGTTTGCGCCTATCTAAAAAACTTTGAATATATTTTTCATCAATTCCTAAGTTAGGGGGCACTCCCTCTATAACGCAACCCAAAGCTTCGCCATGGCTTTCTCCCCAAGTAGTAACTTTAAAAACTTGTCCAATTGAGCTGCCAGTCATAATTATCTTTCTACGGTTATATCAGGCGCGTCTACAGATTTCATTCCGACGACATGGTATCCACAATCTACATGGACAACCTCACCAGTAACTCCTGATGAGAGATCAGATAAAAGATAGATTGAATTTTTACCAACTTCATCTATTGATGTTACCCTGCGTAATGGAGAGTTATACTCATTCCATTTTAAAATATATCTAAAATCTGAAATACCTGATGCAGCTAATGTTTTGATTGGTCCAGCCGAAATTGCATTAACTCTTATATTTTTTTTACCAAGGTCGACGGCAAGGTATTTAACGCTAGTTTCTAAAGCCGCTTTGGCAATCCCCATAACGTTGTAATGTGGCATAACTCTTTCTGCGCCAAGGTAAGAAAGAGTTAAAATTTGTCCGCCTGATTTCATATAATTCTGAGCTCTTTGACACAATGCAGTAAATGAATAACAAGAAACATCTAAAGTGTTTAAAAAGTTTTCTTTTGAAGTATTAACATAGTCACCTTTCAATTGATTTTTATCCGAAAACGCAATAGCATGAACTAAAAAATCAAATGATTCCCATGATTTTGATAAATCTTTAAAAAAGTTATCAATACTTGAATCAGATGTGACATCACATTTTAGAACAATGTTGGATTCACATTTTTTAGCAAGTGGATCAACTCTTTTTTTTATTGAGTCATTTACATAAGAAAAGGCTAACTCTGCTCCGCATTCACTAACCTTTTCTGCTATTCCCCATGCTATCGACTTTTCATTAGCTATTCCGAGGATAATTCCTTTTTTTCCTTTAAGATTTATAAGCGAACTCATCTTTATTACCTAGCAAAAATATTGATTAACAACTTATTACTCTTATATTATATTATTAACATAAAAGATATAATGAATCCTTTTAAAAAATTTAACCTTTGGTTCAACTTGGCCAAAAAAAAACATCCATTCGATTGTACAGCTTTTGCTCTTGGCACTTCAAATAGAAACCAGGTGCACGTAAGAATGGTTTTACTAAAACTCATTATGGAAGACGGGTTTGTTTTTTTTACAAATTTAAATAGTAATAAAGGAAGTCATTTCCAAAATAATAATAATTTATCTATGTGTTTTTATTGGGAGTCGATTCACAAACAAATCAGAATTATTGGTACAGGAAGTATAGTAGATGAAAAAATATCTGACGAGTATTTTAACTCAAGACCAAGAGGAAGCCAAATAGGTGCATGGGCATCAAATCAATCATCTAAAATAAAATCGTTCAATTATTTAAAAAGTAGAGAAAAACATTTTGAAAAAAAATTTAAGGGTTTTAATGTTCCAAGGCCTGACTATTGGGTCGGTATTAAAATAAAACCCAAAGAATTTGAATTTTGGCAACAAGGAGATTTTAGATTACATGATCGTGAACATTTCACGTTAAAGAAAAATATTTGGGAAAGAAAAATTCTTTCTCCGTAAACTAAGCAGCTTTATTTATTTTGAGGTTCTCGAATATCGAACACAAAGCTGCAACAAGTTTTTTAATCATTTTAGGTGAGTGTTGAGGTGATGCGGTTATTCTTAACCTTTCCTTACCTCTTGGAACAGTTGGATAATTGATTGGCTGGACATAGACCTGAAAATCATCTAATAAAACCTGACTAGCCTTTTTGCATAAAATAGGATCGCCAATAACAACTGGTATAATGTGACTGTCGTTATCTATGAAAGGAATGTTATTTTTTTTTAGTGAATTTTTTAAATCTTTTACGATTTTGAATAAGTTTTCTCTTTCAGATGAGGAAAATTTTAAATGTCTAATCGAGGCATATGCTCCAGCAGCAATACAAGGGGGAAGAGAGGTCGTGAAGATGAAACCTGAAGAGAAACTTCTAATGAAATCTACAGTTTCTTTTTTACCAGTTATGTATCCTCCTATAACACCAAAAGCTTTTGCTAATGTTCCTTGGATTATATCAATTTGATCCATCATACCATCTCTTTCAGCCACACCTGCTCCTCTGCTACCATAAATACCAACAGCATGAACTTCATCTAAAAAAGTGAGAGCATTATATTTTTTTGCCAACTTACAAATCTCAGTTATTGGCGAGAAATCTCCATCCATAGAGTAAACTGATTCAAAGACAATTATTTTAGATTTACTTTTAGAAAATTTTTTAAGATTTTTTTCTAAATCATTTATATCATTGTGCTTAAAAATTATTTTTTTTGCAGGAGAGTTTTTCATGCCTTGAATCATTGATGCATGATTTTTTTCATCTGAGAAAAAGACACAATCTGGAAGTTTTTTTCCTAGAGTAGATAGTGTTGCTTGGTTTGCGAGATAACCTGAATTAAATAAAAGTGCAGATTCTTTTTGATGAAGGTAACATAATTCTCTTTCCAATAACACATGATAATGGTTGGTTCCTGATATATTTCTTGTACCTCCCGAACCTGCACCTACCTTATTTAATGCATTTGCCATGCTTTCTAATACAATTTTATTTTGACTCATTCCAAGGTAATCATTACTGCACCAAACTGTCACTTCTGATACTGAATTATCTTTATAATTTAATGCTTGCGGAAAGTTACCTGCTAATTTTTCTAAATCGGCAAACACTCTATAGTTTCCTTGAGATTTTAATTCTGCTAAACTTTTTTTAAAATGTTGAATATAATCAGTCATTTTTTGTCAAAATTTAGTGCTACGGAATTGATACAATATCTTTTAAGAGAGGGTTCCGGACCGTCCTCAAAGACATGCCCGAGATGAGCTTTACATTTTGAGCATATAACTTCTACTCTTTTCATTTGGAACGTATTGTCTTCCACTTCCTCAACAGAGTCAGCATTAATACAAGAATGAAAACTCGGCCAACCACTAGATGAATTAAATTTATCATTAGAACTAAATAACTCAGAGTGACAACATATACATCTGTAAGTTCCATTTTCAAAAAAATTGGAAAATTCTCCTGAAAATGGTGGTTCCGTCTCTGCATTTTGTGTAACTTCAAAAGCAAGTTCTGACAATCTAATTTTTAAATCTGATTTACTCATTCTAATTCACATATAATAAAGTTATTATAAATTAAAATAAAAATTTTTTATAGTTTATAGTTTTTATGATCATAATATTAGGTGCTGGCATAATTGGCCTTTCGTTAGGTTACGAATTATTGAGTAGAGGAAAGAAAGTCAAAATCTTTGATACAACTTCTATCAAAGCCCAATCTACCAATGCTTCTGTTGGAATGTTAGCCCCATTAATTGAGGCTAAGCCACGAGAAAAAAAATCATTTGATTTAATGATTGAATCAAAACAAATTTGGGAAAAACTCCAAGCAAACAATAAATTTTGTGATTCAGTTGGATTAAAAAAAAATTCATCATTAATGATTGCGCTTAATAGAGATGATGAGGAAAAGTTAAGATTTAAAAAAAATTTTTTTGAAGAGATAGGGTTCAAAACTTCATTTCTTTCTGCTGAACAAACGCTAAAAAAAGAACCAAATTTAAATTCTAATGTTACTGGATCTTTATTTTGTGAAAAACAAGATCAAGTAAATCCCTTACTTTATAGAAGTTTTCTCATAAAAGAGATTATAAAACTTGGAGGCGAAATAATTACTGAAAAAAAAATTAAAAAAATATCTCTTAATAAAAATAAAGTTATTTTTAATGAAAAGAGTCTTACTTTTGATAAAATTATCATATCTTGTGGTGTTTGGAGTAGCGAGATTATCTTCAATTCATTCGGATTAAAATTACCGCTTAGACCATTAAAGGGTATTTCAATTATTTTGAATGCAACAACTCAAGAATTTTATCATAACCTTTGGTTTAGAAATATATATATTGCTCAAAGAGAAAAAGGAATTCTCGCGGTTGGTGCAACCGAAGAGGATAAAGGTTTTGATGATTCAATTAAAATGGATGAATTATTTTTTTTAATCAACTCATTATGGGAATCTATTCCAAAACTCGAAGAACTTGAGTTGAAAGAAATAAAAGTTGGGTTGCGTCCAGCTGTTTATGATGGAAACCCGATTATAGGTCCTCTTGAACAAATTTCTCCAGATATAATTTGTTGTTTTGGTCATTATAGAAATGGAATTTTATTAGCTCCAATATCCTCTAAAATCGTTGCTCAATATGTTTTAGGAGAAAAAATAAAAAAAGAGCATCGATTTTTTTCGCCTAAAAGATTTAATTTATAATTATTTAGTTTATCATTCAGATAAATGGAACGAATAAAAAATAACTATTATATAAACGGTCAAAATTTTGTCTGTGAATTAAAAGACCCTTTTTTGGATGAATTAATTAAAACTTTTCTCAATAAAAAGATGAAATCAAACTCTAATATTGCCGTTGCCGTAAACAATCAGTTGATAGAACGTGGAAAATGGAAGAAAAAAAAAATACAATTTAAGGATAAAATTGAAATTGTATCAGCATTCTTTGGAGGTTAGATTATGAGTACGGATGAATTAATAATTGATGGAAAAGAGTTTCATTCACGATTGATTATGGGAACAGCTCTTTTTCCAAATGCAAGTGAAATGAACAAAGCTTTGGAATCATCAGGAACTGAGATAATTACACTAGCAATTAGAAGGCTAAATCTGTCTAGAAAAGAAAACTTTTTAGACCAACTAAAAAAAAAATATACATATTTACCGAATACTGCAGGATGTTTTACAAAAAAAGAAGCAGTGTTGACTTCGGAACTGGCAAGAGAAACACTTGAAACTAATTGGATAAAACTTGAACTAATAAGTGATAAAGAAATGCTATTGCCTGATCCAATAGAGCTTTATGATACTTGTAAACATCTTGTAAAAAATAATTTTAAAATATTTGCATATTGCTCTGATGATCCAATACTTTGTAAAAGATTAGAAGATTTGGGTTGTGAAATTGTAATGCCTTTGATTTCTCCTATTGGATCAGGATTAGGGGTGAGAAATGAACATAACTTAGAAATTATAAGAAAAATGTGTACTGGAAAAATCTTTGTTGATGCTGGGATTGGTAAACCTAGTGATGCATCAAAAATTATGGAAATGGGTTTTGATGGGGTTTTATTAAACTCATCAGTTGCGAGGTCATTGAACCCAAAAGAAATGGCAAATGCAATGAGATTAGCGATAATTTCCGGAAGGTTAGGATATAAATCCGGTTTAATAGAAAAAAGTAAATTAGCTTCTCAGAGTACAACTTTTAAAGGCAAAATATCTAATTTTTAATATTCATCTTATATAGAAAATTATTAATAATTTCTATATCTTTTGTATTAAGTATTCTTTTTTGTAGTGCCACGTCTAAAACATATTTCCAGTTGGTTAAAAAGGTAACATCAACTTTCTTCCTTTTAAAAGAATAAAAATCCTTAACAATTCCGTAATTAAAAATAACAAAAATACCGTTTATTTTTGCACCTAATGAATCTATTGCGTCTAAAAACTCAAGTTTGCTTCCACCATCAGTCATTAGGTCTTCGACCAGTAAAACATTATCTTTTTTTTTCATTAATCCTTCAATTTGAGAGTTTTTCCCGAATCTTTTTTTTTCTTTTCTTATATATGTCATGGGTAAGTTAAGACGATCTGCTAAAAACGAGGCAAATGGTATTCCAGCAGATTCACCTCCAGCTATATTTGAGATTTTTTTATAGTCTGACTTTTTTTTTAATTTTGATATGCCAAGCTCTATTAATTTTTTTCGTTCTTTTGGAAAAGAAATAATACGCCTACAGTCACAATAAATTGGGCTTAGTTTTCCGGATGTTAACTTAAATTGTTTTTTTGGACTAAAATTAATGCATTTTAGATCTAGAAGAATTTCTGCGGCTGTGATAGATACATTTTGACTCATAATTTACTTAACGATGACTTTGCAAAAATTAATTAATATTTTATTACAATGGATTTCAATTAACACAAATTATGACACTAGTAAATTTGATTTACCAGTCAATATTGTTGAACCTCAAAAAATACAAGAAATAGTATGTGGAGGAAAATGCCCTGTTATTGCATTTTTCTCAGAAAAATATGGTATTCTTTTATCTAGCCACAATCTTGAAAATTATTGCAATCAATCAATTTTGTTGCATGAAATGATACATTCATTTCAAGTTGATTTAGACATTGAAATGGCATTTAAAGAGAAAGAAGCATATGATTTGCAAAATAAATTTTTAGAGGACTTATCAATAACAAATGATATAGTTGAAGTTCTGAATGTTAAAAGGTGCAGATCAAAACAAGTTATTAAATTATTTTAGTGGAGTTTAAAAATGAGTGACTATAAAACAGATCTTGAAATTGCAAGAGAGGCAAAAAAACTTAAAGTTTCTGAAATGGCCTTAAAAAGGTTGTCTATTGAAGAAAATAATTTAGTACCATACGGACATTACAAAGCTAAACTTAATTCAGACTACATAAGTCAACTTAGTAAAAAAGATGATGGTAAATTAATCTTGGTAACAGCTATGACTCCGACAACGGCTGGTGAAGGCAAAACAACAACTTCCGTGGGCTTGACAGATGGATTGAATTTTATTGGTAAAAATGCAATGGTGGCCCTTCGCGAACCAAGCCTTGGTCCTTGTTTTGGTATGAAAGGCGGAGCTGCTGGTGGAGGTTATGCCCAAGTCGTTCCTATGGAGGATATAAACTTACATTTTACTGGAGACTTTCACGCAATTACCTCTGCCCACATGCTTCTATCAGCAATGATAGATAATCATATTTATTGGAATATTGAACCGAAAATTGATACCAGGAGAGTTACTTGGAGAAGAGTGGTAGATATGAATGATAGAGCCTTGAGATCTATAACAAACTCTCTAGGTGGAATATCGAATGGATTTTCAAGAGAAGATGGGTTTGACATCACGGTAGCATCTGAAGTTATGGCGATATTATGCTTGGCTAAAAATTTTGAAGATCTGACTGATAGACTAGGAAAAATAATAATTGGATATACTAGAGAGCTAGAACCAGTATTTTGTAAAGATATAAAAGCTGATGGAGCTATGTCTGTTTTACTAAAAGATGCTTTACAACCTAATTTAGTCCAAACTCTTGAAAACAATCCTGCTTTTATCCACGGAGGACCTTTTGCAAATATTGCTCATGGCTGCAATACTGTAATAGCTACTAAGACAGCATTAAAATTATCAGATTATGTTGTAACAGAAGCTGGTTTTGGTGCTGATTTAGGAGCTGAAAAGTTTTTAAATATTAAATGCAGAAAAACAGGATTAAGACCATCTTGTGCTGTCGTTGTGGCTACTGTGAGAGCTCTAAAGCTTCATGGAGATGCAGATCCGAAAAATCTCGGTGAAGAAAATCTAAAAGCTGTTGAAGATGGTTTACCTAATTTACTAAGACATATAGAAAATTTGTCTAACTTTGGTTTACCAACTGTTGTTGCATTAAACAGATTTCCAACAGATACAGAAAATGAAATATCCAGAGTTCAAGGGGTTTGTAAAGAATTGGGAGTTAATGCAATTTTGGCTGAGCATTGGAAAGACGGAGGAAAAGGGGCTTCAAAACTTGCAGAAACAGTAGTAGATACCATTGAAAATAAAACTTCAAATTTGAAGTTTACCTATGCTGATGACGATGAGCCAAAAGAGAAGATAACAAAGATATCCAAGGAGATCTACAGAGCTGATTCAGTGAGTTTTTCTAAAACTGCATCAAAAAAATTAGATGAGATATCTAGCCTAGGCTTCAATCACTTTCCAGTTTGTATGGCTAAAACTCAATATAGTTTTAGTACAGATCCTAAAAATAAATGTGCACCAGTAAATCATAATATCGAAATAAGAGAAATTAGATTATCTGCTGGTGCTGAATTTATTGTGGCTGTAGCAGGAGATATTATGACAATGCCTGGACTTCCAAAAAAACCTGCAGCATATGAAGTTAGAATTGGTCAGGATGGAAACATTCAAGGATTATTTTAGATTAATGCTTGGTAAGCTTTTAGAAACTCTTTTTCAACTATTTTAGTTGAGAATTTATCCAATACTAGCCTTCTGCCATTTTTACCGTAAAACTTTGCTAACTTTGCATTATCTAAAATTTTTTCAATAGCCTTTGATAAAGAAATATGGTCTTTAGGCGGTACTATTAAGCCATTGAAATTATTTAAACATATATCTCTGCAACCCACGACATCAGTGGTAACTATAGGTAATTCACAACTTGCTGCCTCAAGAAGAGTCTTAGGTAGTCCTTCTCTATATGAAGGTAATACTGCAACTCTTGATTTAAGGAGAAATGGTATGACATTAATTTTTTTGCTTTTCCAAATAATAAGTTCTTCTCTTTCCCATTGTTTGAGTTTGTTGATTTCAACTGATGCTCTGTTATTTTGGTCCGGGTCACCTAGAACTAAAACTTTTATTTCTCTCTTTTTTTTAAGATTTCTTATAGCATTAATTAATTCCAAAAACCCCTTATCATATAATATTCTAGAATGAAAAATTATGTCATATACTTTTTTTGTTTTATTATTTTTAAATCTTTCTGTGTTTACTCCTGAACCTTTAATAATTAAAGTTTTAGAAAATTTAGTGATTTTACTTTTTTCAATTATTTGCATATCTTCTTTGTTTTGAAAAACAAATAAGCCCTTATGTCTAATTAAAAAAATTCTTATCAATTTCAAATAAATTGACTTTAAAATTCTAGTAGATTTTTTTTGATTAATAAAAATATAACCAAGCCCAACAACACAAAATATCATTTTTGATTTTCTTAAGAATTTAGAAATTATCGATATATACAGTATAGGTTTAAGAGCAATGCATTGTATAAAATTCGGCTTAAATTTGATTATTATAAAAATTAATCTTATTAAGCAAAGAAATTCTTTAAACGGATTGATTGATCCTCGATCCAAGCCAATATGTTTAGTTTTGAAACCATGAGATTTTATAACTTCCTCATTTTCATTAAAATTACATACAACTAATACATCAAAATTATTTTTAAGCAAAGATTTAGCTTGATCAATTTTATGAGACAAAAAATATTCATCTTCACTTACGAAATATAAAAGTTTATATTTTCTCA
>MDTB01007221.1_pt1 | contig 17200 bp, 10 predicted proteins | sample 811161 | NCBI WGS metagenome assembly MDTB01 (sample SAMN05326650, study PRJNA326480) | marine metagenome | isolation source: seawater | place: Mediterranean Sea | collected 2009
AATTCCTCGGATTTGTCGGTTGTTGTAGTGGAGCAGTTATTTTAGCTTCGCTAGCAACCTTATTGGTTTACTTACTGAATCTGGCGATCAACCTTTTTGGAGGGGTTTTTTGGTCCCTAGCTATTTCAGGCATGATGGCGATTCTTTTAAGGCCGGTTGTATCTTTTTTTGAAGAAAAAATCAGAATGAGCAGAATTTCTGCTATTCTCTCTCTCTATTTATTAGTGCTGATTCTTTTTTCTTTTCTCTTCTGGTTTTTTGGAGGGAAAATACTCCGTCAAACGAAAGACCTAATTGGTTCTGCAGGAGAGTGGCCGACAAAGCTTGAAGAAAAAGCGAAGGAAAATCTACCTCCTGACATTTGGGAAGGAGTGTCAGATCATGCTGATGCTATCAAAAAGTATTGGAACAATATTTTAGGCTCTTCTGACCTGAGCCCGATCGATTTTCTTAATCCCGAGCATAAAATCATCATATCTCAATTGTCTGAAACAGATAAAAAAATCTGGCTTGAACTTGACGAGGAGGACCGGGCCTCTTTTTTTAGCCATGAAAATAATGCCAGTAGGTCGAATTTCTTACAGCGTAAGAATTTGGAGATGCGGAACAGGGTAGTTGAGTCAATTGGTTCTCAGGGGGAGCAAATTGCTCAAAAATCTGCTGAAGTCTTAAAGTCCGCCTGGTCTGGATTGGGTGACTTGTTTGCCAAGATAGCTTATTTGGCAATTATTCCTATTTATTTATTTTATTTTCTCAGTTCGAACCGTAACTTGCTGGATGAACTTGAAAAAGAGTTAAACTTTCTCTCTGATTCCATTCGCGAGGATGTCATTTTTTTAATTCGGGAATTTGTCGGCATCATGGTGGCTTTTTTCAGGGGACAGTTATTAATTGGCATCATGATGGGGGTTGGTTATGCCATTGGATTTAGTCTAAGCGGTCTTAAGTTTGGAATTACTTTGGGCCTCTTTTTTGGTTTGCTCAATATTGTTCCTTATCTTGGTTCAATTGTGGGGATTTCTAGTGCTTTAGTTATTGCATATTTGCAACCGGATGGAATCGCTGAATCTGGGCAGTGGAGTATATTATTAGGTTGTGGAATTACATTCTTGATCGTGCAGATTGTAGAAAGCTATTATTTGACGCCTAAAATAATGGGGCAAAAAACAGGGTTGCATCCAGTTGTTGTAATCGTCTCAATTTTCTTCTGGGGTACTGCATTAGGTGGCATCCTTGGAATGATTTTTGGGATTCCTCTGACTGCATTTATAATTATTCTTTGGCGTTTGTTATGCAGGAAGTATTTTGCCAAATCTTTCTGCTGATCATCCCTCGTTAACCTAGCTTTTACCGCTTCCCCAAGATCAATTATTTGGGCTTCGGAGATCTATTACCTATTTGTTGTCTTCAAATCGGTGGATTTATTCGGTCTAATATAAAACAAATTTTTATTACTCTCAAAAGAGATACCAACTTACAGATCTCCAAATTCACCAAGTTATTTCATGGCTTTTCAATCATTTCGAAAATGTTAGCAAGATTACCTTGTCAGTGAAGAAATCATGATTGAATAATGAACGGGTAGAAATTTCAATTTATGTCTTCGAAGGATAAAGATTTTGTTCACTTGCATGTCCATTCAGACTTCAGCCTGCTTGATGGTTGTTGTCGAATGGACAGATTAATGGACCGGGCAGTTGAGCTGGGTATGTCGTCAATGGCGTTGACGGATCATGGCAACCTTTTTGGTACGGTTTCATTTGTCAAACAAGCAGAAAAAAGAGGGATTAAGCCAATCATTGGTTGTGAGGGGTACATGGTGACTGATCATAAGAACGATGAGAAACCTGGAAGGGAAAATCATAAGTCATATCATTTAGGTCTATTGGCAAAAGATTTCGAAGGTTATCAAAATTTATCCAAAGTAGTTTCGGATGCTCATGTTGACGGTTTTTACTATCGTCCAAGAACTGATTTGGAGACATTGGCTGAACATGCCAAGGGGCTTATTGGGTTTACTGGATGCATGCAAGGATGGATCCCCCAACTCATTCTTCATGGAAGGGACGGTGAAGCCGAACAGGCAATGGGGCAAATGATTGATATTTTTGGTAAGCAAAATTATTTTGTTGAATTGCATAATCATGGAATCAAAGAACAGGCGGCTTTGGTTCCTGAGCTTCTAAAGCTTGCTAAGAAATTTGATGTCAAGGTAGTCGCTTCTAATGATGTGCATTATGTAAAAGGTGAAGATTGGGCTCCCCATGATGCGTTGCTATGCATTCAAACTGGATCTAAGTTAGATGATCCGAAGCGAATGAGGTATGAGGCCCGTGAATTTTATTTGAAGTCCAGGGAAGAGATGGAAGATTTATTTAAGGAAGCTCCGGAATCAATAGTCAATACCTTTGCTGTTGCTGAGATGTGTGATGTGAAATTACCGTTTGGTGAGAATAATTATCCGGTTTTCACAATGCCGCCTGAGATTTCCTCCAAGGTTGTTGATAATATTTCTTTTCTTAAGCATCAATGCATCGAAGGAATGCAGAAGCGCTACAATGCAAGTTATTTTGATGAAGAATCCAGGAATGAAAATACGGAGGGAAAAAGCAAAGAATTAAGCGAACGTTTAGATTATGAATTAGGAGTTATCAGGAAGACTGGCTTTAATGATTATTTTCTAATAGTTGCTGACTTTATGTACTGGGCAAGAGAGCAGGAAATCCCGGTAGGTCCTGGCAGAGGTTCCGGTGCGGGTTGTCTGGTCGCTTATCTACTAGGAATTACCGATATTGATCCTTTACGTTTTGGTCTTTTATTCGAAAGGTTTCTTAATCCTGAAAGAGTATCCCCACCTGATTTTGATATCGATTTTTGCATGCGGCGAAGGAGTGAGGTTATCGAGTATGTTCGGGAAAAGTACGGTCGGGATTGCGTAGCAAACATAATTACCTTTGGAACTTTTGGAGCCAAAATGGTCATGCGGGATGTAGCCCGTGTGCGTGATCTGCCTTATGCTGAAGCTGATAAACTGGCAAAAATGGTCCCTGATGACTTAAATATATCCTTGGATGAGGCTTTAAGTAAAAGTCCCGAGTTTAAAAAAGAGTATGAAAATAATCCTATTGCCAAGCAAATAGTAGATACGGGTAAAGTGATCGAGGGCATGGTTCGAAATGTAGGAACACATGCTGCCGGAGTTATTATTGCAGATCGTCCCTTAAAGGAATTGGTCCCCTTGACAACACAGGACGGCATTTTGACGACGCAATACCCCAAAGATCCGGTCGAGGAACTAGGGCTGTTAAAGATGGACTTTCTGGGACTGAAAACGCTTACTGTGATATCTGAGGCTGAGAGTCATATCCGCAGAAAGGAAGGACTGGAAAATTTTCGAGTGACGGATGTTTCTCTTGAAGATGAACCAACTTTTAAATTATTAAACGAAGCTAGAACCATTGGCGTTTTTCAATTGGAATCAGATGGCATGCGCAGGCTATGTCGCCAAATGACTATCTCTAATGTGGATGAAATAATAGCCCTGATTGCTTTGTATCGCCCTGGTCCAATGGAATGGATTCCAGATTACATAAAAGGAAAGGAAGATCCGAAAACAATCCAGTTTCCACATCCATTATTGGAAGATGTTTGTGCAGAAACCTATGGAGTTATGGTTTACCAAGAGCAGGTCATGGAGGCTGCTCGAAGAATTGCTGGTTACACTTTGGGCGGTGCAGATATTTTAAGGCGTGCCATGGGTAAGAAAAAACCCGAAGAGATGGCAAGGCAGAGAGAAATTTTTGTTAAGGGAGCGAAAGAAACTAATGCTATCGAAGCCAAGAAAGCCAATGATATTTTCAATATTTTAGAGAAGTTTGCTGGATATGGCTTTAATAAGTCACATTCTGCAGCCTATGGCATAATCAGTTATCAAACCGCATATCTTAAAGCTAACCATCCTGTTGACTTTATGGCGGGAGTTCTGGCATGTGAGCTGGGTAATTCAGACAAACTGGCTCATTTTATCGGCGAGTGCTCCGAAATGGGGATTTCCGTCTTGGGTCCCGATGTCAATGAATCTGGCGAAAACTTTACTCCATTGGCAAGTGATGGTAAAAACCCTGGTTCAATTCGGTTTGGACTTTCAGCAGTTAAAGGAGTGGGAGATGTCGCTGGGAAGATTATTGTTGAAGAAAGGCGAAACAATGGTCCTTACGAAAGCTTTACCGATTTAGTCGAGCGGGTGGATGGCAAGTCAGTTAATAAGCGTGTTTTAGAGTGCATAATCAAGTCAGGCGGTTTTGATGTACTTGAGGGGAATCGTGCTGCCCTTCTTTCGGATGTGGATCGTGCGATGGGGGAGGCTCAACTCAGGAGAAAAGACCGCGAGGCAGGACAGTCCAATCTTTTTGATCTCATGGGAGGAGATGGAAATGAGCAGGACAATGATAAAGTTGACACCCCTGATTTCTCGCAAAATAATCCAGTCTCTGAAATTCCAGAAATGGAAGAATTGGAAAAGTTGAAATTGGAAAAAGAACTTTTGGGATTTTTCCTTTCAGGTCATCCCGTAGACACATTGGGTGGGCTTGGCCCTTTGTTTGATTCCTTAACGCAGAATGACCTGGACGGTCTTGAGGGAAAAATCTCATTTCGTTTATGCGGAGTGGTTTCAGAAATTGAACGCAGATATACAAAGAAAGATGCAAAGCCATGGGCACGGTTTACATTGCTTGCGAAAGAAAAGGATTTTTCCTTCCCCATGTTTCCAGAAGCATATGAACAGTTTGGTATGAAACTGGAAGAAGGCTCGATTATGGTTGTAGAAGGAGTAGCGTCAAACCGGGATGGGGAAGTCCGTACGAATGTGAATACAGTCCTTCAGATTGACCATGCTTTGGGGAAATGGGTGGATGAAGTTACTTGGCTGATTGACCCGGATAACGAACAAGCCATTAAATTTGCTGAAGAACTATTTTCTATTGGAGAGAGGGGGAATGGAGGTTCCCTTATTCGTCTAGGTATAGCAAGGGGTGAAGAGGAATCTGGATTAGTAGCGGAAGCAGATGATCGTTTTCGAATGAAATTGAGTGTTGAAACTTTCAAGGAGTGGCGCGCCAAACCTTGCGTTCGTGCGGCAAGAGTAAAAATATCTGAACCTGAGCTTCCCCCACAGAGAAGATATGGAAGGAGGAGCGGATAAGCATTTATAACGCTTACGTCTTGACCCGTAATGATTGCATGTTATTGTTTCACTTCTTCTTATGACTATAGAAATTAATTTACGTAAAGGTGAACCAATGGACCGTGCTATCCGGCGTCTTAAAAAACGCTTGGACAGAGAGGGTACTATTCGTGATGTTCGTGCGAAGCGTTATTTTGAAAAGCCTTCTGATAAGAAGCGTAAGGCTCGAAAGGTAGCTGCATTTACTCAAATGCTACGTACCCGTTACGAAAAAATGTAAAATTTTATTTTCCCTATAAGAGGGAGCCTTACCATTATTAATTGTTGAGACTTTAGTTTCATCCAAATGTCTCAGTTAGTTAAAAGAAATGTTCTAAGCCTTAGGAGGGAATGGAGGCTTTTCGATCAAGAGAAGGGAAACATTAATTCTTACCTTAAGCTCTGCAATCGGATGATCGAAGTGGGGGAATTTCTTTTGGCCCATGATGTAGCTCGTGCGGGTTTGATTAGGCATAAAAATAATAAAGAATTAAGCCAACGCGGTGCCCATGCTTTGTGCAAGGCAGGTTCCCCTAAGTTAGCGACCGAGTTGCTTGAAGATTTAGTCTCTTCAGGGGGGCGAGATGTTGAAACGCAAAGCTTACTGGCTAGTGCGTACAAGGATTTATGTGAATACTCAACAAGTGAAGAGAGTAAGTTTCGGTATGCAGATTTGGCCATTGCCAGGTATGAAGAAGCATACAATGCACAGGTTCAAAAAAGTACTGGGAATACTGAGGATTTGGAGAAACAATATTATCCGTGCATCAATATTGCTTTTATGCATTTCATGTTCCATCATTTTGATGATGCTCACGAATATGCAAAAAAAGCTCGCAGTATTTGTAGCGAACTACGTAAAAAAGGTCGGGATTCTTACTGGATAGAGGCAACTGAAGCTGAAGCCTCCCTGATCCTTGGTCAGGTTGATGCCGCTGCAGAGAGCTATGAATCTGCCTTCGATAGAAAAGATGCTCAACCATCTTCCATCGCAAGTACCCGGAAGCAGGCTTTGCAAATTGCTGCTATGTTTGATGATGATTCCATTCGTATTAAAATGGAACAAGCATTTCCGTTGCTTGGAATCGTTGCCTGTTCCGGTCATGTCATTGACAATCCTGGTAGATCAAAGCGTTTTCCTCCCGAAGCGGAGAGTGCTGCAAAAGAACAAATTGAAACTGCATTGGAAAAACTCGGGGCTCGTTGTGGTTACAGTTCTGCTGCATGTGGAACTGATATTCTTTTTCTTGGGGCTATGGCCGCACGGGGGGGGGAAACCCATATCTTCCTTCCTTTTGCAAAAGATGAGTTTATTGAAACTAGTGTTCGGAGGGCTGGGGGGAATTGGGTATCCCGCTTTGAGCATGTATTGGATCATGCAACTTCGGTCCACTATGTTACGAATGAGGGATATTACGGAGATGATTACCTTTTTAGTTTTTGTAACCAAGTCATGCTGGGTTTTGCTGCAATGCGTGGCAGAGGGCTGGATGAAGATCCAAATCTTCTGGTTATTTGGGATGGTCAACCCGGATCGACAGGAGGTACGGGAGAGTTAGTCGAAGCATGGAGAGAGGAATTTAATGAGCCTGAAGTCATTGACCCAAAAGATATTCTTGAGCACATTGACGAACCTGAACCATTTCGAATTCATTCAGGTGAAACCCGACCTGATTTTACTCCAAGCTTTGGAGAAATCAGTGAATCTGTAAGATCTATAAAAACAATGCTTTTTGCTGATGTTCAGGCATTTAGCAGGGTTGTTGAGGAGAAAACAGGTTCTTTTGTAGAGGCATTTCATGGTGGAATATCACAAATGATGGCAAAGTTATCAGAGGCACCAGTTTTCGTTAACACTTGGGGAGATAGCTTCTTTGCAGTCTTTGATTCTACTGAAGATGCATTGAAGTTGGCACTGGATATTCGCGACTATTTTAATAAGGGTAGTTGGAAAAACCTTTTACTTGAAGGTGAAATGGAAGTCCGTATATCCATGCATGCAGGACCAGTTTATGAAGAGTTCGACCCAATTCTGCAAAAAATCAATTTCTTTGGCCGTCATGTAAATCAAGCAGCTCGCATTGAGCCAATCGTCCTTCCCGGTTCTGTTTTCGTTTCTGAAACAGTTGCTGCCTTGATTTCCTTTGGTTACGAAAAATACGACTTCGAATATGCTGGTAACTTGGAATTAGCAAAGGATTTTGGATCCTATCCAATCTATATGCTTCAAAGAAAAGGTTATTCCGAGGAGGATGCTTCATGACCGATAATTTGAGTTCAACAAGCGAGGTATCCGAACCTTTCGAGTCATATACAGGTGATGATCCTTATATTTTTGTCAGCTACGCACACATCGACAAAGCATTTGTTTACAATACTTTACGTTATATCAATGATTCTAAAGTAAATGTTTGGTATGATGAAGGTATCCAACCTTCAACTGAATGGGTTGAGGAAATTGCCCAAGCGATCAAAAAGTCTTCGCTCTTTGTTCTTTTTATGTCTCCAAGTGCCGTCGTTTCAAGATTTGTTAGAAATGAAATCAACTATGCCGTGAGCTTAGATAAAAACATTCTGACAATTTATTTGGAAGAGACTCTTTTGCCTGAAGGACTTGCTCTTTGCCTGCAACCTTACCAATCATTAGAAGTTCATGAGAACGATTGGCTGGTAAAGGCATGTTCGGCAATTCAGTCACAAATTAACCAGATCAATTCAGATAATCTAGTTGAATTTGCTGAGAATGCGATGCCTGACACATCTATCGACCTTGGTGAGAAACTTTGGGGCCATTTGAAAAGGGCGATTAGAGTTCAAAGTAACCGGTTAAACAAATCGCCAGGAAAACAAACTATATTAAGAGTAGCACAAGAAACTACCTTAAAGGCAAACGATAGTATGTCTCCTCCATCTTCTTCACCAGACCGTACTAAGGCAGGAAGGACAAGGCACCCTTGGGCGGTCAATGTTGAGGTTAGTGAGGAAACCACTTCGATTGATTCGAATAAATTATTTGAAGATCCATTTGCTGGTACTTTTTATTGGATTCCCCCAGGTGAAATTTCTATTTGGGTACCGTATGCTGAAGAGCAAAGAACCGTTCGAGTTTCTCAAGGTTTTTGGATGGCGAAGTATCCAGTTACTCAGGAAATCTATCATTCAATTATGGGAACCAATCCAAGTTCTCCTGAAAGCCCGAACCAAGGACAGGGAATTAATCTTCCAGTAAACAATGTTTCTTGGTTAGATTCTGTTTCCTTTTGTAAGGCGCTTACTATTCTTGCTCGTAACCAACAAACCTTACAACCCGACCTCGAATTTAGACTACCTTCTGAAGTAGAGTGGGAATATGCATGCCGGGCCGGAAGTACTGCGGATTATTATTTTGGGGATGATCCAAACGATTTGCATTTTCATGGATGGTTTAAGGCTAACAGCAATAAGAGTATTCATCAGGTAGGAATGAAGTCACCTAATCCATGGGGGTTGCATGACCTTTACGGAAATGTAAGGGAATGGGTCGGTAAATCTTTTGCGAATACTTTATTGAACGATAGCGAGCAGGATGAGTTTCGTATAAGTCGGGGGGGTGGCTACATGAAAACAGCCTCCGAGTGCAAGTCAGCATCCCGTTCGACTAATTCCTTGCATCACCGTTTTCGCAATCTTGGATTTCGATTAGCTCTGGCCAAGGTCCCTGACTCCGTCGAAAAGAAAGTGGAATGACTATGCCTGACTTTTTGTTGTCAATAAGTCTGAAAGTCTGCAGTTTCTAATCCTTTGTTATGAATTCTCAAAGCACACAAAAAACCGATGTAAACCTGCCTATGGACGGAAGCGATCAAGTTGCCGTTCGTCAAGCCAAGCTCGATCAGATGCGAGAAAATGGATTGGATCCCTATCGTGCAAACTGGGATCAAACCCATACCTCAGTGGAAGCATGCAGTAAATTGGCAGAAGATGAGGACGAAGGACCTGAAGTTTCAGTTGCGGGTCGTATTGTAGCTTTTCGAGTAATGGGTAAAGCAACCTTCCTTAAGATTCTTGATCGAAAAGGGAAAATTCAATCTTATGTGCGCAGGGATGAAATAGGTGAGGAGGAATATGCTGCATTTAAAAAGCTAGATTTAGGAGACTTTGTTGGAATTAGAGGTCCTCTTTTTAGAACCAAAACAGGAGAAGTAACCGTACGGGCAAAAGAGTACCGATTGGTATCCAAAGCACTTCGTCCTCTACCGGAAAAATGGCATGGACTCACTGATAACGAACAAATATATCGTCAGAGATATCTTGATTTAATTGTAAATGAAGACTCTCGGGATAGATTCCAGGCTCGTAGTCGGATCATTCGAGAGATACGAGAGTTTTTCTGGAATCGAGATTTTATGGAAGTGGAAACACCTATGTTACAATCGGTTTCCGGAGGTGCGGCTGCTCGTCCATTTCGCACCCATTTTAATGCATTGGATTGTGACTTTTCTTTGCGCATAGCGCTTGAGCTTCACCTGAAGAGGTTATTGGTAGGTGGATTCGATCGTGTCTTTGAAGTGGGCCGGGTATTTCGTAATGAAGGTCTTTCCCGCAGGCATAATCCGGAATTTACCATGCTCGAAGCCTATCAGGCTTACACGGATTACCGGGGCATGATGGAGTTAACCCGTTCTCTCATTCAACAGGTGGCCGAGAGGGCACTGGGAGGTCTTCAGATGGAAAGAAGTGAAGGAGAGGCGATTGATTTATCAGGCGAGTGGAAAGAAGCGAAATACAAAGATTTGATCATCGAGGCTGTTGCTCGTGATGACTGGTTTGAGTTACCTAAGGAAGCTAAACTCGAGAAAACCAAATCGTTGGGAATCGAAGTGGATCCTGCACTCGAGGATTTTGAAATCACCAATGATGTTTTTGAGAAAATCATCGAACACACTTTGATTCAGCCAACCTTTGTGACTCATATTCCACGGGAACTCTGCCCGCTTGCCAAGATTACGGAATCAGATTCCTCGACCATTGATGTATTTGAGCTATGCATAAATGGACAGGAGATTGCTCCTGCGTATTCTGAACAAAATGATCCTGCCGTTCAACGGGATGCTTTTATGAAGCAAATAGGAGAGGAAACACAGGAATTGGATGATGATTTTCTTCTCGCCCTTGAGCACGGTATGCCACCTGCAGGAGGTATGGGGTTAGGAATCGATCGGTTGGTTATTTTCTTAACAAAAGCCGCAAATATTCGGGACACTATTCTCTTTCCGACTCTTCGTCCGTCTTGATTCCTTTTTCAAGTTGATTGATCGGATATGGCTACGAAAAGTTCAGGAGGCATTTCCAAAGGAAAAAAACCAGTCATTATAAAAGCCGTTTGGTGGAGACAGTTAGCTCTTACTCTGTTTCTTTTTGTATGCGGATTTTTCTTTGCATTTATTGATTATGTTGGACTGGTGGTCAGCTGGGTATGCACGATTCTTTTTGGAGTGCTCTTTGTCCTCAGTTTATTGGATCAACTGCTCCAATGGTCCCGTCTGCGAATTGATGAGAATGGATATGATTTAAGAACTTGGTTTAAGCACCAAAGGTATCGGCATGAGGAAATAGAAGAGATTACAAGCAAAACTTATTTGAACCGAGAATTAATTATTTTCAAATTAAGAAAAAATTTAGTCAAAAAAGATAATCTCCCGCAAAATGAGATACCATTTCCATGTTCTTTTGGTAGACCTGTCGAAGATATTTTGGCACAGCTTCGAAAATCCTTGGATAAGACCCCAAGGAAAATAAAGTAGATTAAGGACTAAACAGAAGCCTCAATCGCTGGCTTACTTTTGAAACTGGGAAGGTAAGCTATTCCTATGAATATCAATTGGCTAAGGATAAAGTACATTAACGGGTTGAAAGCCTTATCCATGAATCCATAGGAGTGAAGGCCCACACCCAGCATATTAGTGCCAAACCAAGACCAGGCTGTTACCACATTTCCAAAAATAGCAATGGATGAAATTCCTCTGATTTTGGCAATTCCTGACCATCTGGCATGCAAGAGGATGGCATTCCATATTACGATCAGGAGGGCACCATTTTCTTTAGCATCCCAGCCCCAAAAACGACCCCACGATTGATCTGCCCAAATGCCCCCGAGAACGGTCCCTACGAGACTAAAGAATAGGGAGAAACAAGTGATTCCGTAAATCATGGCTCCGAGGATGCGTTGAGCATCTTTTTCAGTCCCCATAAGTTTAGAACCATACTTGGCTGTTCCACCAAACAAGGAGAGGACTAGTTTGTGGCAAACATAGGCAATACCTAAAAATCCGGCAAGGAAAGTAGTGGAGTATCCGATGGTGATAATGACGACATGGGTGGCCAGCCAGAAGTTCGAATCAAGCACCGCACGCATCATTTCCATGGTGTCACCCGTCGGATTCAGAGAGGAGTCGAGGCTGAGATTGTGAGCAATTACGAGGCTTCCAAATCCCACCAGTGATCCCATGGCGGAAGCAACCCCAAGGCGGAGATATTTCTCCGTAAAGAAGCAAAGTAACACAGCCCCCCAACCGATAAACAACGCAGAAGAATAAAGATTGGTCACGGGAGGACGGCCTTCGATATACATTCTCCCCGCGAGGCCAAAAGTGTGCGAAAGTAGAACGATCGCAGTAAGTATGTAGGCTGCATTCCGAAGCAGGCTGGCTGTTTCTCCTTTTCGGCCAAGTGTGGTCGAGTAAGTGGCTGCCAGCCAGGAGACTCCGGCAATCAGGAAAATTAAAACATAAGCAATTGAACTACGATAGAAAGGCTCGAACCCATTATAGATCTTCTCAAACTCAAGAGTGGATGCATCACCACCTGCCCGTTCTGTACCAACCTTTCTCAACTCTGCCACCGTTTGGTTGAAGGTGGTGTAGTCCTTATCCAGATAACTCGCTTTCAGCTTTTCGTAAAGACCGAGCACAGGATCGACCTCTCTTCGTAGTTTGATTGCTTCCGCATATTGTGATGCAAAAAGAGCAGTGGGATCCATTTTTTGATTTTCACGAATCTGGAGGAGTCTGGCTGCCAATGCGTTGGGTTCCATGGAAACCAGTTCCTGCAAGGTGCTGGCAAAGCGGGAAGGATCCATTTTCTGCTTCTCTTTTGAATCGAGAGGCTCTTTTCCAACAAGAGATTCTCCGATGGAGCGCCATTGTTTTTTCGGGTCATTTTTTTCGGGTGGAATGGCGAAAAATTCGGACCAAAGATTCATCCTTGAATAGTAATCGAGGAAAAAGACGACTTTGGCGAAGTCAGCACTGCCCATACGAATATCTTCAGGTCGAGAAGAAAGTTCCTGGGTAAGTTTTCGAAAGCGGGCGTATTCCGCAGTCAAGTCGTTGTCTTTTTCGGGGTCAAACATGATATCTGCAACCTGGAGCTGTTCCGCCATTTCGGGAGCAAGTTGTGGGTCGGGTGGAGAAAGAGTGGTTTTGATTTTGCGATAGAGAAGTGCTGAACGATAGAGTTCGATAATGTTTTGGTCGAAGCTATCCCTTTTTTCCTGTTCCACTTTACCAGCCTCCCTAGCACTGGAATCGATCTCACCAAGATGAGGCTCAAGATCTTTGTAGGAGAAAAACTTTCCATCTACGGATAATTTCTTACCCAGTAGTCCGAGAACCTGATCATGATCGATAAGAAATGTCTTTAGATTATCACCGCCTTCGGGATTGAAAAGGACCTCTGCAAACCAGTTGATTGCGGGTATTTTATTTCCAGCTTCATCAAGGGCAGTCCGCTTGTTTCGAAGAACAAGAAGAGCATTTCGGGCAACGCTATCAATGGGCTTGACTCGTCCACCGCGGAGAACGGGAATTCTCGAAAATCCTTCGAGGTCAAATGAGTCTGTGGGGGCGACGGGTTCCCCCTTTGCAAAATCAAGAATGGAGGAGGTTGCGAAGCGGTTTGGAAGAAAGGCAAAGTACACACCAAGTAGGACCAGCATCCAGAGTACGATTTTTCCTTTCACTGATTTTTTGGGATTCTCTTTGTTCATACAGGTTGGGCGGAATTGGAATTCTTGCGAAGGAATCGAACCAAATGAAAACTGAACTGCCAGAGCAACCCAATCGAAACTAGTACACAGGCGATGTAAGGAACTAACCAACTGGGGTTCCGAATTACTTGGAACACGGTATAGTTGGCCGCAGCATTCATTTGGTACTGATAGAAAGTTTTGCCCCCGTGACGGAGAGGTGTGTTCATGTAGACGAGAGCTCGTCTTGATTTATTTCCTTCCATGTTGAGCACGATATCACTCTCGAAATTGAAAGGAATTTCCGTGCCTTGATAAAATTCATTTTCAATATCAAGCAGCTCGATGGAGTAGGGGAGATATTCACGCTCACTTCGGAGGGTCAATCCCCATAATTTTCCTTTGTGGCGAACTGGTTGAAAGGCGAGATCTGATAAACGGGGACTTTCTTTCCACCAGTGATTCCCGCCGGGATGTGCAAGCGATAGCCATGTACCCAGGCTTTCCGAACCATCAAACAATTCAAAAATTAAATAACCAAAATTTAATCCTTCGCTGCTAAAATCTTCCTCTTTGTCAGTGATGCTAAGATTTGCTGAAATGCCAACTCCGCGAGTGATTTCCTTAGAAATTCCTTTACGTTCAGAACCGTTCGGAGTGACTGTGAAATCGCAGTTTACACCAAAGTGCTTAATTTGAATTTTAAAAGGAAGTTCAGGTGTTCTAATTGTGCCACCTTCTTCCAGAATTTGTTGGGGTATGGTTACCACCCTCTGTGTTTTCGGATTTGTGACATCCGAGAAGGCAAGTTCCACACCGTGAAAACGCTCAATATAATCGCTCGACTCTCCTTTGTTTATTTGCATGCGGGATTCTTCCTGAATTGCCTGGGTCGCGAGTTGTCCAACCAATAGCAGAATAATACCCAAATGAATTAACTGAATGCCCATTTTCTTTCCTGTCCACTGGAATCTTGTAATGTAGGCTGCGGTAAGATTTAAGATAAGCAAACCGCCCAAAAGGTAGCCACCTGGTATGGGAATGGGAATATCGTTTAGATAATTCCCCCCCCAAAACTGAATCGGATAGTACCATACACCAAACATGGATTCAAAGTATTCAGCCAAAGCACCGCGGATGCCTATTCTCACTTGTTCCAAAGTTGCCACGAAGATCAGGATCATTGACAGACTAAGCAGGGTGAGTGTAAGTCGGATGGAGGCAAGGGGAACCAACCAGGCGAATTTTTTCCGTCTCCGGCCAAGGCTGCTTTTAACAGTTTTGCGATTTTTTGATTTTTCTTGCATAAGGATTAGTGGAAACAAACACTTTCCAAGAAAGAGAGAAAATTGGATTTTTCAACTTGGGCAAGAGACAGATCACCTGAAATCTTGAAGAACCAAGACCTATCATCGACCATTAAAATAGCTGCGAAAAGAGCCTCACTTTCTCCTTCCGCCTCAACTAATAATGCTTCTTTTTCGTCTAAAATTATGGGTGAAACATATTGGTTGAGAGTCTCTTCAATAATTGTATCCATGCCAATTTGGCCAAGCCAACGGTTTACATTGGCAAGTGTGCCTCCAACATCTCCGGGGAAAGAAGTAACGGAAAAATCTAGCTTACTTCCATTATCATCGGTGACCTCGTAACTGGCTAGCCTCATTGAAGAAGAATTTGTCTTCACCCAATGGGATGGAATTTCCCAAGTGGGTCCTTGAAGATCATTTGATGGTGGAGTTGGTGTTTTAGCTCGGATTTCTGATTCACCTGCACGGAGAGTGGTGGAAGCTAGAAAAGCTTCAAAATTCGCTAACTGGTCATTAACGAGATCGCGATCGGCAATGAAGGGGAAAAGCCAAGTTTCTCCTTCGTTTCGATAAAGTGCAAGAAGGATGGTACGGGTAGAACCTTCTTGATTCATGTCGTTTAATCTAATCCACTCAAAATTACGACCTTCAATAGTCTTAACTTCGCTTATTTCTTTTAGGTCATCTTCGGTAAGGGTCGAGTACCCTAATTCCATTCCGAACATGTTGGCAACGTCAGCACTTGAAACTGACTCTCTGAACGGCATAACGCCAATTCTGCCCATTTCACCCAGATCAGTTTTTACATGGAAAGACCCTGCCATCGGACCCGAAATATCTGGGTTCTCACCCCATTCATCGGGTAATTTCCAGGTGACTACTGGTCCGGTGTACTCCCTGGTAATTTCATATGAGCGGATTTTTGGCTCCTCACCACATGAAAAAAGTAACGCAATTGAGCCAGCAAAAAAGGAGATTCGTAAAAAAAAGAGGATTTTGTAAAAGGCAGAAGTCATTCTCAGGCTAAGTATCTAATAGAAAGGGCACCCTCTCCAAAAGTATGCTAAGGAATAAATTATAGGCAACCCTAACAGGTCGAAATCAGGCATTACATTTAAAGAGGACGACATCTCCATCGACAAATAAATATTCCTTACCCTCAAGTCGCAACTTTCCACTTTCTCTGGCTAATTGCATCGATCCAGCCTTTAGAAGATCATCGTAAGAAACCACTTCCGCTTTGATGAAACTTTTCTCAAAATCCGTATGAATCACCCCGGCGCATTGCGGTGCAGTCATTCCTTGAGTGAAGGTCCATGCACGAGCTTCTTTTTCTCCGGCCGTGAGAAAGCTGGCCAGACCAAGAAGTTGGTAGGTTGCCTTGATTAAGGAAGAAACTCCTGAATCTTCAACTCCCATGGATTCAAGATATTCTTTTGCTTCATCATCAAGAAGCTCTGAAAGCTCTTCCTCCATCTTTGCTGAAATTACGCAACAATCAGTGTACTGCTGTTTGGCTGCCCAATCACGAAATTTTGAAAGATGTTCGTTTAAGGAGGGATTTGCAATTTCATCTTCTTTCAAATTACAGGCGTACAGCATGGATTTCGAACTGAGCAAAAAGAATGACTTGAGCCTAGATCGCTCATCCTCATCCATATCCAAAAGATTCGCCGGTCTTCCTTCATCCAAATGCGGAATTAATTTTTCAAGTAGGGCGACATTGGCAGCTGCATCCTTATCCTGTCCCCGGGCTTTTTTGAGGTTTTTCTGGAGTTGACTCTGGGCAGATTCGACGTCGGCGAGGATAAGCTCAGTCATGATCACCTCGGCATCCCCAATAGGATCGACACGACCCATGTTATGGATCACATCTTCATCCTCAAAGCAACGGACCACATGAACGATTGCGTCAACTTCCCTGACATTGGCGAGAAATTTATTTCCCAAGCCTTCCCCTTTGCTGGCACCAGCGACCAGACCGGCGATATCAACCATTTCAATGGCTGCGGGAATGATGGTGCCAGTTCCCGCCAACTCAGCCAATGGTTGCAGGCGAACATCCGGTACCTGAACGACTCCCACATTCGGGTCAATCGTGCAAAACGGGTAGTTGGCTGCCTCCGCCTTGCGAGATTTGGTCAGGGCGTTAAAAAGAGTGCTTTTACCCACATTGGGCAAACCTACGATTCCAGCTTGAAGCATAACAATAGAAATTTTGTATCATGTCTAATCCTTGTTACTCGGTCAAGGGCACATGGTAATAAGGTGATGCTTTCTCATTGACTGAAAAGGTATAGGGCTTAAATTATAGATTTTTCACGGCGATAGTAGCTCAGTTGGTTAGAGCACCGGCTTGTGGTGCCGGGGGTCGCGGGTTCGAATCCCGTCTTTCGCCCCACCTCTTTTATTGGGCAAAATTTGACTTGAGCAGCAAGGTTCAAATTACGAGGTAAAGTCGAACTGTAGCTTTCTACATGACTCTAATGTGGTCAGTGCAAGCCACAAGATTACTTCATGGTGCTATTACATAAAAGAAAGTTCTCATCAATTCATCATACTCTCCCTTGCTTAAGGATCTGATTATTCACTAAACATGTAAGGTAGATGACACCTTTCATCATCAAGTAATTCTTTGGATCTTTTGAATAAATAAAGAAT
>MDTB01036911.1_pt1 | contig 17200 bp, 13 predicted proteins | sample 811161 | NCBI WGS metagenome assembly MDTB01 (sample SAMN05326650, study PRJNA326480) | marine metagenome | isolation source: seawater | place: Mediterranean Sea | collected 2009
AAGCAGTAAAGGATACTAAGTCGGAAAAAACTACTAAGAAAGCAGTAAAGGATACTAAGTCGGAAAAAACTACTAAGAAAGCAGTAAAGGATACTAAGTCGGAAAAAACTACTAAGAAAGTAGTCAAGGATACTGATTCAAAGGGTATTAAATCAGAAAAAATTGCTAAGAAAGAAGAGAACGAATTAGAAGAAGTAGTTACGATGGAAGAAATTAAATTAGAAGAAAATTCTTCTGATCAAGATATTGATAATCAAGAACATTTTGACTGGGATAAGTTAGTTGTTGATGATATTTATTCTTCTAAAGAACGAGCTGATCTTGAGAATGAATATTCTGCTACTTTAACAGAGGTTGTTGACAAACAAGTTCTTGATGGTACGGTAGTAACAATGTCAGATAGGGAAGTTGTAGTTGATATTAATTTTAAATCTGATGGTGTAATTTCTTTTAATGAGTTTAAATATAATCCAGAATTAAAAGTAGGAGATACTGTAGAAGTTCTTGTTGAGAAACAAGAGGATAAAAATGGCCAATTAATACTTTCTCATAGAAGAGCTAGAGTCTTAAGAGCTTGGGAAAAGGTTAATGTTGCTTTAGAAACAGGCGAGGTAGTAAATGGTCAAATATCAAGTAGAACGAAGGGAGGTATGATTGTTGATGTTTTTGGAATAGAGTGTTTTTTACCTGGCTCTCAGATTGATGTGAAGCCAATTCGTGATTATGATGATTACGTTGGGAAGAAAATGGAGTTTAAGGTTGTAAAGGTTAATGAAGCATTTAGAAATGTAGTTGTTTCTCATAAAGCATTAATTGAGGCTGATTTAGTTGTACAAACTAAAGAAATTATGTCAAAATTGGAGAAAGGACAAGTTCTTGAGGGTACTGTTAAGAATATTACTTCATATGGTGTTTTTGTAGATCTAGGAGGTATTGATGGTTTAATTCATATTACTGATTTATCTTGGGGTAGAATTTCTCATCCAGAAGAGGTAGTATCTTTAGATGAAACTATTAATGTTGTAATTCTTGAATTTGATGAAGGTAAGAGTAGAATCCAATTAGGTTTAAAGCAATTAGGTGCTCATCCTTGGGATAGTTTAGATGAGAATTTGAAAGTTGGTGATGAAGTTGAAGGTAAGGTTGTAGTAGTTGCTGATTATGGAGTTTTTGTTGAGTTGCAAACAGGTGTTGAGGCCTTACTTCATGTTTCTGAAATGTCTTGGTCAACTCATTTAAGATCTGCAAATGATTTTTACAAAAAAGGTGATACTTTGAAAGCACAAATTCTCACACTTAATAAAGAAACAAGAAAAATGTCATTGGGAGTGAAACAATTAACACCAGACCCGTGGTCTGAGATTGCTGTGAATTTTCCAGTGGGCTCTAAGCATAGTGTATTAGTTAAAAATTTTACTAACTTTGGTATTTTTGTTGAGTTAGTAGAAGGTGTTGATGGTCTCTTACATATATCAGATTTGTCTTGGACAAAGAAAATTAAACACCCAGCTGAATTTACTAAAGTAAATCAACAACTTGATGTTGTTGTATTAGAAATAGATAAAGAAAATAGAAAAATTAGTTTAGGTCATAAACAATTAGAGAAGAATCCTTGGGATGAATATGCTAATAAATTTATTGTTGGAAAAGATTATGAAGGAGTTGTCAAAGAGGTATTTGACAAAGGAGTTGTTGTTTCTTTTGCAGATGAGATAGAAGCTTTTGTTCCTAGAACACATGCTGAAAAAGAGAACGGATCTTCTATCAAAATTGAAGAAAAGTTAAATTTTAGAATACTTGAATTTTCAAAAGAAAATAGAAAGATTTTAGCATCTCATTCTGTTATTTTTAAGAAGGAACTTGAAGAGGAAAGAAAAAGGTTAGCCGCATCTACTAAAAAAGTGATGCAAAGAATGGAAGAAGATCAACAACAATCTACTTTGGGAGATTTGGAGAGTTTATCTACTTTAAAAGATGATCTTGATTCTGATAAATAATAATTTAAGCCCCATTTTGGGGCTTTTTTTTTGTTATATTTGTAGTTACAGTGTTAGAAGAAAGAGAAATATTAAATAAGGAATCGATTGTTATTGCAATCGAAAGGTTGTGTTTTGAATTGATTGAATCTCATAATAGTTTTGATAATACTGTTCTTATTGGAGTGCAGCCAAGGGGGGCGTATTTAAATAATAGAATTTTAGAAAAATTAGCTTTAATAGTTCCCGGAAATAATATTTGTTCAGGAAATGTAGATATTTCATTTTATCGCGATGATTTAATGAGAAGAGATTCACCTATTGTTCCTGAGGTAATGGATATAGATTTATCTGTTGAAGGTAAAAATGTTGTTTTAATTGATGATGTTGTATTTACAGGAAGGTCTATTAGATCAGCTATTGATGCTATTTTGGCTTTTGGAAGGCCAGCATCTATTGAATTATTAGTATTAATTAATAGAAGGTTTAGTAGGGATTTGCCCATACAACCTGATTATGTTGGTAAAACAATTGATACGATAGCATCTGAGAAAATAATTGTTGAATGGGAGGAAAAAACAGGAATTGATAGAGTATTAATGAGAAAATTAAAATAATGAGCAACTTATCTGTTGATAATATATTAGGTATAAAGCATCTTACAATATCAGATATTGATTTAATATTTAAAACAGCAGATAACTTTAAGAAAATTATAAATCAACCAATCAAAAAAGTGCCATCTTTGAGAGATGTTACAATTGCAAATTTATTTTTTGAAGACTCTACTCGAACTAAATTATCATTTGAATTAGCTGAGAAAAGACTTTCTGCAGATGTTGTAAATTTTTCTTCATCTTCTTCATCAGTTAAAAAAGGGGAGACGCTATTGGATACTGTCAATAATATTTTAGCAATGAAAGTAGATATTATTGTATTACGTCATCCTAATCCTGGAGCATCGGTTTTTTTATCTAGAAATATTAATGCTAAAGTTATTAATGCTGGAGATGGAACACATGAACATCCAACCCAGGCTTTACTTGATGCATACTCAATTAGAGAAAAATATGGGGATGTAAAGGGAAAAAAGGTTGTAATTATTGGAGATATTCTACATTCAAGAGTTGCTCTTTCTAATATATATTGTTTGCAAAAAATTGGGGCAGAGGTTAGAGTGTGCGGCCCAACTTCTTTGATGCCTAAGCATTTAGAATATTTGGGTGTCTTGCATTACTCAGATTTAAATGAAGCTTTGGAGTGGTGTGATGTTGCAAATGTTTTAAGGATACAACTAGAGAGACAAGATGTAAATTATTTCCCATCTTTAAGAGAGTATGCTATGGTGTATGGTATTAATAAGGCAGTTTTAGATAATTTGAAAGGAAAGATAACCATTATGCATCCTGGACCTATAAATAGAGGTGTAGAGTTGAGTTCGGATGTTGCAGATTCAAATCATGCGATTATTCTTGATCAGGTTGAGAATGGTGTTGCAATTAGAATGGCAGTATTATATTTATTAGCAGCTAAGATTAAAAATAGTTAAAAAATGAATATTCAAGAGTCAACTTTAGTTTTTAAGTTATCAGAGGGTAGTGATTTTTCAGCTTTGAATATTACATCTGAAATAAAGCATTTTATTGCCGATTTAAGAGGAGTAAGTAGTGAAGTGGCAGAGAGTATTACAAATAAATTGACTACATTTGACAGCAGCATTTCTAATATGAAAGGTTCTTTTGTTATTGTTTGTGATTTTTCTTTCGATGATTCACTAACAATTGTTCCTACTTTGCAAGAGGCCTATGATTATATTGAAATGGAAGAAATTGAAAGACAATTAGAATTATAAATTAAAATTAATTAAATATGAAAAAATCACTATTTATTTTGCTCTTTGTATTTGGAGCTTTTTATTCAAATGCTCAGTGTACACCTGACCCTCAGTTTGTTAGTGCTGGAATTTATCCTGATACCGCTACCGGACTTGATCCAGCATATGTTGGTCAATCTTATAATCAGAATATCACAATAATTACACCGACAGACACAGTGGTTGATGTTTTAGGTAATATGGTACAGGTTACTGTTGATAGTATTAATCTAACTTCTGTTACGGGTTTGCCTCAAGGATTTTCATATTCTTGCGACCCTCCTTCTTGCGGTTTCCCTGGAGGTACTATTAAGTGTGCAGAGCTTTATTCTATGACAGATCCTACCTCATCAGAAGTAGGAGTGTATAATATTGTTTTTGAAACAACATCATATGCAAGTGATGTTCCTTTTATAGGATTTTTTACTCAAGATGATGTTATTGATTATTATTATATTGAAGTTTTTGGTGCTAATTCTACAATTAATACTTTTGATAATAAATCCTTTGAACTTAAATCAGTATATCCCAATCCGATTACTGATCAAGCAAGGTTCCAATTTATTTCTGGTGATTCAGCTCCTATTTCATTTAAGATTCATAATTTGTTAGGAGAAGAAGTCGATTCAAGGTTGTTTTATTCTAATAAGGGCGTTAATACTATATATATAAATACTTCATTGTATCCTCAGGGGATATATTTATATTCAATTAATAATGGTCAAAAGGTTCTAACTAAGAGAATGGTTGTTAGTAATTAATGTCTTTTAAGTTAACTATTTTAGGCTCTAGTTCTGCTATTCCTACAGTTAATAGAAATCCCACCGCTCAATTACTTAATGTAAATGAGCGGTTTTTCTTAATTGATTGTGGTGAAGGCACTCAAGTTCAATTGCGGAAATACCAATTAAGTTTTCAACGAATAAATCATATTTTTATTAGTCATTTACATGGTGATCATTATTTTGGCTTAATTGGCTTATTGAGTAGCATGCATCTTTTATGTAGAAATAAAGAGTTACATATTTATGCACATAAGGAGTTAAAAGAAATAATTGATTTACAATTACAATCTTCTAATACAGAACTTAATTATCCTTTGTTTTTTCATTTTTTGCCTGAAGATAGGGGTGCTGTTATTCTAGAAGATAATAATATTAAAGTATCTAATCTAATTTTAGATCATTCAATAAAGTGTTCAGGTTTTCTTTTTGAGGAAAAGAGGAGTTCTAGAAAGATAGTTAATTCTAATATAGAAAAGTATAATATTCCATTTAGTAAAATTAATAGTTTGAAAGATGGTGCTGATTGGATAAATCCTCAAGGAGAGATTATTTTGAATAGTAGTTTAACTACTAATAATTCTTTGCCAAATAGATATGCTTTCTGCTCAGATACTAGATATAATAAGGATTTAGTTGAAAAAGTTAGAGGAGTTGATTTATTATATCATGAATCTACTTTTATGTCGGACCTTGAGGAACGTGCTCAAGAGACTGGACATTCTACCGCTTTACAGGCCGCTATGCTTGCTCATAAGGCAGCAGTTAAAAGACTGATGCTAGGTCATTATTCTCAAAGATATAAGAATTTAGAGCATTTATTATTAGAAGCAAAGACTAAATTTCCTGATACTTTTTTGTCTTATGCTGGATTGGTAATTGATTTCAAAGAAATTTAGTATTTATTTTATTGGTATATTTGCATTATAAAGTTTTCTATGAAGAAAATACTTATAATTATATTATTATTAAATACTTTTATATCTAGTTCCCAGATAGTAGTTGATTCTTTGAAGCGATTAAATTGCTATCATGATGGAGCCATATTTTTAGATGTATTGTTAGGGTCTCAAGTTGATTGGTATTTTTATACTGATTCAATAGGCTGGATAGATGCCACAACAATTCCAAGTGTTCAATTTTCCAATAATTTAGCTACATTAACTACTCAGCAGTGTGGAAATTACAAGGTGGTAACTAGCCATTTCTTTTTTGGTGTTGATAGTGCTGAAATATTTGTTAATTGTCCATTAGGCTCTAGAGGATCACAGATGAATGTTAAATGTTTTGGTGATTCTACAGGTACGTTAAAGAGAGTTGCGCATTCAGGATCACCTCCTTATAATTATGAAGTGTTTAAAGATGACATCTTTTATTCATCAGGTCCTGATGACACTTTGTTTTTTCAGCTCGGTGTTGGCTCATATAAGATAGTTTTTACAGATGCAATAGGTTGTTCAGATTCTATATTAACTAATTTGGTTGCTCCCCCTTTGCTATCTATTGATACTATATTTACTAATGATATTAATTGTAGAGGAGTTAATTCAGGTAGTGTTCACTTCTCTGTTTCTGGAGGAAGAAAATATCTATCTGGTGAAGAGTATGATTATTATTTAATTGATGTAAATTCATCAGATACTGTTTCATGGCTTACACGTGATAGCTTATCTTTTAATTTTTATTCTGTATTTGGTTCATCTGAGAATACTTTTGATAGTTTATTTGCTGGAGATTATAGACTTTGTCTTGTAGATTCTTTTGGTTGTTTTTCAGATGTATTATTTGAACTTAACCAACCTATTGATTATATAGCCTATGGATCTACAGCGGATATATTAATCTGTGAATCAGATTCTGGATATTTACAAATAGACTCAGTAATAGGTGATAGTGTCTTAGGAAGTAATAATATTAATTTTGGTTTTGCATATGATACTGTAAATGGAGTTTATATGGATTCAATTTATGCGCCATCAGGTTGGTATGATATATATGTTTATGATTCCACATATTTTTGTCTTGATACTGTTTTAATTAGATGTGAAGCCCTATATGAGATTAAAGTCTTTGAACAAATTACCCCAGTTAGATGCTTTGGCGAATTATCTGGCAGTATAGTAATTGATTCCATTAATGGAGGTAATGCTCCTTATGATGTACAATGGGGAGGAGTTGATAGCTCTGCTTTATCTGCTGGTTCATATTTAATATATATTGTAGATTCTATAGGTTGTTTGCATACTGAGAATTATATTGTTCATGAAGGAGATCAGGTAAATGCGAATGAACGATTATATTATCCTACTTGTTATGGAGATGCTAATGGAAGTATCTCTATAGGTGTATCAGGAGGTACAGGTATGTTAAGTTATTATTGGTTAAATGGTACGGGGACAGCTGATTCTTTATATGCTTTATCAGCAGATATTTATAATTTAGTTGTTAATGATTCATTAGGTTGTGTAGATACTTTTCATTTTAATTTAGAAAACCCATTATTACTTAGTGTAGACATTACTTCACCAGACTCAACTCTTGATTGTTTTGGTGCTTTAACTATTATTGATGCTGTAATTTCTGGAGGTGTTCCTCCATATTCAATTATTTGGAGTGATGGAGATACAAATCAACAAAGAATTGTAGGTTCTGGATATTATGAGGTTGAAATTATGGACGCAAATGATTGTGTATCCAATGAGAGTATTATAATTGTCGAGCCTGAGCAATTAGAGATTGTATTAACACATACTAATATTGGGTGTATTAATGGAGCTACGGCTAACGTTACTGCTACGGGAGGAACTCCTCCTATTTCTTATTTATGGAGTACAGGTGATACTACATCTACAATTGATTCTTTATGGAATTTAACATATTGGGTATTAGTAACTGATTCTTGTGGAATCTCAGTTGCTGATACAATTTTTTTAGATTATTATGAATTAAATACATTAGTATATTATGATGATTTAACTCATATTGCAGAGATTGAAATAGAGAATACAACTTCAATAGGTCCTTTTGAGTATACTTGGTTAAATATTTTTGGTGATTCTATCGGTAAAGGAGAGATGTCACCTGTTTTATGTGAGGGTACTTATTTTGTTACGACCTATGATTTATTAAATGATTGTAGTGTTACAGACACCTTACTAGTTGATTTTTCTCTTCCTTCAAGTATTATTGATATTTCTACTACTACTGTTTATGCAGATTCTAATCTCTGGGGATTCCCTCCTTATTCTTATCTGTGGAGTAATGGAGAAAATACTATACATGCAGATATTTGCCCAGGTAATCACTGGATAGAGGTAACAGATATAAATAACTGTATGGTTAGAGAAGAATTTACTGTTAAAAGTATACTTATTACTCTGGATCCATCCTCTTCAATTATTGAATGTGATTTAGAAAATCTAGATTTAGATTTGGAAGTTTCAGCTACAGGAGGTGTTGAGCCTTATTCCTTTCAATGGTGGAATGGTTCTAAAGATAATCCAATAAATTTAGGTTTGTTTCCTGGTAAGTTTAGTGTCTCAGTGGTTGATGGTAATGGTTGTATTGAGGACACATCTTTTATTATTGCTGTTTTGACATCTGAATGTGTTCCTAATGTATTTACACCAAATGGTGATGGAATAAATGATGTTTGGAATCTAGAAGACACGTTTTTATATGAAGATAGCGAAGTAAGTGTTTATGGTAGATTTGGACGATTAATTTTTAGTTCAGTTGGTTATAATATTCCTTGGGATGGGACTAATAGTAAAGGAAAGACTGTTCCAGATGGTGCATATTTTTATTCAATTGATATTGGTAGTGGTTTTGATCCAATTCTTGGTACAGTTACGATTCTAAGATAGTTTGTGTAATATCCGTTATTTGATCTGGTTTATACCATTTTATGTTTTCTTCTTTTTTAAACCATGTGATTTGTCTTTTTGCAAATCTTCTAGTGTTTTTTTTTATATCTTCAATTGATTGTTGTAATGTACATTCATTATTTAAAAATGAAAATATTTCTTTATATCCAACTGTCTGTAATGCATTTCTATACTGTTCATTTACTAAAGATTTCACCTCTTCTACTAATCCTTCTTTTATCATTTTGTCAACTCTTTTATTGATGTGCTCATACAAGATGTTTCTATCAATATTGAGACCAATTTTAATTATATCAAATGGTCTTTTTTTTATTCTTTTAGATCGGAATGCTGATATGCTTTTTCCTGTTTCTTGAAATACTTCTAAAACTCTTAGTAATCTTTGTGGGTTGTTATTTTCATATTCATTATATAATATGGGATCTATACTTTTTACTTTTTTTTGCAGCCATATCAATCCATTTTTGTGATATTTAGTTTTAACTTCTGTTCTTGTTTGTTTTGAAATATTTGGAATTTTGTCAAATCCTCTGCAGATTGCATTTACATACAATCCTGATCCACCAACAACGATAATTATATCTTTGGTTTTATGTAATTTTTTAATTTGATTTATTGCATCAATTTCATACATTCCAGCATTGTAATCCTTTTTGATACTTATATTGTGTATGAAATGGTGTTTTACTTGCGATAATTCGCATGCATTTGGCGGTGATGTTCCAATTTTAAGTTCTTTATAGAACTGTCTAGAATCACATGAAATAATATCAGTATTAAATTTTTTTGCAAGCTTAATACTTAGTGCTGTTTTACCTATTGCTGTAGGTCCAACTATAAATATTACTTTTTTAGTATTCAGTCTCATCTATTTGTTCAAAATCATTGAAGGTATCATATTTTTTTTCTTTAAATATAATATTTGGTGCTTCTTTCGGCATTGTTCCAACACTATTAACTATCTTAATACTATTAGTTTGGTACTTGCTTTTTTTTGAATATGAGATAAGAAATCTCCACATTTTTAAGAAGTCATAAATATATATAAGTTTATCGTTTATATTTGGTAGAATAGATTCTATTTTTATTTGGCTCATATATTGCATTGTGCTGTTGTTAGAATCTATTTTAAATAGGGGGATTTCTTGTAAAAGATCAAAATTGTCGTTAGTTGTGTAAAATGAAGCCATTTCATATTTGTCTAATTTTAGACATTTGATAATTGTAAAGTGCAAATCTTCTAATGATTTACTAGATGGAATTTTTATACCTCTGATGACATCATCTTTGTGTTCTAAATGTATTTGGATTATATAATTCATGATACGGTTTTTAGCCCAAGTTGTGAAGCCTTTCTAATAATATATTTTAGAGCTTCTTCTTTATTGTTTTTTATTCTTCCATCAAGAATAGCATCTTTAATAGCATTTTTTAATATGCCAATTTCTTTTCCTTGCTTGATGTTAAATAGTTGCATAATTTGCACTCCATCAACAGGAGGTTGAAAATTTCTTATGCGATCTTTTTTTTCTACTTCTTTTAGTTTTTTTCTGACAATTTGAAAATTATTTAAATATTTTTTGACTTTGGTAGGGTTTTTTGATGTAATATCAGCATCACATAATAACATTAAATCTTCTATGTCTTCACTAGCATCAAATAGCAATCTTCTAATTGCTGAGTCAGTTACAACATCTTTAGCAAGTACAATTGGTCTTAAATGTAATGAAACAAGTTTTTGTACATAGCGCATTTTATCGTTTAGAGGTAGTTTTAGTTTTCTAAATATTTTTGGCACCATTTTTCCTCCAATGAAGTCATGAGTATGAAAGGTCCATCCATGTCCTTCTTCATATTTTTTAGTTTGAGGCTTTGCAATATCGTGTAAGAGGGCCGACCATCTAAGCCAAAGACTATTTGTATTCTTGCTAATGTTGTCTAATACTTCGATGGTGTGATAGAAGTTGTCTTTATGTTCGTGTTTGCCAATTGAATCAACTCCTTGAAGATCTGCAAGTTCTGAAAAGAATTGGTGTAATAGTTTAGTATTAAATAATATTTTAAATCCATTAGAAGGAGTTGGTGATAAGATAATTTTATTTAACTCTTCGGTTATTCTTTCTTGAGAAATTATTGATATGCGTTTGGCATTTTTCTCAATTGCTTGAAGAGATTTTTTATCAATCTTAAAATCTAATTGAGTTGCGAAGCGTACTGCTCTCATCATTCTTAAAGGGTCATCATTATAAGTTTTATTAGCATCCAAAGGAGTCCTGATTATTTGATTTTCTAAATCCTTTTCTCCATTAAATGGGTCAATTAATAATCCATAATTATTTTGGTTTAGTTGGATTGACATTGCATTAATCGTAAAATCTCTTCTTTTTTGATCATCTTCTAGTGAGCCATTTTCTATTATGGGTTTTCTGCTTTCAGATCTGTATGATTCTTTTCTTGCACCTACAAACTCATAACATTCATTGTTATATTGAATCATTGCAGTTCCAAAATTTTTAAATACCTTAACGCTTACATTTTTACCTATTTTTAATGCTACTGTATTAGCTAATTTTATACCACTACCAATACAAACAAAATCTATATCAGTTTTTTGTTGTTTACGTTTAAGAATTAAATCACGTACCCAACCTCCTACAACATAGGTAGGGTATTTTAGCTCATCGCTGGCTATTTGGATTTTTTTGAAAATGGGATTTTTTAGATGTTTAGAATAGTTCATTATCTTATTTTTGTCACTCTACCATCTTTTTCTATTTTTAAAATTTTAGAAGGGGTAGTCATTAATTTTTTTTGTTGTAAATTTACTATATAATCAACGTTGTTTTTTATTTCTTTTGTAATTTCTGAGAATCTTTTTGGGCTATCTGAACCACTAATGTTTGCAGATGTGGAAACTATTGCTTTCCCAAATTCATTTATGACTTTCTTGCAGAAATCATCTTGTACAATTCTTAAAGCAGCAGACCCATCTTCAGCTAATATTTTTTTATTCAAATTTATAACAGAAGGGTAGATAATAGTTGTTGGTTCTGATGTAATATCTATGTCAGGTATATATCCTGTAATATTTTTTAATTGATTTTCATTGGCAACTAATGAGATAAGTGCTTTATTATCTGCTCTTTTTTTGATTTTAAAGATTCTTTTGATTGCTTGTTCGTTTGTAGCATCACATCCAATTCCCCAAATCGTGTCAGTAGGATATAATATTATTCCTCCATTATTTAATATTGATAATGTATTATCTATTTCTTTTTTCATTTCGATATTTTTTAAGATAAAAATAACGCATTTTTACTGCTTTGGCTTGATAAGTAGATATAGTAAAACCAACATATCCATCTAAAATGCCTAATTGAATAAAATAATGTTTGATGAAACGAAAAATTGGTTTTAAAAAAGTATGAAACGTAGTTATTTTTCCAGTTTTTTTATCATAGTCCATAGCTTGCCATTTAGCATATTTTTCTAATTTTTCTAAGTAATCTTCTTTATTTTTAAATGTATTATGGATTAGTTTATTTTTTAACTTTCCAATTTTACCTTTTGTTATTATTTCTTCATGCACATACTTATCTTCGTACTTGCATTCATCTCTTTTAAATAGACGAATAACTTTATCTCCTCTCCAACCACTAAATTTTACTTTTTTCCCCATAAAGTAGTTTTCACGTTTGATCCAAAAACCACTTTCGTTTGCGTTCGAATTAATTGTTTTAATTATTTCTTGTTTTAATTTATTAGTTATTCTTTCGTCTGCATCTAAAATAAGAACCCATTGGTGTTTTGCTTGAGGAATCGCCCAGTTTTTTTGTGATGATGGATAATCAAATTTTCTTTGTAATATAGTGTCTGATATTGGAGTAGCTAGTGCTAATGTTTTGTCTTTGCTAAATGAGTCTACAATCATAATTTCATCTGCAAAATTAATTGATTTTATTGCAGCAACAATATTGTGTTCTTCATTTCCTGTTGGGATTATAGCAGTCAATTTTTCCATTTATAAATTACTATATATATTCATTAAATTATTAGCTATATTTTTATCGGTAAATTGTTGCGCATATATGAATCCTTTTTCTTTCATATTATTTTGTAATTCAGGAGATTTTTGTATCTCAAGAATTGTTTCTTTTAGTTCTGAAAAGGATAAAGGGTTAACGTATTTAGAATGAGGACCTCCAGTCTCCGCAAAGCAACTACCTTTTGATGTAATTACAGGTACTTTGGCAAATAAGGCTTCTAAAATTGGTATGCCAAAACCTTCAAATATTGAGGGGTATATCATAATCTCTGCCGATTGATAGATTATTGCAATTTCTTCAATGGATAGGTTGTTTAAAAAAAGTACTCTTTTAGAGAGGTTGTTATTTTTGATAAATTTCTCACATTTTGATTTGTAAGAACCACCATTTCCAATAACAACTAATTGTTGATCGGGTAATTCTCGAACTGCTTTTAGTAATGTGAGTAGATTCTTACGTTCTTCTATAGTACCTACATATAACAAATATTTTTCTGGAATATTGTATTTTGTTTTAATACTCTTGTTATTATCATTAGAATATTGCTTTTGGAAAGCTCTATTACACCCTTGATACACAACGCTAATTTTTTCTTCTGGTATTTGTAGAAAATCTATTATATCTTGCTTGGTCTGCTTGCTTATTGCGATTATCTTGTCTGCGCGTACACAGGAAGATTTAGTTTTATAATAATATATTTTTCGATCAATAGTTTTAAATAAATGAGGATAGCGAATAAATATAAGATCGTGGATAGTTACAATTGATTTAATTGATGTTTTTTCTATGCCAATGGGTAATTCATTACTAAGTCCGTGATATATTTCTATTTTATGACTTTGTAGATCTTTGATAATGTTTTTATTTCTCCAATAGCCTGTTAATATTCTGTCAATTAAAGATTTTGGTGAGCATGTTAAAGTGTTTGCTTGATTAAAAATAAAAGAGTCTCTAGAATTTGTATTTTTCTTAGTGGTATAAAGCCAATACTCGTTGTCAGCAAAATGATTAGATAAAATTCGAATAGTATCCCTAGAATAATTCCCTAGACCAGTATTATTCAAGAAAGCTCTTTTTGCATCAAATCCTATTCTCATTATACGGCTACATTATAATCTCTAAGAGCATTATTTAGTGATGTTTTTTTGTTTGTGCTTTCTTTTCTTTTACCAATGATTAGTGCGCACGGCACTCCATATTCACCTGCAGGAAATGATTTTTTATAGGACCCTGGTATAACCACAGATCTAGATGGTATAGTTCCTTTGATTTCTACAGGTTTTTTTCCGGTAACATCAATAATTTTTGTAGATGCTGTAAGCACTACATTGGCACCTAATACAGCTTCTTTTTCTATTTTAACACCCTCTACAACTATTGATCTAGATCCAATAAAACAATTATCTTCAATTATAACAGGGGATGCTTGTATGGGTTCTAGTACTCCTCCAATACCAACACCTCCTGAAAGATGTACATTTTTTCCTATCTGAGCACATGATCCAACAGTTGCCCATGTATCTACCATTGTACCGCTATCTACATAAGCACCAATATTTACATATGAAGGCATTAGTATTACATTAGGTGCTAAGTAGGATCCGTATCTAGCTATAGCATGAGGTACAACACGAACACCAAGTTTAGCATAGTCTTTTTTGAGTTTCATTTTATCGTGAAACTCAAAGGGCCCAATTTCTATTGTTTCCATCTTTTGAATGGGGAAGTAGAGTATCACAGCTTTTTTTAACCATTGATTTACTTCCCAGCCATTTTTTGTCTCTTGAGCAACTCTTAATTTACCTTGATCTATTTCTTTGATAACTGCATTGATGCATTTATTTGTTTTTTCTTCTTTAAGAAGTCTCCTGTTTACCCAAGCATTTTCAATTGTCTTTTTCCATTCATTCATAGGGCAAATATAATAATTAGTTGCTGATATTTGATTCATTAAAAATTAACCATAAATCTTATTTATAGTATACTGAAACTTAGCAGCTAGAAAATCGTATATTATAAAGACATCTTTATTAAAAAAGAAATGTTAATAAGTCATTTTTTTTTGTAAAATAATTTTGAATTTAAATATTTTTTATTAATTTTAACGCCTAGTTTACGACAAACTAACATAAATTTATATGACGAAATTTTATTATTTTCAGGTTAAGCCTGCTTATTTTCCATGCTGTTTTTGGTGTGGAGTTTTCGCGTATTTTATTTTGAGTAATTTAACCATTATGCATCAGCATAGTGGTTTTTTGCATATATATTAACTATTATTTATTAACATTTGTATTAATTTAAAACTTGTATTATGAACTTAATTTACAAAAACATAAATCCTAAGAACGTCTTAGGTCTACTTATTGCTTTAGTTATGGTAGCATTTTCTAACACTAGTGCTATTGCGCAATGTGCTAACACTTCTTCGTATGGTTCTGCTACTGCAAATCCATCAGCTGCTGTACAAATTACTAGTTGTAATTACTTAAGTGAATATAACACTATTTCTGGTATCGCTGCTGGGGAATCTTACACACTTTCTATAAGTGGTGCAAGTGCCAATCCTGGTTATGCTACTGTTTATTCAGGAACTTCTACTGGAACTTTGGTAGCTCAAGGACCGGCTCCTTTGACATTTACAGCTGCTGCTTCAGCAACACATTATGTGCACTGGACTGTGGATGATCAATGTACTACTGCTAGTGGTTGTCATACAACAACTATTACAGGAAATGCTGCGCCGCCACCTCCTCCAACTACATGTTATACAACTACACCAGTTACAATTCCTTACGTTGGTTCTGGATTAACAAATTGTGGAAATGGAAATAATGTGTCTGGAAGTAGTAGTTATTTAAATGGTGAGGATGCTACATATGAGTGGACTGCAACTTCTAATGATTCCCTTCTAGTAAGTTTAAATAATGTTACGTCTAGTAGTTTTTATTCTTATTCAAGCGTTTTTGTTTATGACGATTGTCCAGTTCTTGGAGGAGTTATTGTTGCTTCTTCGTTTTCATATATTGATGATGAGAGTTTAGCTTTTAAACAAGTGTCAGGTACAAATTATCATATTGTTGTTAGCTCCGGTTCATCTGTAGCTTGTTTAACTTCATATGATCTTTCAATTGAAACTGCTATTGTTGGATGTATGGATACTATTGCAACTAACTACAATTCAAATGCTAATGTTTCTGATCCAAACGCTTGTACTTATATTGTAGGATGTATGGATACATCGGCTACAAACTATGATGTAACAGCAACTCAAGCTTGTGCTAGTTGTTGTACATATCCAGCATGTCTTAATGTGGCACCATATACTCAGGACTTCAGTTCTGTAGGTATGCCAGTAGGATTATGTGCTGCTAGTCTGTGGTCAGTAGGAGGCTCTGGTTCTGGTTGGGTATTTGCAGGAGCTCCTGGCTATTCAGCTGCTAATAATGGGAGAGTTTCTGGAACTTATGCTTGGATTGATTTCTCTGGAACTGATATAGGTTCTGTAATGCAAATGGAAGATATTGATATTTCAGGATTATCTGCTCCAACAATGACTTTTGCTTACTATAGTGATCAGTATTCACCGTCTATTACTGCTTCAAATACTTTGTTTATTGAAGCTTTTGATGGTACGAATTGGAATGTTATAGGTACTTTTGATCAATTTACTCCTGGATGGGAAACTCAATTAGTGAGCCTTGCAGGAGCAGATGTTGCAGGTACTGTCACATTAAGATTTAGAGGAGAAAGCACAGCAACTCCAGCTAGTTATGACTATTGGAATGATATTTTAGTTGATGATATATCTATAGATGAAATGCCAGCAACAGCTGGTTGTACAAATCCTTTAGCATGTAATTATGATTCAACTATGACAATTGATGATGGTTCTTGTTTAACTGTTTTTGGTTGTCCAGATACTCTAGCTGTTAATTACGATCCTAATTTGATAATTGAGTGCCCTGATTCTTCTTTGTGTGCTTATGGTATTTTAGGTTGTGACGATATTTTAGCATGTAACTTTGATTCTGTAGCTACGTTAAATGATGGAAGTTGTATCTATGATTTAGGATGTGGTTGTTTTAATGCTGCTCCTACTCAAGGATATGACTGTGATACTAATAGAATTTGTGGTGATGATTCTTTCTGTGAAGATTTTGAAAGTGGTTATAATGGGGGTTGGTTATTATCTTCTGCTGCTCAATCAGATGTTTATCTTGCACCTTCTAATTTTCAAACGTTTCCATCTTCTTTTTATACGCCTTCGATTCTTTTACCGGCTAGTGATAGTGTTTTAGTATTTACTGGTGGATCTTCTATTGGTTGGACTGGTGGGTCATCTTCCACTACATATAATCAAGCGTTTGTAACTAATGCTTCTCATATTGCACAGGCTGAAATATGTTTGGATTTAGCAGGAAATAATATTTTAAGTCTTGACTATAATAGTGGTTCTGCTAATGGGAATACTTTTGGTAATTACTCATGGTTTAGATTACTTGTTAATGGTGTTGTACAAGCTGATTTGAATGGCGATACAGCTCATTATAGCCCAGGTCAAAAAACTTTAAGTTATGATTTATCTGCTTATGCCGGAACTAATGCAACAATTACACTTCAAGGTTCATGTAAG
>MDTB01204733.1_pt1 | contig 17200 bp, 19 predicted proteins | sample 811161 | NCBI WGS metagenome assembly MDTB01 (sample SAMN05326650, study PRJNA326480) | marine metagenome | isolation source: seawater | place: Mediterranean Sea | collected 2009
ATGGTGGGCCGTGTTGGTTACGCTCCAACTACCCCTGCAATGTCAATGCAGTACTCTACTATTGAGCTAACGGCCCGAAATGAAATTAAATATTCTTATCAATTTTTTTTGAAAAAATATTTGTTTCTTTATTTACAGCATACATTAATGAAAAATTTATCATAAATAAAGTTATACTATAATTATTAAAAAAAGCGCCACTAGGCAATACCGGTATAAAATTAATTAACAAAAAAACTAGACAACCAGCCTGAACATAGTTTCTGCCTAAAATTATTTTTCTGATTAAACGGAAAGTAAGGTAGAAAATTATATACATTATAATTATTGTTCCGATTATTCCGTGCTCAGATAACATTTCAATATAAACTTGATGGGGATGAGTTAGACACCGATATTCCTTTTGGATTAAATATTTTTTTTTATCGCATGTTTCAATTCTGTAATTCTTATTACCTACACCAAACCAAGGATTGTTTTTAAAAACATAAAAGCCAGATTTATAGAGAGTTATATAAATACTTTTATCTAAATACTCTTTTCTGTCATCTTTAGACTTAATTTTGCTATAAATTTGATCTATATATCTTAACTTGAGATAATCTGAAAAGTTAATTGCAAAAAAGAAAATTGCAAAAAACGCAGCGAAAATTAAAACTTTTTGTTTAAATTTAATGTAGTCAATTATTGAAATAAAGATCACAATACCGATTAAAGCCTTTAAACTATTAGATCTTTCACCCGTCAGCATTATCCCAACAAAACAAAACAAAATAATTAAAAATCCAAATATTTTCAAAATTTTTTTTGATTTAAAAAAATTTAGAATATATCCAAAGATCATGAAAGAAAATCCACAAATAAATGATCCAGCTATTGGTTCAGTTCTAAAAAAACTAATAATTCTATTTCCATGAGGTTGGGGAACACCATTAATCTCAAATTTTCCAAAACCAAAAATGTTGCTTCCGGTGAATCTCTCGATATAAATATCTATTAAAACTACAAAAAAAATAGTTGTCCAAATTTTCAAAATATCTGAATTTTTTTCGTTAATTGAAAAAAGATAATTTACCATTACAAAAAATAAGATAAATCTTACAAAACCAAAGTTTCTAAAAATTCCCGACATCATATCAACTGAGATTAAAGAATTAAATACAAGATAAGAATTAAGAATTATTAAAAGGAGAACTGGTTTAAAGTCATAAATTTTAACTTTATTTTTAGAAAAATAAATTAAAACAAAACATAAGCTAAATAATACAGTATTAATTAATGAGGCGCTCGAACCAATTATAATTGAAATAGGTAAAATGGAAAATAATATTTTTGGAATGTTTGTTTTAATATTATCCATTATTACTTAAATGCTCTGCAAGTTATTCTTTTTGATTTATGAACAGTATTTACGTCTTCTTTTATTATTTCAACATGCTCAAAAATATTTTTAAAATAGTCTGGTCTTATTGTATCAAATATTAATATAGAGTCTTTTTTCATTACCCTTTTAAGATAATTTGAATATATTTCAAAATCATAGTGATAATCTAAAGAATAAATTGAAATGATAATATCAAAATTATTTGATGGGAAATCTTTTTTATCAAAATCAAATATTGAGTATCTTTCTTTTGAAATTCCATTACTTTTAAGGAAAAAATCTAATTGATTTAAATAATTATACCCCTCTTTATTTGAATTATCCCAACCATATCTAATTTTATTTGATACGTAATTTTTTTCTATGAAGGTAAAATTTGCATCAGCAAGTGTTTTTAGTATCAACAGCTCTAATCCACCTATGCCTGCACCAATACTTAAAAAATTTTTTTTATCTTTTGTCAATTTTTTAATATTTTGAAATTCATTTTGCATTAATTCTAAATAATCCTCAGATATTCTATCTATATTTATTAAGTATTTTGAAAATAATTTTGAAAATAGATATCGGCCAAATACTTTTCTGAGTTTTTTTAATTTAGGACTGGCTAATTCTATTCTTTGAAGTATTGCCAATTGCGCAAGTTTTCTATTTAAAATTAATGAATTCATTTTTAGTTTTCCAATATTTTTTCAAGATTTTTAAAATGATTAAAATAGGTAAAAGCTTTTATACCCTTTTTGCAATTAAGCAATTTTTCATTGATAGCTTTTTTATCCATATTTTCAAATTTTAGAAGAGCATTTAATAAACTGACTTTATCGTTAGATTTAAACAAAATACCACTTTTACCATGAGCAAGTATTTCTTTTGGTCCATTATCACAGTCACTAGAAATTATTGGTATGTTCATGTATGCTGATTCAACCAATACAAAACCTGGGTCTTCCCACAGTGAGGATAAAATAAAACATTTGCTTTTTTTGAAATATTTAAAGACGTTATTTTTGAAACCAACCAAAATAATTCTATCCTCTAAATTCTTTTTTTCTATTAATTTTTGTAAACTCCCTTTTTCCTCTCCTTCACCAATAATTATTAAATTATTATTTGAAGATTTTATAAATTCTGAGAAAACATCAATTAAAAATTTAAAGTTTTTTTGTTCTGTTAACCTTCCGATAGCTAAGTAAAAATTGTTGAGTTTAAAAGTAGGCTCCTCTCTTTTCTTTTTATTGATTAACTGAATGTTTAAAATTGGATCATATAAAGTTGAAACTTTTTCGGAACTGATTATTTTGAGGTCTCGAATACGAGAAGATGTTGCTTTAGTTGGGCACGTAATATGAAAAATATTTTTTAAGGTTTTTTTCCAAAAAAACTTTCTTAAAAGATTAAGCTTGGGTAAACCAGAAATTCTTAAAATTGTTTTTGTTTTAATATCAAAAAAATAATTTAACAAAAGTGGTAATGGGGTTATTAAATGAATTATAAAATAGTCTGGAGGCCTCTTTTTCAATAATCTTAGTAAAGGCACTAATAAAATGAAAAATAAATACAAATATATTAATCTGCTTTTTAAGAACCCTGTATAATTAGAATTATCTATTATTTTGGACTCAGTAAGTTTGATTATATTTATACCATCTTCATCTAATTCTTTCTTGTATTTATTCCATTCTCCTGCTGCATTTATGATATGAGGTACATACTTTTGATTAGAATAAGTTTTAAGGGTTCTTATTGATCCCAATACTGCATTAACAGTTGCAACATTTGAAATAAATGGTGACCAATAATATATATGAATTTTATCTTTCATTGGTTATTTTTATTTATATATTAAAAACTATTACAATAAATAATATAAAAAAAGAATATGGATAAAATAAGTTCTCCTCTTTTCTCAATTATTACACCTGTTTTAAATAACAAAGATGGTTTATTGGAAACAATTAAAAGTATAAAAAAACAAAATTTCGAAAACTATGAATATATAGTGATTGATGGTGGCTCTACAGATGGAACTTTGGAAATTATCAAAAATGAAAAGTTTATTACCAAATGGATATCAGAAAAAGATAAGGGTATATACGATGCTATAAATAAAGGTTTAAGACTATCAAATGGAAAATTTATAAATACGATTAATTCTGGAGATTATTATTATTCAAACAAATCTTTAGAAATTATTAAAGATTATTTTGAAAATAATAAGGTATCTTTTGTTTTTGGAGCTGTTTTGAAAAAAAAAATTCATTATAAATATCAGCCCAACAAAATGTTTTGGACATTTAATTTTTACCCAGCTCATTCAAGTGGCTTTTTTATAAAAAAAGAGGTTCATGATAAAGTGGGTGACTATAGTCTCAAATTCCCTTGTTCATCAGATTACGATTTTTTTTGGAGATTAATAAAAAAAAATAATCATAAAGGCATATCAACAAAAAAGAATGAAATAGTTGGAGTGTTTGAAAGTGGCGGTTTCTCATCAAGATACGGAGTTTTTAAACATATTTGGGAGGAAACACTGATTAGATTACACAACCAACAAAGTAAGATTATAGTTTTGACAATCTTAATGCTAAGGTTATTTAGAAATAGCTACAAGATTTTCATTAAAAATAATAGGACTTAAACCAATTTACTGTATTTCTTAAACCTTCTTTATAATCGACAAATTTCTTTTTTTTGACTAATTTTTTTATTTTAGCATTTGAACCATGAGTTTTAATTATTTCTATTTTTTGTTTCATGATCTTCTTTATTTTACAATTTTTTCCATAAATCTTATCTATAAATTTTAAATAAGTTATCAAATTAATCGGCTTACCTGAGCAAATATTAAAGATATTATTCTGATAATATTTTTTGTCTTTTATTTTTACAAGTTTTACCAATATTTCAATAACATCACTAATGTATGTAAAATCTCTTGCATGTTTCCCAAAGTTATAAAGATAAATTGTTTTATTTTTTTTAATAGCATTAAGATATTTAAGATATAACATGTCAGGTCTTCCCCACTCTCCATAAACTGTAAAAAACCTTAATCCCATTATTGGAATATCAAAACTTTTATTATATATTTTTGCCAGTTCTTCATTTATATTTTTTGTAGATGCGTAAAGATTTTTTTGTATCCCAATAAAGTTTTCTTTAATCGGGAATTTTTTTTGATCTCCATAAATAGAACTTGATGAGGCATAGATTGTTCTTATTTTTTTATCTTTAGCCAGCTCTAAAATATTTAAAAAACCTCGTAAATTACTTTGGATATAACTCTCAGGATTTTTTAGTGAATACCTAACACCAGCTTGTGCAGCAAAATTAAAAATGAGATCTATTTTTCTCTTTTTAAAAAATTTTTTTAATTCATTCAGTCGCGATACATCTACTTTTTTAAAATAAAAATTTTTATCTTTATTTAATATTTTTATTCTATCCTTTTTAAGTTTCTGAGAATAATAATTGTTAATATTATCAATTCCGAGAACATTATAATTTTTATTTTTTACAAGTTTTCTACATAAGTGAAAACCTATAAAACCAGCTGCTCCAGTTACAAGTATGTTAATTTTGTGCATAATTATTTTTTAATACTAAATGAAACATATTTTTTATTTACAGCATTTTTATGGTGTATTCTTTTAATAATATACTCCGTTTTAAGTTTTCCAGACTTAGTTAAAAGCTTGACGGCTTCATGAGCTTGCGATTTATTAAAATCTCTAGAATCTTTATCTAAAAAAATATCATCACACAAAAGAAGTCCTTTTTTTTTTAAGATATGAAATGCTGAAAAGGTATCAATTGTGACTTGTGGATTGGTGTGATCTCCATCTAACCATATGATATCAAAAAATTCTTTCTCAAATTTATTTAATAAATCGAGAGAATTCATCTCAAAAAAATTTATGTTTTTGTGATTTAACAACTCATTTCTTTTTTTTAGATACTGCTCCCTAAAACTATGATCTTCTCTTTTGTAAGTATTAACAAACTGATGATTATCACTTGGTAAATCAAAAGAATAAATTTCAGAGTCTTTAAAAATTTTTGATATAAAATTTGTAAATTCTCCTTTATGAGTTCCTATTTCAAGAATTTTAATATTATTAAATTTTTTCGACAAACCGCTAAATAAGTGATAATGCCAGCTCAATCTGTTTTGGTAAAAATCTAATTTATTTTTTTCTAAAATCGATTGTATATATTTTTTGTCTAAATCTAGATCGTCTAATTTTTGACAATTTTCTTTAAGATCATTTTCAATGCTGTAATAAAGACATTTAATGCTTTTCCATTTAAAAAGTCTATAGAATCTTAGAATTTTTTGGGTCACGAAATTTGGTAATAAAGCTAATATATTTTTTATTATTTTTTTCATTCTAGTTTTCTAAAATTTTTCTTCTAACAATTTCGATTATTTGAGAAATTTTAATAGCTTTCTTAAAATTATTTTTACTATGAAAATTGCCTTTCAAAAAAGTTTTTAACATTTTTTTTAAATTATCTTTTCCGGAATATAAACTTTTACCGTTGAAAGTATATTTTTTTTTCTTATCAGTGACATATGTAAAATGAAAAAATTTACTATTAATTTTGAGTACGAACTCTAAATACTTCTTAGAATTTATAATTTTAATTTTTTTTACTTTTAAATTTTTAAACCTATGTAGTAGGTAACTTAAATCGTGATAAAAAAATCTATATAAAAGATCAAATCTTTTTTTTAAATTTTTTGTATTTCCTCTATCAATTTTACTTCTAAAAATATAATTTTCATTTTTAACTTTATAATTTGGGTAATAATTTGCAATATCTGAAACAAAAATATTTTTAAATCCAAATTTTTTAATTTTTTTTAATTCATTAATCTTTCTAGTTAGTGGTTTTTCACAAAATATTTTTTTATTTGTGTTTTTAATTAAATTTAAAAACTTGAAATGAGAGTTATCATCTGTAACAATAAAAATTGTATTTAAATTAGCAGCTTCTTTAATAAAACTATCCTTTCGTTTAATGATTTTAATCTGACACCCTAGCTCTCTAAGTTTTTTAATTATTTTTTTACCCCAGTTTCCAGTACCTACTATTCCGATCTTCATGAGAGATTTCTTAAAATTTCCTTTGATAGTGATACTGCGGTATTCCATTTGCCACTCAGTATTGTGTAAATTTTTTCATTTATTTTTTTAATTTGATTTGTTCTGTCATCATCAATCATAGAATCGACATTAAGGGTTCTTATAAGGTAAAAAGATTTGATATATTTGGCCTGGGATAAAAAAGGCAAATAATTTTTACCAGATTCAATAATTTTAGAAAATCTTGAAATTTTCAAGCTTTTTATCACCTCATTTTTTAGAAGAGATTTATTCTTATTAAAATCATAATCTTTTTTATTTTGAATAACTATTTTTGAAAATTTTACGTGACTTAATAAATGATAATTTGTACCAACGTAGGGGTCTATACATAAAAATTTTCCATCAATTACAACACAGCTTATTCTCTTATATCTTTTTGGTAGTTTAACTAATATTTTCTCGACTAATTCATATCTCAGTTTTTTGATTTTTTTCAAATTTAAATTTTTAAGGATTCTATTGTTATTTCTGTAAGTACACAGGAATACATAATCATAACTATCCAAGTTTTTTTTTAAAATTTCTCTTTTGTAATTAATTTTAATTCTTTTCTCTTTCAAGATTGAGGATATTTTTTTCTTTAAAGAGAAATAATTAAGCACTTTTTCTGGTGTTTTAATGATTCCTTCAACATCTTTACCAGAAAAAGGTAAATTTTTTATAACCTTAAATTTAAGCTTATTCCTCTTAAGTACTTTTAAATATTGTTGAAAATTTATTTTACTTTTTTTTTTCGACACAAAATAGTAGTTATGTGTATTACCGTAGATATCTTTGCCATAGAATTTAAAGAAATCATTATAATTTTTTTGAATTTCTTTAATTGTTTTTTGTGATCTCGGATAATGAAAACCTAGGTGAAATCTAAACTGATTCATTTTTGAGGCTTCATTTAATATTCCACTTTTTTTCTCAAAAATTTCTACTTCAAACTTTTTGGATAAAATAATTGCTAAAGTGCATCCAAAAATTCCAGCACCTATAATTGCAATTTTTTTTTTAGGTTTCATTTAATATCTTTTCATAAAGCTTTATATATTTTTTCGCAATTTCATTTGCTCCAAATTCTCTAATTTTAAACTTGGCATTTTCACCTTTTAAATTGTCTTTTTTTATTTCTTTAGCTAACCAATCTATCCCGTCTTTTAATTTCTCAGAATCAAATTTATCTACTATAAAGCCATTAATTTGATGATCAACAATCTCAGATATACTTGTGTTTGCAAAACATACAACAGGTGTTTCGCAATACATTGCCTCTGCAAATGTTTTTGGCCAACCATCTTCAATTGATGATGCAATAAATAAATCTGCTGACGAATAAGCTGCATTGAGAGTTTTAAAATCTTCTATAAAACCAAGACTTTTATATTCAATACCAACTTCATCTAAAATTTTTTGTGACCAAAAATTACCAAATATTAATAAATAATATTTTGATTTATCCAACTTTTTTAAAGTTTCTACAAATATACTCCACCCCTTTCTCTTACTTTGGGGATTGTTTGCTCCGTAGAGAATTATTTGTTTGTTAGTGGATATATTTAATAAATTCTTACTTTTTTCTTTAGAAATTTTATCAAGTTTTTTAAGATCAATATTATTATAAATTCTTTTTACATCAAATTCTCTTAAAACATCACTTTCTTGAGCCTTTTTTTTTAACCAATCGCTTATAGCAACAAAATGGAAGTTTTTTTTATAAATTTTTTTTTTTATTTTCTTAATAAATCCTGATAAAAAACTTTTTTCATATTTTTCAAAATCCATAATGTAATGAGATCCACCAGTAAAAGCCCACATATCTCTTAAAGTCCATACTACTGGTTTATTTATTTTTGATAACGATTTTAAATTAATGAAACCTTGATTTAGCCAATGAATGTGCACTATGTCAGCAGTCTTGTATCCTTCCAGCTTTGTAATATCGCTTCCAAAAAAGCTTAATGTAAAAGTTTCTCTAGGAGATGGAAGAAATATTGTTTTTAAAACTTTTTCTAAATTTGTACAAACAGAATAAAAAATCTTTTTTAGTGTAGTGTTATTAACAAATATTATATCGCTTTTTATTTGCTTCAAATTTGATGGTGTGTCATTAATAAATTTAGATTCAATGTTATTTTCAATTAATGCTTCGTGTAAAATTTGGGCACCTTTTACAGCTCCATTTGTAAATTTACCACCAACAATATGCAAAACTTTAATATTCATAGTTTTTACCTCTTTTTAAAATTTCTAAAGTCTTTTTGTCTTTTGACGAAATAATCAAAGTTCCTCTAAAAGATTTCTTAATATTCTCTTTTAAAAATTTATAATTTTGTAAAAAGGTTTTTTTTTTAAAAGAGATTTTCTTACTATTTTTAAGAAAATTTGTGATTTTTTTTTTCTCATCAAATATAACTAAAACATCAGGTTTAGGACATAATTTTAAAAACTTTTTAATATCTTTTTTTGCAATATTTATTCTCATAATAATACTAAGGCACCTTTGTGTAATCCCTTCTGAGTTCAATGAATAGTTATTCTTTAATTTTTTTGATAAATTATATCCTGTTATTTCTAATTTTATCCACTCTAGCACTTTATCTATCTCAAAATTGTATTTCTTATTAAGTTGTATTAAAAAATTTAAAAACACTTTATTTTTTTTTGAATTAAGAAGATATATTTCATTAATTTTATTATTAATAATTTCTTTATTGACAGGAATAATCAAAACCAATAATTTAATTAAGCAATAAAAAGCTTTTTTCAAATTATTATTTTTATGTGTCTTTTCCCTTAAACGTTCACTTAATCTTAAAAATAAATAATCAACTGAAGAAATCTCTTTGCTTTTAAATAAATAGTCATAAACCGTGTTTCTATAATTTGTTGTTTTAGTTCTTTTATTACTTTTTTTTACGATATTGATCATTGTTGATTTGCCAGAATAGGGTAAACCGAACATCTCAATAATTTTCATATTCTATTAATTAAATCTCAAAATAATTAATTCTTGCAATTTTTGCCAGATTTATATCATTTGAATAAAGTTGTTTTTTATATTTTTTTAATAAAAATTTAATCATAAAGTTATCAACTTTATGTCTTGTCATAATTTTATCCTCTTTACCTAAAAGCTTGTAAAAATGATCACTATTTTGCATTGAAATTCCGTTTAAAAAAATTTTCGATGTAGGATTTTCTAATAATGCAAACAAAATTGCAAAAAAACCTGTAGAAATCCCAAGGGGGCTTTTATTGTATTTTATGATATTAATTATATGTCTGCATTTTTGTCTCAAACTGTTCCCATAAAATAACTCAGATATTGGAACTAAAAATTTTCCAAACATGAAAAATTTTTTTTGAAAATTATGTTGTTCGACTTGATTTAAAAAATTTGAACTATACTTAAAATTTAGGTCATTCAATTTTTTATCAGTTCTTTTTCTAATAATAATTCGATGTGGTTTAGCCTCTTTTATATTCGTTTGCGTCGGTATATCCGATAACAAACTTTCCTCAGTTACTACAGAAATTATCTCCAAGTTTTTATTATCATTTAAATAATCTTTGCATTTAAATATTGATGCATTCGAAGCGTAGATTTTGTTAAATTCTTTTTTTGTGATTTTAATTTGTGGTCCAGATCCTAAAACTAAAATATTTTTAGTTGTCATTAAATTTATAATTTTTATGAATAATTTTTAAAGCTTTTTCAGCTTGTACTGTGTTCATTTTAAGGCCATTTAAATATTTTATAGAAAAATTTTTACATAATTTTAACAAAAGCGTTTTTGAGGGTTTATAAACAATATCAAAAATTAAAATATTAGGATTTATATTTTTGAAATGATTTTTTTTTAATGGTGTTTTATTTAAAAATCTTTGACTTAGATTACTCCCTAACGGTGAACAATTTATAAACAAGTCTGATATTTTAAGAAACGATTGATCAATTTTATTTAAAAATTTTACTCTTTCTTTTCTAAATCCATTTATATTTCTTTTTTTTGTAATCACCTGAAAATTAGTTTTTGGGTAAATTTTATACATACATCTAAATATGGCCTCCCCAGCGCCACCATAACCAAAAATTAAAACATTTTTTTTTTTTCTTTTTTTAATAGTTTCTAGGGCTCCATAAACATCTGTATTGTAACCATAAATTTTTTTTTTTATTTTAATGATAAAATTAATAGATTTAGAATATCTTGAAATTTTATCTTTAACATACACATAAGCTAGAATTTTTTTTTTGTAGGGCATTGTAATTGCTGATGCGTAAAAGTTGGGGTCTTTAAGGATTTGGGGTATTTTTTTTTTAAAATCTTTTTCACTAATATCTTTTTCAAACATTTTAAGCTTAATTTTTTTTTTTTTAAAAAAATTATTCCAAATAGGGACAGATCTTGGTTTTTTAAGAGGATTCCCAATAATCAAACAATATTTTAATTTACTCATACTAATTATTTGTTATTAATAATCTAAAAATTGACATTTAGAAATCAAATGATCCAAAAAATTGATTTAAATACAAGAAATAATTCTAAACAATTTTTTTGTTAAAAACTTTTGATAATTTTCTCGTCATTTTTATTAAATTTGAAAATTGTTTGAAATCTAGTGGTTGTAACGGATCTACTGAAGATTTTTTTGGGTTTGGATGAGTTTCAATAATTAAACCATCACATCCAGCAGCTATTGAAGCGTATGTAAGTGAAGGAACCCAGGGTGCCCAAAATGAAGCATGACTTGGATCAGATATTATTGGAAATTTTGTAATCTCTTTTAACGCTGGTATAGCTTGAATATCTAGTGCAAATCTTGAAGTTGGCCGATGAGTATGAGGTATTGATACACCCCTCTCACATAAAATTAAATTTTGATTTCCTTCAACTAATATGTGTTCGGCTGCTCCTAAAAAATCTCTTAAACTTGCTCCAAAATGTCTTTTTAAAATTATCGGAAATTTAGTCTTAGAAACTTCTTTAAGTAGTTCAAGATTTTGCATATTTCTTGAACCAATTTGCAGGATATCAGCTGTTCGAGTAATTCTATCAAGATACCCTATTTCGGTGACCTCAGTAACAACTTTTAAATTAAAATTGTCTTTAATTTCATCCATAATATCCATCCCTGATGATTTGCTCTCTTTATACATTTTAGATCTATATGGAAAAGTGAGTGGTTTATAAGCATGGCCTCTTATTATTTTAATTTTATTTTTTTTTAATTGTTTCGCAACTTTTACCATTAATTCAAAGTTTTCTCCTCCATTCGGACCTGCAATAATTGGAATCTGATTTGTACCAAAAACAACATCATTTGAAATTTTTATTTTTTTTAGGTTTCTTGAGGTTGCAAGAGGTATTTTATTTTTGATATCATCCTTGCTAATATCTTTTGTAGGTTCCTTATTAGAAAGATTATTTTTTTTTCTAATTTTTTTTTTTCATCCTAAATTCCTAACTTACTCTGTTTATTTTTTATTTTTTCAAGTTTGTTACTTTTTGATAAATTATAAACTGAATGAATAATCTCTAAACAGTGTAAATTTTTACTTATTTCTAGATCATGTGAAGATTTGTAAATTTTTTTATCTAGAAACTCTCTTAAAATTTTTTTATGTCCATTACCCATAGCGCCCTTTGGTCCTGATCCTATTCCAAATGTTTCAGAGTGGTTTTTATCTAATTTCATAATATTATTTGTTAAAGTGATAAAATTATTTAAACTAATACCGTCAATCATTACTCTACCTTTTTCTCCAAGTATGTCCATCGAAGAGCTATAATTGGTATCTGCTCTAGTAGTAGCTTTAAAATTTGTGATAATACCATTTTTATGTTCGAAGTTTAATGAAATCAAATCTTCTGCTTCAAGTTTTTTTTTGTAAAATTTAACAATTCCATTAAATTTTTTTATTTTTCCAAACATATAAATTACTGCATCTAAAAGATGTATCGCTTGATTAGATAATACACCCCCATCACTCTTATAGTTCCCTCTCCAAGATACTTTGTAATACTTAAAATCTCTTCTCCAAAATAAATTACAATTAACCAAAAAAACTTTACCAAGTTTTTTTCTTTTAATAATTTTTTTCGTTTTTTGTATAGCTAAATTATACCTATTTTGAAAAGATACCCAGCATTTGATTTTTTTCTTATTTGAAATTTTTATTAAATTATGAGCATGTTTCATTTGTAATACGAATGGTTTTTCAATCAACAAATTTATTGAATTAAGTGCTAAAATTTTTGAAAACTTAAAATGTAAATTAGAAGGTGTACAAATAATTGCAGAGTCTATTTTTGCTTCTTTTATTTTTTTTAAATTAAAGGCAATTTGTGTATATCTTTTATTATTTGGTAACTTTTTGTCATTGCAAATAAATATTTTTTTTACTTTTTTATTCTTAGATAGTATTTCGAAATAATACTTTCCAACATTTCCAAAACCTATAATAAGAATGTTCATTAAAAAAAATATTTTATACTTTTAAGTAGAATTTTTTTTTGTTTATTTTCTAATTTATTATTTTGTTTAAAATTTATATTAAAATTTTTTGTCGTAACCTTTGAATAAACAGTATTAAATTTATCGGTAATTGATGAATTTATCCCACTCCCATCAAACCCGATATTTTTAATCAAAGATTTATTTGGAAAAATAATTTTTTTATTAAAGATTAAGTTGAATTCTATAAATTTTTTAGACCAAATGGATTTATTCTCTTTATTTAAACAAATTTTTGAAATTTTTTTTATCAAACTATCATTAGTTTTTTGACTTTTTTTCTTTAAGTATAAAATATATTTTGACCATAGTTTGGCATTTATACACCATCCCCATGGGATAAAATAATTTAGCATAACTGTACTTAATTTATTTTCCTTCGTATGAAGTTGAGGAAACTGATAGCCACAAATAGGGTTATTATTTTTTTTAAAATATTTACTTGATTTTATTTTATTTATAAAAATAAAAAACTCTTTTCTTGGGACGCAATCATCTTCTAAGATAATTATATTTTCAAATTTTTTTGATAAATAATTTATTCCAAGCATTATAGACTTTGCAAGACCTTTATTTTTACTACTACGTATAAGTTTTAAATCTATATATGGATTATATTTTATATGAAATATAATTTCTTTTTGTAAAATTTTGTCTTTTTTGTTTCTTGGACCGTCAAGAAATATATATGCTTTAGGAATTTTATAATTTTCCAAACTTATCAATACACGTCTTAAGTGTGAAGGTCTGTTATAAGCAAAAATAGCAATTGTATCTTTTTTGGAAATTTTGATCATGTGATCATATCTTTATTTAACTTATTCTTTATAAGATATTTGATTGCAAAATTTGCTAAATCTAAATCTTTCTTTTCGTGAATATCAATTCCAGTAAAACTATCATTATTAACAATTAACTTTACCTTTTTTCCGATCCTCTTTCCCCTTCTCCACAAGCTGGATCTTGAAGCTGATGCTAAACCTGTGTCTTCTCTGAATAACTGTGGTGCTATTTGACGTGAAGTATAACTGTTCATCCATTTTGCAACTTTCATCAATTTTTTATCCTCTAAATGCCAAAAATGTTTGTATATTCTGTGGACCGAAAAAGCACTATCATACTTTTTATCTTTTTTTAAAATTTTCACTGCTTTTTTAATCCAACTAATTTTTCTAAAAATATTTGTTGATGTTAAAAAAACACAGATATCAAATTTTATCTTATAGAAATTTTCAAATTCTAAAAGAGCATTTTTTAAAGTTTGTTCTGTAGTTATAAAATCACCTGCAAATTTTTTTTTTCGTAGAAAAGGAACTTCAGCTCCATATTTTTTTGAAACTTTTGCAATTTGCAAAGAGTCTGTAGATACACATATTTTATCACACACCCCACTTTTAAATGCAGCTTTTATAGGAAAATAAATCAAAGGTTTGTTGTTTACTTTTTGCAGATTTTTCATCTTCAGCCCTTTGGAGCCGCCTCTTGCAGGTATAATACAAATTACTTTTTGTTTTTTCATTTAAAATTTAATCCTACTAGTTTTACATTCAGAAAAATTTTTAAAACCTCCATTTGTCATTGTGGTAAGCAACTCACTATTAAGAACGTTAAATATATTTTTTACGCCTTCTTTACCATCACAAATTAAACCATGTATTGCTGGTCTTCCTATCCCTATAAAATCAGCTCCTAAACATAATAATTTAAGTATATCAGAGCCTTTTCTTACACCACCGTCTACGAATATTTTAATTTTTTTGTTTGAGATTTTTTTTTTGATTTCTATTAAAGCCTCTACTCCACTTATCCCAGAATTAAACATTCTCCCCCCATGATTGGAAATCCACAATCCATCACATTTTAATCTTATACAATTTAAAGCATCTTCGGTTGATAATATGCCTTTTGCAATTACTGGTAATTTTGTATTTTTTTTAATAAATCTTATTAATTCCCAATCGTAAAATAGAGCCGCCTCTTGATTAGGTGGATTTGGATTTGTTCTTTTACCAATTGTTCGAGCATCATATCTAGACTCTCTATCCAGATATCTGTGAGATCTTATATTGGCATCAATACACACTATAATTGCGATACACTTATTTTTTTCAGCATTCTTTATTTGTGAACTTATCCATTTAAGAGAACCAAAGGGAAAAATTGTCCAGCATAGATTGGTTTTTTTATTATTTTTTCTAATATCATCAAGACTCATTCTGCCTTGTGTACCAAAAACACCCACTGAATTAATACTTGAAATACCTTTTGCAGTTTCAATTTCACCATCTCTATGAAATTGAGTTTGGTGTCCCATAGGGGATAAAATTAATGGAGATGAAATTTTTTTTCCAAAAAAATTTGTAGTTAGATTTATTCTTTTAACTTTTTTTAAATGAAATGGTTTTATTTTAATATTGTTTAAATCAATAATATTTTTTGATGTGGTATAATTATCCTCAGCACCTGACTGTAACCAATTAAAAATTTTCTTATTTATCTTTTTTTTTGCAAAATTTTCAGCCTCCCTTAAAGTAACAAATTTTTTATTAGATTTTAAACTTTTCATTTTTATTCTTTTCAAAAAATTTAACAGTGATGTACATCGTAATAATTTTCTTTAAATGTGAAAACCAAGGGTCTCAGCTGGGTACAATTTGATATAATTTCTACTTTTTCAGTTTTAGTCATCTTTACCATTATGTCATTATCGGGTTCAATAGAATAATTTTTACCATTAATAGAAAATTTTACTAATTTGTTTGTTGGGTTATTAAAAAAAAGTTCCAGTTTATCGGCTTCTGAAAAATCTTCTTGAATAAAATACTTGTAATTTCTTAGAAAAGAAGTTTTAACAAAATTAGACTGAATTTTTCCATTTATAAAATTTTTTCCTTTTACAAAACTATTTCCATGAACAAAAGATGGATTTTTGCCTTTCTTTGAAAATCCAAGATAACATCTGTTGCTTAATAATAAATTATCTAATCCTTCTTGTTTATGATCATGGAATATGTAAAAGTGTCCGTAAACCTCTTTATTATTCATAAATTTTTTGTCTATACAAATTTCATTAAGTTTTTGTATTTTGTCTAAATTTAGTTTTTTAATAAAATTATTTTGATTATCAAAAAAAATTAATTCTACCTTTGAATTTTTAATATTATAAAAAATATTTAGGATATCGCTAAATCTAAAATAAGTTAAAAAATCTTGATCTGTCCTAAATAGAAAAGCATCTGAAATTGAAACATTTGGAGATGAATACTTATTCATTTGAACTGGCTTCAACTTTAAACTATTTCTTAAAGTTATGATTTTATCATTTGAAAAGATTTTATTTATTAATGATTTCATTTATTTTCTTTTTTAGGTTTCCTACAACTTCATATTTATTTTTATTAAGAATATATGTATGTGGTGGATGGGTATGCTCAAAAGATAAATCTCCATTTTTTTCAGACAAATAAATTGGTATACCGAGATAATCCGAGGTAAATATATAAAAGTTTTTATTTATAAATTTTTTATCAATTTTGACAAGATTAGAATAATTTGATTTTAAATTTTCTTCAAATAGTACTTTTTGATCTTCTATATCAACAATATAAAATTTAAACTCCTCATTTGTTGGCATGTGAAACACGTTTCTGAGTAATACATAATTATTTTCAGCATTCTTATTCGTCAACAAATATAAAGACGATAGTATATTTCCCTTTTTTTTGGTCATAACATAAGGGTATTCTGACTGATAGGAAGAATAACCATTATTTTTTTTAAAAACTTTTAAATTGCATCTAAAAGAAGGAGAGGTGTTGGAAAACGTATTTAAGTCTTCCAGTTTTTCACCCACATTATTTGAAAAGTGTCTTAAAACTTCTTGCTGAGTTGCTAAAAAAAAAATTTTATAATTATCAATTTCATTGGCCTTAAGTTTATAAAAACTTTCTGTTTCTTCAGTTTTTTCTCTCTTTATTAACCATTTTGAATTAACTATGTTTGCTGAATAAAGCAGAATATCTTTGTTGAATTTTCCTGAATTTTGAAATTTTGGTATTGAGATTTTTGACTGAATATCACCTTGATTTACTCCAAAGAAAAAGTTCATAAACTATTTTTTATTATTTATTTAATGCTAATACAAACATATTTATTG
>MDTB01231146.1_pt1 | contig 17194 bp, 17 predicted proteins | sample 811161 | NCBI WGS metagenome assembly MDTB01 (sample SAMN05326650, study PRJNA326480) | marine metagenome | isolation source: seawater | place: Mediterranean Sea | collected 2009
CGCTTATGCGTCGGTGCATGCTTGGGAGCCATGGGTAGAGGAATTGGGCGACGAATTTCGCCTGATCAGCTTTGATCTGCCGGGCCACGGCCTGACGGGGGCCATTCCCGATGCCGATTATAGTCGTGAAAATATGAGCTGCACGCTGGATCAGATCATGCAGCTGATGAAATTGGATCGCGCCGTCATCGTCGGACATTCCATGGGCGGCAGCGTTGCCTTGCAATATGCGCTTGACCATCCTGAGAAAATTCGCGGTCTCGTGCTCATTGGTTCAAGCGGCATGCGGCGTACCACTGATGAAAATATTCCGTCCTCGTTTGGGATTGCCGATGTTTCTTGGTTGCAGCCCATCACGCGCTATGTGACGCCGCGCTTTATGATTGAGGCGGCCTTGCGCGACAGCGTCGCTGACCCCGACAATTTCGTGACCAAAGATATGGTTGAGCGCTATTGGGAACTGATCCGCATGACCGGCTCCCGCGAGGCCTTATTGCAGCGCCAAAACTTGCGGCTTGCCGCCGAGCCGTTGGGAGCGCGCCTCGGGGAGATCACAATCCCGACACTTTTGATATGGGGCGCGAATGACAAATTGGTGCCGCTTTCCCATGGTGTCCGCATGAACGGGGCGATTTTCAACAGTCGCCTGCTCGCCTATCCCAATACTGGGCATTTGCCCATGCAAGAAGCGCCCGCCAAAACAGCCGCCGAAGCGCGCGCCTTTGCAACCGAATTGGCCGCCGATTAAGCGCGCCAAAAATCTCCGTCTTGCCGCAAAAATTTTGGTCTATTCCAGCGGACGAAATTTCTGTTGGAATAAAACATTGTTTGCGTTTTTTAGGAGGTTGAACATGAGAGCGCTCATTCTAGCATTGGTCATGGCGGTGTCATCCGGCGCCGCGCATGCAGATATTCTGTCACTGTGGGGCGCGCGCGCATTTAATGGCGATGTTGCCGCCACGCTGGCACAATACAAAACCCTTACCCCGCTGGCTGAAAAACACGGCGCGCAGGTGGAATTATTCGTCGATGATACATTGGGCCAGCAGCAAGTTACCTTTGGCATGCGGTTCAACACCCTGACAGATTGGGGCACCTTCAAAGACGCCTTTAATAACGACCCCGAAGTCGCTGCGTGGATGGCAGAAAACCAGCCTGACTATAATCGGCACTTCACCCAAAGCATGTTGTGGGCCAATGTGAGTTCCCCCGGTGCCGGAGTGGGCGTCGTGGAGGGCAAGAATGTTTTCTGGGCCGGCAGTTTCATGGCAACAAGCCCCAGCAATGCAGACCGCACGGTGCGCGAATTCACCAAAATGGCAAAATATATTGAGGGGCTTGGCGGCACCGCGCATATCTACACCAATGGCATTGATGACAATATTTGGTTCACCTTTGCTTTTGACAGTTTCAGCGAAGGCAGCCAGTTATTCACGCAGCTTGCAACAGACAAGGCGTGGCAAAAAATTGTCTCGGATTTTGGTGCCAAGAACCTTGCCCGTGCTTCCAGTCAATCCTGGGTCACACGCGGCCAGTAAAATTTAGCCTGACGCTATCTCTTCTGCTCCGGCAGAGGGATAGCGCAGCAAATTTTTATTGCACGGTAATTGGTGGCCTCGGACGGACTCGAACCGTCACGCCCTAAACGGGCCGCAGATTTTAAGTCTGCTGTGTCTACCAATTCCACCACGAGGCCGAAACAGGATTGCGAAACTAGGTTTTTTTGCCGACCGTGACAAGATGCCATTTTTCGCATTCACGCCACCCAACCCTAAAAAACTGGCCTGCGCGTCGTAACCTAGATCGGAAGTATTTCTTGATTATCGGCTTTGAATTTTGTCAAAATTTGAAGGCGAAAATCACCTTTGAGGCATTGGAACGCGATTATGCAACGCTTGGTTGTAGTCTTTTTAGGTCTTTCCCTGGTCTGCGTGCAGGCCGGTGAGGTTCCCTCATCCGTCATGTTTTGGCGCTATGCCGTGTCCGGTACGTGTCAGGAACAGGGTATGCCCGAATTCACATTTCCCTCGCAGATTGTTTTGCAGGAGCGCTCGCGTGACAATAAGGCGCTTTTGTCTCAAATGCGCTTTAAGTTCACAGCCGAGTTCAAATATTGGAATTCCCTTGAGCAGCCACCCGATGTCTGCCACGTCGACAACCCGTTGCAACCGCTTGAGAAGAAAAGTCATGACATGGGCGCGACTTGCTATCGCGGCATGACCGGCGAAGATCGCTCGGGTTTCACCCACAGGGTTAAAATAGGCACGCGCGCGCAATGCACGTTTGTCGTGCAGGATGTCTCGGATTGTTTTACCGACAGCGATGTGCCTCAGTTTTCAGATTTCAAAACAATCGAACAATATTATAAGCCCATACTGTGTTCCAAAGCACCCGGCGAGCGCGACGCCTATCGCAAGGCCGCGCTAAAAAATTGGGCGGATATTCACGAAAAAAAGTGACCCGGCCCTACAGTTAAGCCCACCCCTCAAACACCGCAGGGCGTATGTCACTTCGCCCCCGACGCCGACAAACGTGTGCGGATCGCCTTTTCGACCAACGGCATTGAATGTGCCACCAGTGCGCGGACACCCGCCGCATTGGGATGCACGCCATCGGCCAGCAATAATTCCGCGCGCGGCACTAATTTTTCAAAGTCAACCAATGGCTGATAGATAAACGGCTCGAACAACAAGTCATAGTCACGGGCAATCGCGTCAAAAAGATCCTCGACTTCAGCGCGATAATTCTGTCCGTATTTCGGCGTAAACTTATTTGCCATAAACACCACCAGCTGCCCACGCTGGTGAAAATTGGTGATCATATAATCCAGGTTTTCTTTGATTCTTTCGGGCAGCACGCGGTAATTGGCATCGTTGCCTCCCAGTTGCAACAGCACAATATCGGCCGAAGCCACCGGTTCGACGAACACCCAGTCGCGCCCCTGCCGTGTCGATTGTCCGGCGATGGCGGCGCTTTTGAGGTCAACACCATAGCCTTTTTCACGAAGCTGCTTTTCCAGCACAGGCACATAGCCCTCGCCTGCGCGCAGATCAAAGCCCGATGTCAAACTGTCGCCGAGCACGGCGATGACCAAATTTTGCCCCGATTTTTGCCCCTTTATTGGTTCGGCGTGAACCGGCAAGCCCCACAATATCAGCCCCAAAAACAACAATCGAAACATGGGATACCCTCAAAAAAAATCGGCAGCGCCCGCGCGGGACGCTGCCGAAAAATCTGAAACTGAGGCTGGCTTAGTTTTCCAGACCTTGCCAAACAGGCCAGCAATTGTTGCCGGATTTTGCGGCAAGTGCCAGCTGGGCAGCTTTGGCGTTGTCGCCGGACTCAGACGCTGTGTAGTCGTCTTTGCCTGTGCACCAGACATAAAATTTGTGGTTGCCCGATTGTGACATGGCGTCAAAACCAGAATCCAGAGCAATGGCTGCTTGTGGCAGCGAGAACATGGCGATAACGGCCAGAGTTGAAACAGTCTTTTTCATAAACCTTCTCCCTTATGAATGGCTTATCATGGCGCACATTCTGACAAACCCCAAATTAACATTTGGTAATGTTTGCGCGCTTATGTGTTGTCGCGCACGATGCGCGTGGCGCCAATTTCGTCAAAATAGGCAATCAGCTTTGCTTGAACCGTGTCGAGACGAGCCTGATCGCGACCGCGGGCCACGACGCTGACCCCCGCCCCTGCCGGCCCGTAAAACGGATAAAGCCCGATATTCACGTCGCCATATTCGCTTTGCAACTCGCCCATCGCGCCTGCGATCTGACCTTCGGGGACTTGCGCCGAGACGGTGATGCTAGCAAGTTGCTCGCCGCCTTTGAGCGTCGGAAAAATATTTTCCACCATGGCCTGCATGATTTTCGGCACACCCGCCATGACATAGACATTTTCGATGACAAAACCCGGCGCTGTGCTCACCGGATTGTCAATCAACCCGCCGCCTTGGGGAATACGCGCCATGCGCTGGCGCGCTTCGTTAAATTCCGTGTCCATGGCTTCGTAATGCGCTGTCAGCCGCGCCATGGCCTCGGGATGATACTCAAGCGGCACGCCAAATGCCGCGGCAACGCAATCAGCCGTGATATCATCATGCGTTGGGCCGATGCCGCCGGTGGTAAAAACATAATCAAAGCGCGCGCGGCATGTGTTCAGCGTGTCGATGATGGTCTGCGGGTCATCGGGAATAATGCGCGCTTCGCGCATATCGACACCGATCTCACCCAAGGCTGCGGCGAGAAAGGCCAGATTTTTGTCCTGCGTTCGCCCCGACAATACTTCATTGCCGATAATCAACATGCATGCGGTTACATTTATGTCCGATGCATCTTCTGGCGCGGGGGGATTGTTCGAACTCATAATTGCCTCCTGATGCATAATTAGGGTTGTTTTGAGCGCCGACAAACGCAATCCCACTTAACGTAATCCCACTTATCGACAATGTTGATGAGAACATGCTATTTCCAATTAGAGGAAACAAGATGAATTTCATTGCTGCCAATTCCGAGCCGCTCAAAAATACTGGCCAGATCAAACTTCACACTGCGGAAGACTTTGACGGCATGCGCCGGGTCGGACACATGGCAGCGCGCACGCTGGACGAACTCACGCCGTTCGTGGTGCCCGGGGCCACCACGCAAGACCTCGACGACAAGGCGTTGGAAATCATTCGTGATCTGGGGGCGGTGCCGGCACCGCTGAATTATCGTGGGTTTAAAAAATCGGTCTGCACCTCGATAAACCATGTTGTCTGCCACGGCATACCGGGCGACCGCCGCTTGCGGGATGGCGACATTATGAACGTCGATGTCACATTGTTTTTTGAGGGCTGGCACGGCGACCACAGCCGTATGTATGGCCTCGGCGATGTGTCGGTAAAGGCCAAACGCCTGATGGATGTGACCTATGAGGCGATGATGGCGGGCATCAGCGTCGTGCGCCCCGGTGCCTCGCTGGGTGATATCGGCCATGCCATTCAACAACATGCGGAGATCAACCGGCTGGCCGTGGTGCGCGACTTTTGCGGTCACGGGCTGGGTCGTGTGTTCCACGACACCCCGAATATTCTTCATTACGGGCGGCCCGGCGAAGGGTTGGTTTTGCGCGAAGGCATGTTTTTCACCATCGAGCCCATGCTGAATTTGGGCAAACCGGCGGTGAAAATTCTGGGCGATGGGTGGACCGCCGTCACGCGCGACCGCACCTTATCGGCGCAATATGAACACTCCGTAGGGATTACCGCCGACGGCATTGAAATTTTCACCAAATCTCCGGGCGGGCTTGATACGCCCCACCGCATCCAAGACGATTGAACAGAAAGAAAAATTGTGGGCCAAGAAAAACAAAAAGACCCCCGCAAAACCCAAGACAACAGCCGCCTCGGACACCGCAAACGATTGCGGCTACGCCTGCGTCGGGGCGGCAATACGGCGCTGCATGATTATGAGCTTCTGGAACTTATTTTGTTTCGCGCGCTGCCACGCCGCGACGTCAAACCGCTGGCACGCGACCTGCTTGACCGCTTTGGTGATCTGTCCGGTGTGCTGGGCGCCCCCGAAGCTCGCCTGCTTGAGGTTAATGGTATTGGGCAGGAAGTCATTACCGAGTTTCGCCTGATCGAAGCCGTAGCATTGGACTTTGGTCAGAGCCGGATCATGCACAAACCCGCGCTGGCAAACTGGAACCAAATGATCAGCTATTGCCGCACCAAAATTGCCGAGAAAAACAAGGAAGAATTTCATGTTCTGTTTCTCGACAAGAAAAACCATATTATCGCCGATGAAATGATGGGCGCGGGCACAGTGGATCACGCACCCGTCTATCCCCGCGAAGTCATGAAACGCGCGCTCGAACTAAACGCCTCTGCGCTCATTCTTGTGCACAACCACCCCAGCGGTGACCCCACGCCGTCCAAGGCCGATATCGATATGACCACCAAGCTTTATGAACTGGCAAGTCAGTTCAATATTGTTGTCCACGACCATCTCATTATTGGACGCGCGAGCGAGGTAAGTTTCAAAAATCTGGGTCTTTTGGAGCCACGCACACCCGATTTTTAATTCGGTTGCTTTGCGCGTCGCCGACAATCTGCTAAAGCAAGCGCAAAGGAGATTTCCGATGATTCCGCGTTATGCCCGCCCCGAAATGACAAACTTATGGGAAGCCGAAAGCCGCTTTTCGATCTGGCTTGATATCGAGACCCACGCCATGGATGCCATGGTGACACTGGGCATTGTACCGGCCGAGGCTGCCAAAGCCGTGCGCGAACGCGGCGGCTTTGAGGTCGCGCGCATTGACGAGATTGAACGCGAGGTCAAACATGACGTGATCGCGTTTTTGACCTCGCTTGCCGAACATGTCGGCCCCGACGCCCGCTTCGTGCATCAGGGCATGACCTCATCAGACGTGCTCGACACATGCTTCAATGTGCAACTGACCCGCGCAGCCGACATTCTGATCGCGGATCTCGACGCTTTGCTGCAGGCCCTGAAAAACCGCGCCATGGAACACAAAATGACCCCGTGCATCGGGCGCAGCCACGCCATTCACGCCGAGCCGACGACATTCGGGCTGAAAATGGCACAGGCCTACGCCGAATTTGACCGCAACCGCGCGCGTTTGGTGGCAGCGCGCGCCGAAATCGCAACCTGCGCCATTTCCGGTGCGGTTGGCACGTTTGCCAATATTGATCCGACGGTTGAGGCGCATGTGGCCGAAAAAATGGGTCTCGCGGTTGAGCCGGTATCGACACAAGTCATCCCGCGTGACCGCCATGCCATGTTCTTTGCCACGCTGGGCGTTATCGCCTCGTCGATCGAACGTCTGGCCGTTGAGATACGCCATCTCCAGCGCACGGAAGTTCTCGAGGCCGAGGAATATTTCTCCGAGGGGCAGAAAGGCTCATCGGCCATGCCGCACAAGCGCAATCCGGTTTTGACCGAAAACCTCACCGGCCTCGCCCGGCTGGTGCGCGGCATGGCACTGCCCGCCATGGAAAATGTGGCTTTGTGGCACGAGCGCGACATTTCACATTCTTCCGTCGAGCGCATGATCGGGCCCGACGCAACCATCACGCTGGATTTCGCCCTTGCGCGATTGACGAGCGTGATGGACAACCTCGTCGTTTACCCCGAGCGCATGCAGGACAATCTGGACAAGCTGGGCGGTCTGGTGCACTCACAGCGCGTGCTTCTGGCGCTCACACAGGCCGGTGTGAGCCGCGAGGACGCCTACCGTCTCGTGCAACGCAATGCCATGCCCGTCTGGCGCGGCGAAGGCATTTTCCTCGATCTTTTGAAGGCCGATGCGGAAGTTGTTCTCGACGATGCCACGCTCGAAAGCCTGTTCGATTTGAGCTATCACTTCAAACATGTGGATACGATTTTCAATCGCGTTTTCGGGCAAGGCTGAGCATTTGCCCGAATCGCCCCAATGGTCTAATTTCGCGCTATCGGGGTTGAGTTTTAACGCCGTCGACACCGGAGAAATCACAGATGTCAAAGCGCCGCCGCATATATGAGGGCAAGGCCAAAGTGCTCTATGAAGGCCCCGAACCCGGCACACTTGTGCAACATTTCAAAGATGACGCCACCGCTTTTAACGCCGAAAAACACGAGGTGATCGAAGGCAAAGGCGTTTTGAACAACCGCATTTCCGAGTATATTTTTCTGCAACTCGCCCAGATCGGTATTCAAACGCATTTCATCAAGGCGCTGAACATGCGCGAGCAGCTTGTCCGCGAGGTTGAAATCGTGCCTTTGGAAGTCGTTATTCGCAATGTCGCTGCCGGTTCGCTGGTCACACGCCTCGGCCTCAAGGAAGGCGAGCCGCTGCCGCGCCCGCTGATCGAGTTTTATTACAAAGACGACGCGCTGGGCGATCCGCTTATCAGCGAAGACCATATCGCCGTCTTTGGCTGGGCAACGCAAAATGAACTGGATGAAATTATGACCATGGCGGTGCGGATTAATGATTTTCTCATTGGTCTGTTTGCCGGGGTCGGAATTCGTCTGGTTGATTTCAAATTGGAATTTGGCCGCGTCTGGGAAGGCGATATTCAGCGTATTATTCTGGCCGATGAAATCAGCCCGGATAATTGCCGCCTCTGGGACGTAAACAGCAATGAAAAACTCGACAAAGACAGGTTCCGGCAAAACCTCGGCGGTTTGGTCGACGCCTATCAGGAAGTTGCACGACGGCTCGGCATTTTTTCATCAAACGGGCATGACGGAAAAAAGGGCCCGGTGCTCGTCAGTTGAGGCAGACATGAAAGCTACGATTTATATTTCGCTGAAAAACGGTGTTCTGGACCCGCAAGGCAAGGCCATTGAAAATGCGCTTGGGCAGCTGGGGTTTGAGGGCGTCGACAATGTGCGGCAGGGCAAAATGATTGAGCTTGATCTGGCCGATACGGATGCCGCCGATGCGCGCAACCGGCTTGAGGCAATGTGCGAAAAACTGCTTGCCAATACGGTGATCGAAAATTTCGAGATTCACCTCAACGACGCGGAGTAAGCATCCATGCGTGCTGCGGTTATTGTGTTTCCCGGGTCAAATTGCGACCGCGATGTTGCCGTGTGCCTCGAAGCGGCAGGCGCGCAAGTGGATATGGTTTGGCATGGGGACACTGAATTGCCGTCATGCGATTTGATGGTTTTGCCCGGTGGGTTTTCCTATGGCGACTATTTGCGCTGCGGTTCGATGGCGGCGAACAGCCCCATCATGCGCGAGGTTGTGGCGCGCGCGGGCACCGGCACTGCCGTTTTGGGCATTTGCAATGGCTTTCAGGTGCTCACCGAATGTGGCTTGTTGCCGGGCGTGCTGATGCAAAATCGCAACCTGAACTTCGTTTGTCGCAACACCCGCCTCAAAGTGGCGCGTACCGATACACCTTTCACCCATCTTTATGCAGAGGCGGAAGAGATCATCATTCCGGTGGCGCATAATGAAGGCAATTATTTCGCCGATGACGAAACGCTCAAACGCTTGCAGGGCGAAAATTGCATCGCGTTCACCTATGCCGCAGGCGATAACCCAAACGGGGCCTGCCTTGACATTGCGGGCATAACGGATGCCTCGGGGCGGGTGCTGGGCATGATGCCCCATCCTGAACGACGCGCCGAAGCCGCGCTTGGCGGCGAGGATGGTCGCCGTCTTTTTGCCAGCGCGATGGAGAGGCTCGCATGAGCGCGCCGCACGTAAATGACACGCCCATAACGCCGGAACTTGTCGCTGAACACGGGCTGACGCCGGACGAATATGAAATGATTGTCGCGCATATGGGGCGCGCGCCAAACTTCACCGAATTGGGCGTTTTTTCCGTTATGTGGTCGGAGCATTGCTCGTATAAATCTTCGCGCAAATGGCTGAAGAAACTTCCCGTCGACGGACCGCAAGTCATTCAGGGACCAGGAGAAAATGCCGGCGTGATCGACATTGGCGATGGCGATGCGGCGATTTTCAAAATGGAAAGCCATAATCACCCTTCGTTCATCGAGCCGTATCAGGGCGCTGCCACGGGCGTGGGGGGCATTATGCGCGATGTGTTTACCATGGGCGCACGCCCGGTCGCGAATTTGAACGCCCTGCGCTTCGGCCAACCCGACCACAAAAAAACCTGTCACCTTGTCGCCGGGGTTGTTTCCGGCATTGGCGGCTATGGCAACTGCATTGGCGTGCCGACAGTGGGCGGTGAAGTGAATTTTGACGCCAGCTATAATGGCAATATTCTGGTCAATGCCATGTGCGTCGGCCTCGCGCGCACCGATAAAATATTCTACGCCGCCGCCACCGGCGTCGGGTCACCGGTTGTTTACGTCGGCTCGAAAACCGGGCGCGACGGTATTCACGGCGCAACCATGGCCTCAGCTGAATTTGACGATGCGTCAGACGAAAAACGGCCGACGGTTCAGGTGGGCGACCCGTTCACCGAAAAACTGCTTTTGGAAGCGTGTCAGGAATTAATGAGTTCGGACGCGATTATCGGTATTCAAGATATGGGCGCGGCGGGGCTCACCTCGTCTTCGGTCGAAATGGCGGATAAGGGCAATGTCGGTATTCGCCTGGACCTAGACAAGGTGCCGTGCCGCGAAACGCATATGAGCGGCTATGAAATGCTGTTGTCGGAAAGCCAAGAGCGCATGTTAATGGTTTTGCAACCGGGCCGCGAAGACGAAGCGGCGGAAATCTTTCATCGCTGGGGGCTGGATTTTGCTGTCGTCGGTGAGTTGACCGACACCAATCGCATGGTAGTGGTGCATGAGGGCGAGATAATTGCCGACATGCCGCTCAAACCTCTTGCTGACGGTGCGCCCGAATATGACCGCCCCCACACCGCAACGCCGGCCCTGCCCGCGCTTGACGCCCAAGCCCTGACACACCCGCTTGATTTGGGCGAAAGCCTGTTGCGGCTGATGGGCGGTTCTGAGATGGCGTCGCGGCGCTGGATATGGGAACAATATGATTCGATGGTAATGGGCGACACGCTTGTCGGCCCCGGCGGGGACGCGGCATTGGTGCGCGTTCACGGTACCAATAAAGCCCTGGCGCTGACCACAGATGTGACCCCGCGCTATTGTTTGGCCGACCCGGTAATGGGCGGTCAGCAGGCCGTGGCCGAAGCCTATCGCAATATTAGCGCGACGGGCGCCACCCCGCTCGCCATTACCAATTGCCTGAATTTCGGCAATCCGGAGCGGCCTGAGATTATGGGACAGTTTGTCGGCTGTCTCGACGGCATGGGCGCGGCGTGTCGTGCCCTCGATTTTCCCGTCGTTTCGGGCAACGTCTCGCTTTACAATGAAACCAATGGGCGCGGCATCATGCCGACACCGGCGATTGGCGGCGTGGGCGTGCTGGATGATTTGACCAAAGCTGTCGGCAGCGCTTTCGCAAATGCCGGAATGTTGGTTTACGTCATCGGTGAAACGCATGGGGCTTTGGGATGCTCGCTCTATGCGCGCGATGTGCTGGCTATCGACACGCCCGCCGCACCGCCGCCGGTCGATCTTGAGCGTGAGCGCGCGCATGGCGATTTTGTGCGGGCGCAAATTGGCGCGGGTCACATTTCTTGCGCGCATGATGTTTCAGATGGCGGCCTGTTATGTGCGCTGGCCGAAATGTGTTTGCCGCAAAAAATCGGCTGCGCGGTGGAAATATCGGGCGATCACGGCTTTTGGTTCGGCGAAGATCAGGGTCGTTATCTTGTCGCCATTGCGCCGGACGCTCGGGCTGCCTTCGAAAAAGCCGCTGCGGAGGCGCATGTTCACATCGCGCAAATTGGCCTGACCGGCGGCGCGGAATTGACAATTACCGATGCCATGACCATATCATTAGATGAGATCGCAAAAGCCCATGAAAACTGGTTCCCGAAACTTATGGGCTTTTGATGGAAGGAAAACCCCATGCCGATGACTGCCGGCCAGTTGGAACAAATGATCAAAACGGCATTGCCCGATGCAAAAGTCGACATTACCGACTTGCGCGGCGATGGTGACCATTACGCCGCGCATGTTGTCTCGAAAGCCTTTGCCGGCAAAACGCGCGTGCAACAGCATCAAATGGTTTATGATGCACTCGGCGGCGGTATGGGCGACACGCTGCACGCTTTGGCGCTGCAAACATCTGTTCCCGACGACGCCTGAAGGAGGCCGCTATGAGCGATATTGACAATATTATAAAAGCTGAAATCGACAGTGCCGAGATTGTTCTGTTCATGAAGGGCACGCCGGTTTTTCCCCAATGCGGGTTTTCTGGGCAAGTGGTTCAGATTTTGTCGCATATCGGTGCGCCGTTCAAAGGTGTGAACGTGCTGGAAGATGATGGTTTGCGCGACGGCATTAAAACCTTCTCAAACTGGCCGACCATTCCCCAGCTATACGTCAAGGGCGCATTTGTTGGCGGCTGCGATATTATTCGTGAAATGTTTGAAGAAGGCGAATTGCGCCCGTTTCTGGCCGAACAGGGCATCGAACTCGACTAAGTCGAAAATCTAATTGCGCGAGTAAAATTCGACCACAAGATTCGGTTCCATCTGAACCGGATACGGCACATCAGCCAGTTGCGGCACAGATGTCAGCCGCGCGGTCAGCTTGTTGTGATCAACATCAATATATTCCGGCACGTCGCGCTCGGCGTTTTGGATGGCCTCCAAAACAATGTTGAGCGTGCGTGACTTTTCGCGAATTTCCACCACATCGCCAACCTTGAGGCGGCGGCTGGGAATGTTGCACCGGCGCCCATTGACCATGACATGGCCGTGGTTCACAAACTGGCGCGCCGCGAATACCGTGGTAACAAATTTGGCGCGATAGACCACCGCATCCAGGCGCGATTCCAGCAGACCGACCAGATTTTCGCTGGTATCGCCCTTCACGCGCACGGCTTCGGCATAAATGCCGCGAAACTGCTTCTCGGTAATATTACCGTAATGGCCTTTGAGCTTTTGCTTGGCGCGCAACTGCAAACCGAAATCAGACAATTTGCCACGGCGGCGCTGCCCATGCTGGCCGGGGCCGTAATCGCGGCGATTAACAGGGCTTTTCGGGCGACCCCAAATATTTTCCCCGATACGGCGGTCAATTTTGTATTTCGTCGATATGCGCTTGCTCATGCGGCGCGATCCTCAAATCTTCGTGCAAACAAAAAGCGAGTACGTGCCTCGCGGATTGGCGCAATATAAGCACAATCGAAGTGTTGTCAAAGGGTATTTGCGCCTCAATCTGCGTCATCGCCAAGGTCATTTGCACCGCCTGTGCCGGGATCGGGGGCACCCTTGGAAATGGCAGCAACGCGCGGTTTAATCAGCTTGTCGTCACCCCCGCGCGGCCAGCGCAAGAGCGCGTTTATAACGCCGCGAAACGTGCGTACATCCTGCTCGGTCAAGCTGGCGCGGTGGAACATATTGCGAAGGTTTCGCGCCATGGCGGGCTTTTTTTCCGGTGGCGCGAGAAAACCGGCCGCGTCCAGCGCGGCTTCAAAATGGGTAAACATGGCGTGCAGTTCGGCGCGCGTGGCCGGGCGCGTATCGGGCACTGAAAGCTGCTGCGAGGGCGTGCTATCGGCGGCTTGGAACCATTCATAGCCAATCAGCAACACTGCTTGTGCCAGGTTGAGCGATGAAAAATCAGGATTGAGCGGCACGCGGCAAATCGCATCGGCAAGCGAAATATCTTCATTGTCGAGCCCGGTGCGTTCGGGGCCAAATAAAACGCCGCTTTTGGTGCCGGTCTCGGCCATTTGCGCGCGCATTTGCACCCCCAAATGCGACGGTGTCATAACGGGTTTGACCATATCACGCAGCCGCGCCGTGGTGGCGACCACAAAACCCAAATCCGCGGTAGCGGCGGCGACCGTGTCAAACATGGCCCGATTGTCGATGAGGCTTTCGGCACCGGCAGCAGCTTTGCGCGCACGCGCGATCTGCCAGTCGGGGCGCGGGCGCACAAGACGCAAATCCGTCAACCCAAAATTCAACATGGCGCGGGCAACCGTGCCAATATTCTCACCGAGCTGGGCGCCGACAAGAATGATTGCAGGGGATTGAAATTCGGACATATTTTCTTTCATAGTTCATCAATAATTCAAAGATAGGCTTTGAGCAAATGGCTGGAAATGGTATCGTGGGCGCAAGCAAAAAGGGCACTCATCATGACAAAAATCAAGGTAGAAAATCCCATCGTCGAACTCGACGGGGACGAGATGACGCGTATCATCTGGCAGATGATCAAAGACAAGCTGATCAACCCTTATCTTGATATCGACCTCAAATATTACGACCTCGGCATGGAAAGCCGCGACGAGACGGAAGACCAGATAACCGTCGATGCGGCCAACGCAATTCTCGATATTGGCGTGGGCGTCAAATGCGCGACCATCACGCCGGACGAAGCGCGCGTCGAAGAGTTTAACCTGAAGCGCATGTACCGTTCGCCCAATGGCACCATTCGTAACATTCTTGGCGGCACGGTGTTTCGCCAGCCCATTATCTGCTCAAACGTGCCGCGGCTGGTGCCCGGCTGGACCGACCCGATTGTGATCGGGCGTCATGCCTTTGGCGACCAATATCGCGCCACCGACTTCGTTGTGCCCGGCAAGGGCAAACTCACCATGCGCTGGGAAGCCGAAGACGGCAGCGAGACCAAAGATTTCGAGGTTTTCGACTTCCCCGGCGGCGGCATTGCCATGAGCATGTATAATCTCGACGAAAGTATTCGTGACTTTGCCCGCGCCTGCATGCTTTATGCACTCGATTTGAAATGGCCGCTTTATCTGTCGACCAAAAACACCATCATGAAAGCCTATGACGGGCGCTTCAAAGACCTGTTTCAAGAGGTCTTCGATACCGAGTTTAAAGAGCAGTTCGACGCCCATGGCATTGATTACGAGCACCGCCTCATTGATGACATGGTTGCCGCCGCGCTGAAATGGTCGGGCAAATTTGTCTGGGCGTGCAAAAATTATGACGGTGATGTGCAGTCGGACACGGTCGCGCAAGGCTTTGGATCGCTGGGGCTAATGACGTCGGTTCTGCTGACGCCGGATGGCAAAACCATTGAGGCCGAGGCCGCGCATGGCACCGTGACCCGACACTATCGGGCGCATCAGCGCGGCGAAGAGACCTCGACAAATTCTATTGCCTCGATATTTGCCTGGACGCGCGGACTTTCAAAGCGCGCCGAAATTGACGGCAACGACAAGCTGAAAAACTTCGCCGCGACGCTTGAAAAAGTTTGTGTCTCGACGGTCGAGCGCGGGTCAATGACCAAAGACCTTGCGCTGCTGGTTGGAGCACAGCAGGACTGGCTCTCCACTGAGGGTTTTCTCGACAAGGTGAATGAAAATCTGGAGGCTGCGCTGTCGGCACAATAGGGATTTAGGCGGAGATTTTTCCGGCAATCGCTTCCAGCGCAGCGCTGGCCGCGCTGGTGTCATTGCCACCGGCTTGTGCCATGTCGGGGCGCCCGCCGCCGCCGCTGCCGCCCAACAAATCAGCTCCGACTTTCACCAGCTCTACCGCGTCGAAACGGTCGGTCAAATCCGCCGTCACGCCCACGGCGAGGCCGGCCTTGGCTCCGTCAATGCCGACAAAGGCCACGACACCGCTGCCGATCTGTTTTTTGCCCTCATCGACCAGCCCGCGTAATTGCTTGGCTGGCAGGCCGTCGATTTTGCGCGACATGAATTTGATGCCCGCCAATTCGCGCACGCCATCATCGCCGCCCGCGGCCTCCCCGCCGCCTGCCAGAGCCAACTTCTTGGTTGCTTCGGCAAGCTCGCGGTCGAGTTTTTTACGGTCATCAAGAAGCCGCGCCACGCGGTCCGGAATGTCGTCAGCACTGACCTTCAACAAATCGGTCGTGGCCTGCAAAATCCGGTCGCGCGCCGCGACAAATTGCAATGCCGCGCGCCCGGTAAACGCTTCAATGCGGCGTACTCCGGAGGCAATGGCGGTTTCGTGGCCGATGATAAACATGCCGATATCACCCAGCCTTTGCACATGCGTGCCGCCGCATAATTCGACGGAGAAATGCCCGCCGCGCGCGCTTTCACCATCGCCGCCCATGGCGAGCACGCGCACCTCATCACCGTATTTTTCGCCGAACAATGCCAGCGCCCCGGCCTCGATTGCCTCATCGGGTGTCATCAGCCGCGTGGACACTTCTTCATTGCGCCGGATCATCGCATTGACGAGGCTTTCGACCTCGAAAATCTCTTCCGCCGATAAAGGTTTCGGATGGCTGAAATCAAACCGCAAATGCTCGGCACTGACCAGCGAGCCTTTCTGCGTCACATGCGCGCCCAGCACACGGCGCAATGCCTCATGCAGCAAATGCGTAGCACTGTGATGAGCCCGCACATGGTCGCGCCGGGCATCATCGACACGCTGATAGACTAGCGTGCCGATTTCCAAGGTACCGGCCGTAATTTCGCCCGACAACACATGCAGATCGCCCAGCTTTTTGCGCGTATCCGTAATGGTGATTTCAAGCCCCGCATCATTGGTCACGAGGCCGGTATCGCCGACCTGACCGCCGCTTTCAGCATAAAACGGCGTCTGATTAATGATAAGGTCAACCTGCTGGCCGGCCGCCGCCGTGTCGGCCAGTTCGCCATCGGCGCGCAAGGCTTGAACCACGCCTTCGGATTCCGTGGCGGTGTAGCCGACAAATTCGGTCGCCCCATGGGTGTTGCGTAAATCGAACCAGACGGTTTCGGTCGCTTCCTCGCCTGAACCCGACCAGTTGGCGCGCGCCTCGGCGCGTTGTTTTTCCATAGCCGCATCAAATCCGGCCGTGTCAACCGTCAGCCCGCGTTCGCGCAGCGCGTCTTGTGTCAGGTCGAGCGGAAAGCCGTAAGTATCGTAGAGACGAAACGCAACATCGCCCGCCAGTTCGCGGCCGCGCATCCGGCCGATCTCGTCTTCGAGCAAGCCCAACCCCCGGCCCAACATGTCACGAAAGCGGGTTTCTTCGTGCCGCAGGGTTTCGACAATCAGCGCACCGGCGCGTTCAAGCTCGGGATAGGCCGCCGCCATCTGACTTTTCAGTTCAGGAAACAACTGCCACAAAAGCGGGGCTTTCGTGCCCAGCATATGCGCGTGGCGCATGGCGCGGCGCATAATGCGGCGCAACACATAACCGCGTCCCTCATTGGACGGCAAAATGCCGTCGGCGATGAGAAAAGAGGCCGCCCGCAAATGGTCGGCAATGACGCGGTGGCTGACGCGATGCGTGCCGTCCGCCGCCTGTCCGGAATGATCGGACGACGCTTCAATCAAATGCGCCATCAAATCGGTGTCATAATTATCGTGCCGCCCTTGCAGCACCGCACCGATGCGCTCAAGCCCCATGCCGGTATCAATGGACGGTTTGGGCAAATCAACACGTGTGCCGTCTTCGCGCTGCTCGAACTGCATGAAGACGAGGTTCCAAATTTCGATGAACCTGTCACCGTCTTCATCCGGGCTGCCGGGCGGGCCGCCGGCAATGTCGGGCCCATGGTCGAAAAATATTTCCGAACACGGCCCGCACGGTCCCTTATCACCCATCGACCAGAAATTATCGGAAGTTGCGATGCGGATAATGCGCGCGTCCGGCAGATCGGCGATTTTCTGCCACAGCCCGAAAGCCTCGTCATCTTCGGCATAGACGGTCGCCAGAAGCTTGTCGGCCGGCAGCCCCA
>MDTB01034347.1_pt1 | contig 17193 bp, 7 predicted proteins | sample 811161 | NCBI WGS metagenome assembly MDTB01 (sample SAMN05326650, study PRJNA326480) | marine metagenome | isolation source: seawater | place: Mediterranean Sea | collected 2009
ACCACCTACAGATAGTGAAGGTAAGGTAATGGATTGGAGTACTAATGGATGGTTGAATACACATGCTATTTCTCCCATCCCTCCGTCTCATGCCAAGGGTTCTGCTCAAGCAGGTGAGTTGTTTAGTTTAGAATGGGATGTAGATTTTCCTTGGGATGGTGAATATAGTTTTAAAGGATGTGCAGATAATCATGCAATAGTTTACTTTGATAATGAAGAACTTACTACTTATAAATTAGGTTCTGGTGGTGCTGCTGGAAAAGTTTTATCTCTTCCAACTATAGTAAAGAAAGAAGTTACCGAAGGAACCCATACAATAAGAATTGATTTAAAGAATAGTGAAATTAAAAAGAGTAAGAAAGTTCAAGCAAGTTCAAAAACTTATGGTTCTTTATTACAACTAGAGGATCTTCCTGATGTAGCAGCAGAAGATCAGGGTGGTGTTACTTATGATGACTTACAATGTTATGCTAAGATTGGTAGGTTTTTTGATATCAATGCTAACAAAGCAAAATATAAAGTTGATCCTTCTCTTAATCAACCAGAAGGTTCTGAACTTGAGGTAGAGTATAAGGTTACTACTTCCAGTGCTTTTGTTAATAAAATCGTAGTAAAGGATTTATTTACAGAGCAAGGACCAGAGGTAGTACAAGGAGAACCAACACTACCTGAGATTAGTCAGAGAAAAGCATCTGCTACATTTACTTCTAGAGGATCGGGTAAGACTACTGAGTATTATATGACAGTAGCAGGTAATGATTTATTAGATATTCAACTAGAATTTCGTAAGCATCGAGCTGATTCGATAAGAGGTGGTGGTTCATCAGTAGAATCAATTATTATTCAATCAGAAGATGGTCCAATAAGGTTACTAACTGGTCCAGTATCTCCTGATGCTGCTTGGCCTTTTGATGATGCAATGATAACTGTAAAGAAAGGAACTTTTAAGAACGACAAAGAATATAGAGTTACTTTTACTGGTGCTAGATTTCAACAAACATTGACTGCTGGTTTAATATCACAGGGATTTACTGACGCTACACCACCCCAAGTTTTTAATAATGGTCAGGGAATTGCTTTCTATGATAGTGATACTTCTGATGGTGCAACTGCTGGACCTGATTTGGATGGTGATGTTAGAGCACAATTTAACGTAATCAATATAGAACAACTATCAGATTCTGTTCCTTCTATTCCAGGTGATTTAAATACAAAGCAATTAAATAAAACTTTTAAAAAGACAGTTATAGTTGGTAAAGTTTATCCTGTTACTGTTTCTAATGCAGGACAAGGATTGATGGGTAATTTTCCTGCTCCTATTGGTGCTTTGAAGGCAGTAGATGTTGTCAATCAAGATGTTCAGAACAAGAATAACAGTGAGACTTCTGTAGAAAAAACTAAAGTTTTTAACACTACTGATTATATAACATCAGCAAATAGAAAACTCTGGAGAACGAATGTTAATAATAGAGGTGGATTTATAAATGAGTATGGGGTTTGTCCTTTTAATACTAAGGATACTCTTCCTGACAATCCTTATGCAGGAACACATACTATCCGATGGAACAATATTAACTTCCCTATCAGTGGCAATTATACTATTAGAGTTGGGGTAGATGATAATGTTGATCTTAAGATAGGTACTAGTAGAGGTGGAGATGTAGTTACAATTTCAAAGAAAGGATATACAGTTTCAAAGAAGAAGGGAATTAAAAGCACAGGAGTAGGAACTTATGTAAGATATATCGAAGCAGGAAGGTATAGTATTGAAGCAAATCTTACACAAATTCCTGGTGGTAAATTTGGATTTGGTAAGATACAAAAGGATGGTGCTATTCATGACTATAGTGGTCAAGGATTAAACCCAATGGTTCTTGCTGTTGCTATTGATACTACTGTTGCTGATGTTGAGGAGGTAGTTCCACAGTCTTGGCATGGTAATCCAATGGGTGTTGCTTTAAATATTAAAGCACCTTTACCACCTGCACCACAACAACCTATACCAGTACAGGAAGGAAGATGTCCTAGTAATCCTATATGGTCTACTAGATTTCCTAATTCAAAGAATGGTACATGGTATCCTGTAAGGTTTGGTAGTTGGACTGAGTTTCATAATAAGTATGGAATGTCTCCAGTCCCTCCTCTTTCAACAAGTGGTACTGATAATGGTGGAGTTGCTTTTACTAACAGTTGGGATGTTGATATTCCATATAAGGGTTGGTACAAACTTAAGGCATTGATAGATGATATTGGTACAATATCTATTGATGGTGAAGTTAAGTTGAATCTTGGCAATAGAAATAAAGTAGAAAATGCAGAATCATTATTCTACTTAACTGAAGGGATGAAAGAAGTGAAAGTAGAGATTGAGAATAATAGTACAAGAATAACAAAATTAATTGATCAAAAAGTTTTTAATACTAAAGATTGGATTAACATTAATCCTATTGCTGGAGGAGCTATTCAGAAAGATGTTCAGTTTAAGGTAGCAACTAATAGTGCTTTTATTAATTCTATTACCATTAAGGGATTGTTATATGAGCAGGGTGGAAAATGGGAATCAACTACTAGAACTGAAACTGAACTTATTACTGGTGCTACTATTCCTCCTGAGATAGCATTTATAAAGAGAGATAATAAGTATTATTTGAGAGCGTTTGGTAACAAAAGAATTCAAGCTAAGTTTGATTTTAGATCTGTAGGACCAATCTTTAGAGGACCAGTTCCTCAGGAGATTCCAACTACTATGGAATTTATAAAGAGAAATGATAAGTATTACTTAAAGGTTACTGGTAACCGTTTGGTGGATGTAGGATTGGAGTTTCGTTATCATGAAGACGATCCTAATCGTGGTGGTGGAGATTCAGTAACTTCTATTACTATTAACACTGAAAATGCTCCTCTTACTTTTACAAAGTCGGATGGACCACATGTATTGTTAGATGGTTGGCCTTTTAGAGGAGGAAGAGTAAGACAGAATGCAACCTTCTTAAATGGTAAAGAGTATGAAGTTACTTTTGATAGATTAGCAGGAGCACCTAATCCTATCATTGGTCCTGCTGGTAGTTTAGATAATACTAGTACAGATAAACCTAATCAACGAATTAATTTCTTTGATAATGATACTAGTGCAGGTGCAACACCAGGACCAGATCTCTTTGGAGATGTGACTGCGTATTTTACTGCTACTTCAATCTCTCAGTTATCACCTGTTCCTGCTCGTGTTGCTGAACCTGCTGCTATTCAGTCTATTAATATTCAAACAATGGATGCACCAATAAGATTTAATGTTGGTGAAACTACAACACTTCCTGATTGGCCATTTAGTGGTTCATCTGAGGTGAAGAATGCGATATTTGAAAATGGTAAAGAATATGAGGTTACTTTTACTGGACTAATAGATGGAGTAACTGCACCTGAAATTAGTTCTGGTGGTGCTACTGATAATTCTGATACTAATAAACCAAATCAAAGAATCTGTATCTATGACCTTGATACCAGTGCAGGTGCAACTCCTGGACCTGATTTAGATGGTGATGTTAGAGCACATTTCACTGCTCTTAATGTTATTCAGTTGGATGAACCAGAGTCAGTAGAAAAAGAGATTTCTATTGATGATAGAAAATTAGTTCAGGTGAATAGTACTATAGTAAAAGATGTGGAGATTGGAAAAGTATATGATGTAGAAATTAAAAATGCAGGACAAGGACTGATGGGCAATACTTCTGCTCCCCTTGCTGATTTAAAGGTACAGGGTGGTGTATTGATGGTAGAGGATATTCCTAATTTTGATGAAGGAGCTAAAGGTGGTATTACTCATGATGATTTGGTATGTAGTGTGTCTGGGGGTAGATTCTTTGATATTAATAAGAATACTTGTAAGTTTATAATCGATGCTCCAAAAACAGGAACAGCACAAAGATATGGAGTAACATATAATGGTCCTTCATTATCAACTTATGGATCATATGAGGGTTTCGGACCACTTATTACTCCAACATGGACAAGTGATGAAGAATATATTAGGACTCATAATGGTACAACTTGGGTTATGACATTTACTGGTGTTGATTTTCCTGAAACAGGAGACTATGATATTAAAGGAGTGGTAGATGATAATATAGTTGTTAAAATTGATGGTCAGGAAATTATTACTGTAGAAGGTAGCAAGGGTGTACAAAAGAAAAGATTTAATGTAAATAAAGGAAAAAGAAATTTAGAATTAATTTTATCTAATAAAGATTTTGGTGCTACATACTGGAAGAATCCTGTAGTTGCTGGTATATCTATCACAAGAAAAGTAGATGTTTATGCAGGAACACCTGATGCTAGTAAGTCTTGGATGGAGAATCCAATATCTATTTCTGCAGAATTAATCCCTCCACCATGTCCTAGAAAGGTGAAAGGTGGTGGAGTTATTGAAGAGGTAATAGTATTAGACCCTGGTAATGGACCTCCCTCAATTAAAACACCTGAAGATCCAGAGATTGGATATCCAGTTATTGTAAAATTAGATAAGGTTATTGTTAATGATCCTGGTATTAATCATAATTGTGGTGAAGATAAGATAGTTGTTGAACCTAATAATGGAGTAGAACTTTCTTATAAATGTGATAATTTTGGTAGGATTAAAGAAGTTATTGTAGATAATCCTGGTAATGGTTTTACTGACTATCCTCAGATTTATATGGACAGTCCTACTGGTGTTGGAGCAGAGTTTCTACCTGTGATGTCTACTACTCGTGATCCTAGACCTGCTGATCCTGATATTGATCCTGATAAATTACTACAGGTAACTGATTTAGTTGGAGTTAAGCAGACAGGATACTATGATGGAAGACCTTACTATGGTGCTGTCTTCTATAAAGAGGGTGTCAGATATGCTGGATACTATGAAACCACTGGTGTTCTAGTTCAGATATATGATACTTTACAAGAAAGCATCGATGGTATTGTTACTACACCTCCATCTGCAATTCAGAGACAGGGTACTGATATTAGTAGTGATGACACTAATCTTGATATCCCCAATACACCCGACAATCTTTATTAAAAATGGATAGATTATCTAGCACCGCTAAAAAGAATTATACTGAGATAGGACTCGGTAATGATTTAGGACACATTAAGTTTGGACACATCAACCAGAAAGGTGATGTGACAATGGGTGTTGCAGTTGGGGTTGGTCGTGAAGGTTCTGATGATGCTCGTCACCAACTGAGTTTTGAGATTGATGGTAAGAGAAAAGGTTTTACCACTCTTACTACACCTACACAATTTAGAGTAGAGTGTGGTAAGAATTGTAAGGAAGAAGAGAACGCATTAAATATAACAGCACAGAATGGTGACATTTCTATTGCTGCATTGAATGGTAAGATTAGATTATCTGCTACTTGTATTGAAATAAATGCAACAGGTGAAGGAACTTCTAAAGGATTGGTTAAAGTAGACGCAACAGAATCAGTCAAAGTAAGTACAAAAAAATTACTTGTAAATACTAGTACGATTTATAAGTTAGTATCTACAGGTACTGGTGAGATAGTTGCCAATACAGCATTAAAGATGTATGCTTCTATAGTAAAAGGAGTTACTGATGCTGTGAAGGTTAAAGACTCTAAAAATTTACATCAAAAATTCCAGAGGGATAACATGTATCATGCACCTAATTCAGCAGGGCATTCTTCACAACAAGAACTTAGAGATTTATAAGGAGGAATAACAAATGTCAATGAATTTCGACGATGTACAAGTAGGTGGTCAACTTATGGTGGGGACAGGTGCTCCTCCTGCAGTTGGTCAGGGATTTAAAAGAATAAATGGGTCTCTTTATGCAGAAGGTCCAGTTCTGTTTGGTGACCAATCAACTTATGGCCGTCCTTCACAGGGCAGTGCCACTTTAATGTTGGCTCCTATGACTAATACTGATGAGCATTGTCCTCATCCTACTGACAGTCTTGGAGTGTCTGGTAATTTGCCTATGGTATTAGAAGCAAAGGGTAATTTCTTATTGGATGGTGATTTATATGTTACAGGGTCAGTTGATTGTGTTTCTACTGGAAGATTAGAGGCAAGACATTCAGTAGCAGATAGTCTTCCTAAGAAATTTGATATATCTCATCCTTCGGAAAAGGGAATGCGTCTTGCTCATGCTTGTATTGAGGGTGCAGAGGTTGCTATCTATCATAGGGGAAGGTTGAGAAATGAAAAAGAGATTTTCTTACCTTCTTATTGGAAAGATTTGGTTCATGTAGATAGTATTACAGTACAACTTCAACCTATTGGTGCTCATCAGGACATCATCATAAAGAGATGGGATGATGAGAAAATATATCTTCAAGCAAAAGGTGGAATGCCTATTGATTGTTTCTATCATGTGTATGCTGAAAGGAAGGATATAAATCCTTTAACAGTAGAATATAAAGGTGAAACATGGGAAGATTATCCTGACCCTCAGGCTAATGATCCTAAATACGCTGGACAGAATACCATAACTCGTTGACAATTATAAAGAAGTGTGGTATTATAGATGAGCATGATGAGTGCTTGGATGGACGAAGAATTCTTAATGAAGTGTGTCGTAGACCCACTTAAAAAAACTTTTTATCTTTATTCTAATGAAGGAGATACAAAAGAAGTTGTCTGTGATAACACTGAACAGTTTATGAATGTACTTGAATTGGTACGTGCTACTTGTCCTGAAGACAGGTTAGTTTACACAGATCCTATTGCTCAGGGGAAAAACAACTTTTAATTCCAAAAAAGTCGGAAAAAAACCCCGCCAATTTTTTCCTCACGTAAGGTTTGGCAAGGAATTGTTTGATGATAAATAATCCATAACGGCTATACGTGCAAATAAGATGGGTCTCTCCAGATTAGATAATTTCTTGAAATCAGTAAGAGGTACTATCCTCTATGTTAACCCTAATGACCTTGATGCTACCGACAGTATTGAGAATCAGGGTAATTCTTTGACACGTCCATTTAAGACGATTCAGAGAGCATTAATAGAATCTTCAAGATTTTCATACCAGAAAGGACTAGATAATGATAGATTTGGTAAAACGACAATATTACTTTACCCTGGAGAACACGTAGTAGATAATAGACCTGGTTATATTCCTGATGGGGCAAATAATTATAAATTACGAAGTGGTTCAGTAACTAATGATTTACCTCCATATGATTTAAATTCAAATTTTGATTTAGATTCTCCTAATAATGAACTTTATAAGTTGAATAGTGTTTATGGTGGAGTTATTGTTCCTAGAGGAACTTCTATTGTTGGTCTTGATTTAAGAAAAACTAAAGTTAGACCAAAATACGTTCCAAACCCAGAAAACGTAGAAATTGAAAGAACATCACTTTTCCGTATAACTGGTGATTGCTATTTTTGGCAATTTTCCATGTTTGATGCAAATCCTAATGGAAAATGCTATATTGATTATACAGCAAATGAGTTTGTTCCTAATTTTTCGCACCATAAACTTACTTGCTTTGAATATGCAGATGGAGTCAATAATGTAGATATTAATGATGATTTCTTAACTTATTCTACAGATCGTACTGATTTGCAGATGTATTATGAGAAAGTAAGTATTGTATATGGACAATCTTCAGGTCGTGCAATTGAACCTGATTATCCAAGTACTTCTCTTGATATTCAACCTAAAATTGATGAATATCGGATTGTTGGTTCTACTGGTCTATCAGTTGGAATTACAAGTATTAAATCAGGTGATGGAATAACTCCAACTTCAAGTATTACTGTTACAACTTCAGATGCTGTTCCTGGATTGGATGTAGATACACCTTTCCGTGTTTCAGGAATTGTTGCTACTGGTTATAATGGACAATTTGTGGTTTCAGAAAGACCAACTACAACAACTGTAGTTTATCAAGTTCAAAATCCTCCAACAGTTGCACTTCCTTCTCCAGCAGGTTCTACTTTAGCATTAAGTTCTGATACTGTTACATCATCCTCTCCATATATCTTTAACTGCTCATTGAGGTCAGTTTATGGTATGTGTGGAATGCTTGCTGACGGTGCAAAAGCCACTGGTTTCAAATCAATGGTTGTTGCTCAGTTTACTGGTATTGGATTGCAGAAGGATGATAATGCGTTTGTGATTTATAATAAGACAACTGGTGTATATGATGATAACTCTGCTGCAAGTAAACCTTTAAGCACCAATTCAAATGCAACATATAAACCATCTTATAGAAACTTCCATTTAAAAGTTACTAATGATTCTGTTGTACAGGCAGTTTCCGTATTTGCGATTGGTTATGCAGAGCACTTTGTAACTGAGACTGGTGGTGATATTTCACTTACAAACTCTAACTCAAACTTTGGTGCAAAAGCACTTTCCTCTACAGGATTTAAGAAGGATGCCTTTAAACAAGATGATAAGGGGTATATTACACATATTATTCCACCAAAAGAGGTTCCATTAACTGAAACTTCTATTGAGTTTGAATTAGTTGATGTAGCAAAAACTGGACCTGTTGCTGGTATAGGTTCTACTGCAAATCTTTATTTGTATGGACAGACTAACCAAGATACTCCTCCAGAGAATGTTTTGGAAGGGTATAGATTTGGTACAAGAACTAATGACAGTTTAAAAGTATTAGTTGCTAAGGATGGTTCTGCTACTGAGTATAGTTCAAAAATTGTAATGCCAGGTTCTCAGTCAAGTTCTGAGAAAAACTTTACTGTTAAGCAAGGTGCAACTGGTATTAATAGTATTGGTGCTAGAAGTGATGGTGGAAACCCAGATGTTATTACTTTAACTGCTGCTCATGACTTCCTTGAGGGAGAATCAGTTCGTATTATTAGTGATAATGGTAGACTTCCTGATGGGTTGGTTTCAAATGAAGTTTATTATGCTATTACTTCTGGATTAACTACTAATACAAATATTAAAGTTGCTGAGACATTAGATGGTGCATTAAAAGGAAATGCATTAAGTATTAATGATAAGGGTGGATTATTAAAAGTTGTTAGTAGAGTATCTGATAAGAACTCTGGTGATATTGGTCACCCTATTCAATGGGATATTACAAACTCTCAATGGTATGTTAAAGCTGCTGCTGACCTTGCTGATAATGAAATATATTCAACTATTGTAAGTCTTGGTACTACAGACCTTGGTGCTGCAACTCCTAGAACATACTTTAAGAGAAAGAGTGATAATAGAAACTCAATTGATACTCTATATCGTGCAAGATATGTAGTACCTAAAGATGGTGGTGTATCAAGACCTCCTAATGATGGGTATATTGTTCAGGAGAGTAATACTTCTATTGGTTCTACTGACGGTGAGATACAAACCTACTTTGGAACAGGATCTATTACAAATGAGAGTGAGCAAAGAAACTTTAGATTTGTTGCCGATGCAACATGGGATGGTTCAAATGTAAATGTATCTACAGAACTTCCTCATCATCTTTCAGTTGGTTCTAGAGTTCAGTTAGTTAATATTAAGAGTTCTACTAATACTACTGCTACTTTAAATTCTGGATACAATAAAGAGTTTGCTGTTACTGGTATTACTGGTACTAAAAACTTTACTGTTGGTTTAACAACTAATCCAGGAACATTTACTAATGATACTTCATTAAGAACAACTGCTTTACCTTACTTTAAGAGAAAGACATTTAAAGATACTTACTATGTTTATAGTGCAGAAGAGGCAAAGAAATATGTTTCTGGAGAGCAAGATGGTATTTACTACTTAACTTTATTAAATGCATCAAACTCAACTCCTGTTACTCCATTTACTAATGAGAAGTTTTCTCAACCAGTAAGTGACCTCTATCCACAAACTAATAGAGATAATCCAAGTTCTGACCCAGACCCAACAGTTTCTTTTGCAACTGCTGATTTAATTGGTGATGTTGTAGTTAATAATACTCAGAATAGTGTAACAAGAGAAACCTTAAACAAATTTAATGCTGATAATGACATTGGTGTTAACATTTCCAACATTGCTTCTCAAAGTGGAACTGCTCATACGATTTATAGTGATAATGAACATGGATTAAATCGTCTTACTAAAGTTAGTATTACTGCTGGTGGTGCAGGTTATGGTTCTGGAAGTGCAGGAGATATTTACAATGCATCTCTAGTTGCTATAGGTGCTTCTGTTACTGGTAAAAGTGCTAGTGCAAAGATTACGGTGAACGGTAGTGGTACTATTACTGCTATTAAGATAATGGATGGTGGTAGTGCTTATGGTATTGGTAATACTCTAGCAGTAACTGGAGTTACAACTTTTGCACCATATACTCAAGCAGTTGTTACTGTTGATGATATTTACGATAATGTTGGAGACACTGTTAGAGTTATTGGTGTAAGTTCTGCATCTTATGCTGGTTATAATGACCTTTATAGGATTACTGGTGTTGATGTTGGTGCTGCAAAGACTGTAACTCTAGAGTCTGCATCTACTGTATCTGGATTCTCTGGTGATGTTGGTTCTACTTTATGTGATGGTTCTTATTTCTATTCAACAGGTGAAGCAGTTAGAATTAATACTTTAGTTTATAATAAGGACGTTGGTATTGCTACTGTCACAACAACTAATCGTCATGGATTAAGAGTTGATAATAAGGTTAGATTTACTGGAGCAAATGAAGCACTTTACAATGGAAGTTTCGTAGTTAATGAGAATATTAATCTCAATTCTTTCTCAGTTAAAGTTGGTGTAGGAACTATTGCACCGACTGCAACAGGAACTTTATTTGCATATCGTGAAGGTTATGCTTCTAATGATGGTGTTATTACTGTTGATAATGAAAACTTAAATGGCAGAATGGTTCCAACATATGCTGGAATTACTACTACATTATCTGGTGATATGGCAACACCAAATATAGATGAAGTAAATCTTACCAATCTATCTAAGTTGGATGTTAATATTGGTGATTACTTGATGGTGGATGATGAACTTATAAGAGTTAAGACTACCACTACTGGTAGTAATCCACTTTATGTTTTCCGTGGTGTATTAGGAACAAAGAGAACAACACATACAGTTAGTAGTGTAGTTAGAAAAGTTTCTGCAAATCCAATTGAACTTAGAAGACACTCAATTATTCGTGCTTCTGGTCATACCTTCGAGTATGTTGGGTTTGGTCCAGGTAACTATTCTACTGCATTCCCTGATAAGCAAGATAGGCAAATCACATTTACTGAAGAACTCCTAGCACAATCTACTAAAAATGATGGTGGTGCGGTATTCTATACTGGAATGAATGATAAGGGTGTTTCTTATAATGGCAATAAGAGACTAAGTTCTGCTACAGGTAAAGAGGAAATCTTTAATACACCTGTTGCTACTGTTACTGGTGAAGATATTAGTGACATCTCTGGATTGAATGTTAGTGATGCTACTGAGATTAATGTACATCGTTCTATTAAGGTTGAAGGTGGAGCAGATAATAAGGTTGCATCTGAATTTAATGGACCAATCATTGTTAATAATAAACTAACTTCCAATTCCTCTAGAGGTATTGAAGCAGCATCTTACTATATTCAAGGTGACCAAACAGTTTCAAGGAAGTATACCTTAAGTGGTTCTGCTCCTTCACTATCTGGAGCACCTGGTGATGTAACTTACTATTCAAACCCATCAGATGGTGGATTTGTTGGTTGGGTTTATAGTGTAGATAATGATTGGAGAAGGTTTGGTAGTGTAAGTCTTTCTAAGGATGAAAACATTGTACTCTTCGACCAAGTAGGAATAGGTACTACAACACCTGGAGTTAATAAGTTACAAGTCGGTTCAGGAACATCATTAATTGCTCTTGATTCAGATGGAGTAGGTATTGGCACAACTGCTAATGGATATGCTCTTCATGTAGTTGGTGGTACAAATATTGCTGGAGTAATTACAGCAAATAGTTTCAGTGGTGATGGTTCTGGATTAACCAGTTTAAGTATACCTGCTACTGGATGGACACAGGTTACTGGAGGATTGTATAATACCAATTTAAATAATGTTGGTGTTGGTACTACTGCTTCAAGATACAACCTTGAACTTGGTGCAGTTGGTTCTTCTACGACTTCTTTATATGCTAACGGTGAAGTAAAACTTGTTGGAATTCTTACTGCTAATGATGTATTTGTAAGTGGAGTTACTACCGCAGTTAATGTTGATGTATTGGGTGGAAATGCAACAGTTGGTGTTGTAACAACTACCAATCTTCATGTTGGTACTGGTGGAACTGTAATTGCTACTTCTGGTATTGGTTCAGTTGGTATTAATAGTACACAACCAACCTCTACATTAGATGTACAAGGTCATACAAAACTTAAGACTTATTCTGAGAATGTTGGAATTCTTACTTATATTGGTAGTGTTGTAACTGTTGACCTATCTGAAGCACAGACATTTATTTGTACTGCAACAGATGGTCCTATTAGTCAGTTTAATATTACCAATCCTCCTGATGGTGCAACTTCCTTTACCTTAAGGATTAGTCAGGATGCAAATGGAGGAGATTCTGTTGCTATAGATACCTTTAAGTTTAATGGAAATACGATACCAGTCTACTGGCCAGGAGGAGTTGTTCCGACAGTAACAACCAGTGCAAATAAGACTGATATTTACTCCTTTAAGATATTTGATGGGTCTAATCCTGTAGGTTCAGGACTATATGGAGTAATCGGAGGTCAGAACTTCTCATAATGGACAATCAACTTTTTAGAGACATACAGACAGATTTGGATCTTAACGGTCCAATTCTGTCTTTTACTACGCAACCAGCAGATGTAACAATCATTGTTGGTCAGACTGCTACCTTTACCGCAACTGCTACAGTATCATTTCCTGGAGATCCTACTCCAATTAATTCAGGTACTATTGCTTATCAATGGTATGGACCTTTAGGAGTGCTAACAGAAGGAACTAAGTATGTAGGAACCAAAACTACAACTTTACAGATAACGAATGTAACTAATCCTACAGATGTTGGTGCTTATTATGTTCAGGTAGATTATGTTCCCTCAGATCAGACAGGTAATGCTGTAAATGAACCTCTTAATTCCAATAATGGAAACTTAATTTCTCCTCCATTAATTGAAATTAATGCTCAACCAACTCCTATTGAAACTATTCAATCTAGAGATAGTAATTTTAATATAGATGCTACATTAAGTGACAATGGAACAGATATAGGATTTCAATGGCAGTTGGATGGAGAAAATGTAAGTGATGGAACAGTCACTAAAAGTACAGTAGAAGAAATACCAGGTACTACAGAAAGAATAGTAAGAATAGGTGCTTCTCTTGGTAATAGTCAGACAATTGGAATACCTGTTGGAGCAAAGCAAGTCTTGTTTAATGTATGTGGTGCAGCAGGTGGAAATGGAGGTGGAAATTTTTCTAATGCAGCAGGTCCAAATAGAGTAGGTGGAAGAGGTGGATTTGGGATGGAAGGTTGGTTTCCTATAGGTAATAATTTTTATCATTCAGGTAATCCAAATCTTGGATTAGGTAATGCAATTCAAGTTACCCTAAATTCTGGACGGAGAGGAAGTGATGGAGTTGTAGGATCTACTAATTCTGCTAACGGTGGTTCGGGTTCTGGAGGACAAGGTGGTAATGGTGGAGCACATGGATATGGTATGAATGGTGGAAGTGTAAGTTCTGGAGATGCTGGTGGTGGAGGAGGCGGTGGTGCTTCTTCTTCTGTAATTATTAATGGTACAACAGCAATAGTCGCTGGTGGTGGTGGAGGAGGAGGTGGAGCATTTAATAATGTAGATGATGGTACTGCAACAGGTTCTGGAAGTAATGGTAGAGACGCTGGACCAGTAAGAACTAATCCAGGATCGCATAATTTCAATCCCCCTACTATGGCATGGACGCAAGGTACTCCTACTAGTGGTAATGGTGGTGCTGGTTCTAATGGACATAATGGACAAGGTATCGATACTCCTGGTGGTGGAGGAGGTGGTGCTGGATCTCCAGGTGGAAGTGGTGGATGGCATGGACATCGACCAAGTGGTTCTCCTGGCGGAACTCAAGGAGGAAGTGCGTTTAATCCAAATATGGTAACTTATCGAAGTGGTTCTTATAATGCAACGGGTAATGGATGGGCATCAGTTTCTTATATTGCTGGTGTTGAGCAAACTACTGAGATTGTTAATGTAACTAGAACTACTACAATAAGTGGTTCTTCGACTAATCAATTGACTTTGAATACTGATGGACCAGGTATTGGATATACTGTAAGATGTAGTGTTAATTCTTCAATTGCATCTAATTCTCCTCTTATTTCGGATGAGGTAAGTTATCAAGTAGAATCAACAGTTAATACTGCAGATATTGTAGTTGAAGGTATTGGATTTAATAATTCTCTTGCTAATGTATCTACGACTGATCTTAGTAATGGGGAATTAACTTTAGATACTATTGGAACAGGTTTTGTTGGTACTGCACCTACTATTCAACTTTATTCTTTATATGCTCCTGATAGAGATGTGGATGTAGAAATGGATCTTTATGGTGGAGGCAGTAGTAGTATAGGTGGAGAAGGTGGATTTGCCCGAATTAGATTTACTATGGCACGAAATGAAGAATATGTTATTGCTGGTCTTACCGATAATGTTAATACTCCATTTCTTTATAGAAAAGGTATATTAATGGCATGTGTTGGTCAAGGTGGTAAGGCTGGACTAGTTGGTACTAGAGGTGGAAATGGTGGTGGTATTGATATGTCAGGTGGAGATGCATCTGGACAAGGAGAGGGTGGGCAAGGTGGTTTCTCTAATGGTGCACCTGGTAATTTAACTCTTACTGGTGCTTATGGATCTGCTTTTACTGCACCTTTCTTATATCCTGGAGACCAGCAGAGAGGGGGTACTCTTGGTGGATTTACAATGAGTTGTACCAAAGGAGTTTATTGGGCTCAGCAAGGTGTTGCTCCCTGTGCTGATATAACAGGGAATAATCAATTTAGATTGTCAGATGGTACTGTAGTATCCAATACTGGTTCTATTACTAGAGGATATAAAGCAGGATATAATGTTATACAGACAGCAGGAGGGGGAAATAGTTCATTTAAAGGGGGAAATGGTGCAGCAGGTGGAAATGGTGGTAGATCGCAAGATTCTGCTGGTGGTGGAGGTAGTGGATATGGTGATGAATCTTTTACTGTTGTGACAACTACACAAGGTGGAAGTACTTCAGATGCTAAAGTTGTTATTAGAGTTGTAACTTAGCTAAATAAATAATAATACTAATTGCGGGGGAGAGTGATCCCGACTTATGGCTGTCAATAAGAATTTTGTAGTCAAAAATGGACTAGAGGTTAATACTAGCCTCATAGTGGCTAATGCCGAAACTCAAAGAGTCGGTATTGCTTCTACTACCCCGCAGCGTACCCTAGATGTTAGTGGTGGGATTGGTGCAACTGATCTTTATATATCAGGGTTTACCACAATTTTCAAAGACTTAAGAGTTGGTGCTTCTGGTACTACTCTTACTGTTATCAATGATTTTGTGGGTGTGGGAACGGATATTCCTTCTTTTCCGTTGGATGTTCGTCAATCAGTATCTGTTGGTCAAACTGCACTCTATGTTCATGGAGATGCAACAATTACTGGTGACTTAAATGTTACTGGTGATATAACTTATGATGAGGTTGTTGGTAGAAATCTCAGAATTACTGGGTTATCTACTTTTGTCGGAATTTCTACTTTTAAGAGTGATGTTTATGTCGATGGTAACTTAAATGTTGCTGGCGATATTGTATATGATGAAGTTGTTGGTAGAAATATTAAGATTACAGGACTTTCTACTTTTGTAGGATTTTCTACTTTCCAAAATGACGTTTATGTTGCTGGTGTCGTTACCGCAACATCTTTTTATGGTGATGCTTCAAACTTATCTGGTATTGCTACTGGATTAAGTGCTGCTATCGGTGTTTCTTCTGAAGGAACATTTGTAGGAGCAGGTAATACTATTATTAATTTCATGTCAACCAATGGTGCAGCATGGAATATTACTTCGGTAAATGGTATTGCTACAGCAACAGTTACACCAGGTGTTTCACTTGGACTTGCAATCGCTCTTGGCGGTTAATAAATAAAATTAACAAATAAGGAAAAATGGCAGAAGCTTTTTCAAATAAATTAGCAAGAGCAGTAGGTATTGAAACTTCAAGTTCTGGAGGAACTGTTGGAGTTACAACTACTAAGATTACTGGTATATCAACTGGTGCTGTTAATGTAGGAGATCTTATAGATAACCAACATTATATTGCAGGAACTAAGGTTGCTACAATTGGTATTGGTTCAGTATTTGCTACTAGAAATTCTACTAATACTGCTTCTGCAAGTGGTCAGAATGTGAAGTTCCTTGGATCGACTCAAGTATATGTATCTCCTGGTGGTACAAAGAGTATCATAATTGGAGGTACGTTTGCTAACAATACTAATAATCAAGTTAATTTGACTATTGGTGTTTATGATAATAGTGAAGCTATTGAATCTTCCATAGCACAAAAGATTCCTGTTCCTGTAGGTAGTTCTTTTGTTATAAGTGATGCTGGTAAAACTTTACTTGAACCTAATGATGGATTGAGAGTTTATTGTGATGTTGATAATGCTATAGATGTAAATCTAAGCATCTTAACGGGGGTTAGCTAATGGCTGATAAGACTGGTTATATAGGAAGGAATCCAGGTGATTCTTCAGTAATCATTGCTAAACAGTATTATACTGCAGCAGGTATACAGACAGATTTTTCATTTTCTGCTGGATATACTGTTGGGTACTTAGATGTATATCTTAATGGTATTCGTTTAATCTCTCCTAACGACTATAGTGCAACTGATGGTGGTACTGTCGGTTTAACAACTTATGCTGTTGCTGGTGATACACTCGAATTAGTCGCATATAAAGCATTTAATGTTGGTAATGTAACTAATGCAGGTGCTAATTTTAATGTTGGTCAGAATTTAACTGTAGGTGGTACTTATAATATAGGTATTAGTTCTGCAGGAACTGAAATTGCTTCAGAAATTAAGACTCTTAATTTTGTTGGAGTAGGTAATACACTTCAGTATGACGCTTCTACTAATACAGTTGATATTAGTATTGCTGGTGGAGGTGGTGGTGGAATTGGTACTGCTCTTGGGGAAACTGCTCCTTTAGATGTAGTATTTAAGACTGCTAAAAATTTC
>MDTB01100067.1_pt1 | contig 17192 bp, 16 predicted proteins | sample 811161 | NCBI WGS metagenome assembly MDTB01 (sample SAMN05326650, study PRJNA326480) | marine metagenome | isolation source: seawater | place: Mediterranean Sea | collected 2009
AACCTTTTTTTAAACTTTATAAGGGAGTTGAAAGTTATTGCAAAATTATCAAAAAATTAAATTATATTATTATTATTATTACAAACCAACCAGACATTGCTCGAAAAAAAATAACTAATAATCAAATGCAAAAAATGCATATTTATCTCAAAAAAAAAATAAATTATGATGATATATATATTTGCACTAGTTTATCAAAAAAAAATTATTATAGGAAACCCAATCCAGGCATGTTAAAAAAAGCAATTAAAAATCACGATATTGATATAAAGTCGAGCTTTTTTATTGGTGACAGAAAACTTGATATTGATTGTGCAAAAAAAGTAAAATGTAAATCAATATTCATTGATAGAAACTATAAAGAAAAAAAACCAAAGGGACAAATATTTACAACAAATTCACTAAATAATGCAATTAAGTATATAATTAAAAATGAAAAAAATTAAGATAAAAATTTTTGCTGACGGAGCTAATTTAAAAGAAATTTTAAAATTAAATACCAAATCTTTTATAAAGGGTTTTACAACCAACCCATCTTTAATGAAAAAATCTGGAATTAAAAGTTATAAAAATTTTGCTAAAGAAGTTTTAAAAAAAGTTCGAAATAAACCAATATCTTTTGAAGTAATTTCAGATGATATATTGGAAATGGAAAAACAAGCTTATAATATTGCCAGTTGGGGTAAAAATATTAATGTTAAAATACCCTTTGTTAATTCAAAAGGTAAGCCGACTGTTAACCTAATTTCAAAACTTCTTAAAGATGGTATTTCTTGTAATGTGACTGCTATATTTAAGCTAGAAGATATAAAAAAAATTTTGAGTAAAAATTCAGGAAAAACACCACTAATTCTATCTGTTTTTGCAGGAAGAATATCAGACACAGGTGAAGATCCTTCTAATCTTATAAAGCAGTCAGTAAAGTTGTCAAAAAAATTTAAGAATGTCGAAATTTTATGGGCTAGTACTAGAGAGGTGTTAAATATTTTTCAGGCAGAAAAATTGGGGTGTCAAATTATAACTGTGCCTAATAACATATTATCAAAACTGAATTATTTAGGATATAGTCATTCAAAATTGCAGATTGATACTGTTAAACAGTTTTATAAAGATGCAATTTCATCAAAATTTAAAATCTAAATAAATGAAAAAAATTTTTATTACTGGAGGAGCCGGTTATGTTGGCAGTTGTCTTGTACCAGAGCTGTTAAAGAAAGGTTATTCAATAACTGTTTATGATATTTTGTACTACACTGACAGTTTTCTTCCTTTAAAAAATTCAAATTTAACTGTTATTAAAGGAGATGTTAGAAATACCACTAAAGTTTTAGAGAGCTGTAGGGATCATGATGTTTTCCTTCATTTAGCCTGTATATCTAATGATACTAGTTTTGCATTGAATGAAAAATTATCTACAAGTATAAATTTAGATTGTTTTGAACCAATGGTAAAAGCTGCTAAAAAAGCTGGTATCAAAAGATTTATTTATGCCTCTACTAGTTCTGTTTACGGTATATCTTCAGAAAAAAATGTTACAGAAGATCATCCATTAGTTCCTTTAACTTTATATAATAAATATAAAGGTATGTGTGAGCCTTTATTATTAGAACATACTGACAATAATTTTGAGGGAGTTATTTTTAGGCCAGCTACTGTATGTGGATATGCTCCAAGACAACGACTGGATTTGTCAGTAAATATATTAACTAATTTTGCAGTTAATAAAGGTTTCATAAAAGTATTTGGAGGAAATCAATTGAGACCAAATTTACACGTAATGGATTATGCTGATGCCGTTGAAGTGTTAATTAAAGCAGAAACAAAAAAAATTAAAGATCAAATTTTTAATGTTGGGTATCAAAATTTAAGTATTCTGGAAATTGCAAGTGTAGTTAAAAAAGTTGTAGAACAAAAATTTACTTTAAATAAGGAGATAAAGATTATTAGAGAGGAAACCAATGATAATAGGTCATATCATATCAATTCTGATAAAATAAAAAAAGCTCTCAATTTTTCGCCTAAAAGATCAATTGAAAAAGCAGTTGAGGATCTAGTTGAGGCATTTAACAAAAATTTGTTAAAGAATTCTTTTGATGACGATATTTACTTTAATATTAATAGAATGAAAAATATCAAGGCTCAATGAAAAGAAAAAAAAAGATTTCTTTAGTTACTGGAGGCGCAGGTTTTATCGGAAGCCATTTAGTTGATCTCTTGCTTTCAAAAAAACAAGAGGTAAGAATAATTGATGATTTATCTGGTGGTAATATAAAAAATTTTAAGCAACATATCAAAAATAGAAATTTAAAATTTTTCAAAATAAATATTAATAAATTAAATCCCAATCATTCATTATTTAAAAACGTTGACCATGTTTATCATTTTGCAGGAAAAGGGGATATAGTTCCATCTATAGAGGATCCTAATTCATATTTTTTAACAAATGTGATAGGCACTTCAAAATTATTAGAGGCTTGTCATAAAAATAATATTAAAAGATTTGTTTATGCAGCCTCATCATCTTGTTATGGTATAGCTAAAACGCCAACTAATGAAAAACATCCTATCAATCCTTTATATCCATATGCTTTAAGTAAACATATGGGCGAGAAAATAGTTTTTCACTGGGGAAAGCTGTATAATTTAGAGGTGAATTCTATAAGAATTTTCAACACGTATGGAAAAAGAGTTAAAACCTCAGGAGTATATGGCGCAGTATTTGGAGTTTTTTTTCGTCAAGCATTAGAAAAAAAAGCTCTGACAATTGTAGGTTCTGGAAATCAAAAAAGAGATTTTTTGCATGTTAAGGATGCAGTCGAAGCTTTTTACTTACTTAATAATAGCAAATATAAAAATCAAATTTATAATTTAGGCGCTGGTTATCCCATTAAAATTAAAAAACTAGCAAATTTAATTAGTCAAAAGCAAACAAAGATACCCAAAAGACCTGGTGAACCAGGGGTAACTTTTGCTGATATAAGAAAAATCAAAAGAGATTTAAAATGGAAACCTAAAATTAATTTTGAAGATGGTGTTAAAGACATGTTAATCGAAATTAAAAATTGGAAAGATGCTCCATTATGGAATAGAAAATCTATTAAAAAAGCTACGTTATTGTGGTTTAAATATATGAAAAAAATTAAAAATGCTTAAAGATCTATCATTGTCAATTAAAAAAAAAATAATCAAATCTCAAAACATATTATCTATAAAAAAGAAACACAAAAATGAGAAAATTATTTTATGTCATGGAGTTTTTGACGTTGTTCATCCTGGACATCTACGACATTTTTTATATGCAAAATCAAAAGCAAATATTTTAGTTGCCAGTTGCACTTCTGATAAGTTTATTAATAAAGGTATCTATAGACCACATGTGCCGGAAAAATTGAGAGCATTTAATTTAGCTGTATTAGAGATGATTGATTATGTTATAATCGATAATGCAAAAAAACCTTTGAGCTTAATTAAAAAATTGAAACCCGATTTTTTTGCAAAAGGATTTGAATACAATAAAGCATCAGAATTGAATGAAGCCACAAAAGAAGAAATTGATTTAGTGGAGTCATACGGTGGAGAAATGATTTTTACTCCTGGCGATGTAGTTTTTTCATCAAGTAAAATAATAAATAAATTCTCACCAAAAATTGATGATGAAAAATTAATTTATTTAATGGAAAATAATAACATTAAATTTGACAAACTTGAAAAAATTATAAAAGATTTCAAAAAATTGAAAGTACATGTTGTTGGAGATACAATCATTGATACTTACACAAATACAAACTTTATAGTAGGACAAACGAAAACACCGACTTTTAGCTTATTATACGATTCAGAAAAAAATTTTGTTGGTGGAGCCGCAATAGTTGCATTACATTTAAAGTCAGCAGGAGCGAAAGTGAGATTTACTTCTTTGATTGGTAAGGATAAATTAGGAAATTTTGTAACTAAAACATTAAAAAAAAATAAAATTAGCCTCAATTTAATTGTCGATAGTAAAAGACCGACAGTTAATAAAAATTTGATTTCAAGTGGGGAATATAAATTAGTAAAGGTCGATAAAATTGACAATAGTCCTATAAATACTTCTCAACTAAAGTTTATTCTAAAAAGTATTAAAAAAACAAATGATAATATTATAATTTTAAGTGATTTTAGACATGGAATTTTTAATAATTTCAATATCGATAAGATAATTAAAACAATTCCTTTAAAACAGTTTAAAGTTGCAGATAGTCAAGTTGCAAGTAGATGGGGAAATATTACACTTTTTAAAAATTTTAATTTGCTTACACCGAATGAAAGAGAGGCTAGATTTGCATTAGCAGATCAAGATTCAACAGTAGGAAATTTGGCAAATGCAATTTATCAAAAAACTAAATGTGAAAACCAAATACTTAAACTGGGAGATAAAGGAGTTTTTTGTTTATCTAAAAAATCAAAAAAAAATAGGGATAATTATTTTTCATTAAATTCTTTCTTAGAAAAAGGAAAATTGATGGATGCAGTTGGGGCTGGTGATGCGTTACTAGCTTATAGTTCATTATCATTAAAATTATCTAATTGTTTAATCTCATCAGCAATTATAGGGTCTATGGCAGCATCCTGCGCATGCGAAATGGTTGGCAATGAACCTATAACCTCCGAAAAAGTTTTAAAGAAACTTAAAGAGGTTAAAATAAGATTAAGATCTCAATAAATGAAATTGCTTATAATTGGTTTAGGTATTCAAGGAAAAAAAAGATTAAAAATTATCAAAAATAAAAAAGAATTAATTGCAACTGTTGATAATTCTAACAAAAATGCAGATTACAAAGATTTGAAAAAAGTACCTTTAGATAGTTTTGACTCCGCAATATTATCTGTACATAATAAAGCAAAACTACCAATACTTGAATACTTAATTAAAAATAAAAAAAATGTTATGGTTGAAAAACCTTTGATAATAAAATCAAGTGAAATATATAATAGGTTAAAAAAATATATTATTAAAAATCGAACAGTTTTTTATACAGCCTACAATCATCGTTTTGAGCCCCATATTATTGAAATAAAAAAACTATTAAAAAAAAAAACGATTGGTGAAATTTATTATGTAGACATCTTTTATGGTAATGGAACAGCGAAATTAGTCAAAAACGATAAATTTAAAGATACGGGGAATGGTATAATTGATGATCTAGGCTCACATATTATTGATTTATGTTTATTTTTTTTTGAAAAAAAGAAAATTAATTTCAAAACTATACTGAAAAGTAAATTTGAGAATAAATCAAATGATTTTGCAATCTTTTTGCATAAAGAAAAAAATTTTCATATTAGATCTAAATTAAGCTATTGTATGTGGAAGAATAATTTCAATTGTAATATCATAGGATCGAAAGGCTCAATTCATTTAAATGGGTTATGTAAATGGGGACCATCAGAATTGATAGTCAGAAAAAGAAGATTTCCTTCTGGTTTACCTCAAGAAAAGAAAAAAATTTTAAAGATTAAAGACCCAACATGGAGCAAAGAGTATCTTCATTTTAAAAAATTAATTCAAAAAAGAGAAAAATTACTAAACAATTTAATTAAAGATAAAAAGATTACACAAAAATTATTGTACCTTTAAAAAAGAATTTATTAATGATTGGATATTTTGGCTTAACGCATTTAGGTTTAGTTTATGCTTTAGCAACTGCTAAAAAAGGCAATAAAGTAATTGCATATTCTGAAGACTCCAAATTAATTGATAGTTTGAGTAAAAATAAAGTCCCTTTTTTTGAACCTCATATTAAAAAGGAATTAAAAAATAATAAAAAAAATTTAAAATTTTCTAACAATATTAAAGACTTAAAAAAGTGTAAAATTATTTTTTTTTCTTATGATGTTCCTACAGATACAAGAAATAAAAGTAATTTTAATTTTATAAATAAAAAACTTAAATTTCTTTTAAAAAATTTAAATAGAAGTTCTGAATTGATAATATTAAGCCAGGTAAAACCGGGTTTTACTAAGAAGATTAATTGGCCAAAAACTAAATTGTACTATATGGTAGAAACACTAATTATGGGAAATGCTTTTAAAAAAGCTTTTTCACCTGAAAGAATTATAATTGGATCCTATAATAAAAAAATAAATACTAGAGTAAAAAAATTTCTATTAAAATTTACAAAAAATATAATAAATACAAGCTACGAAACTGCTGAACTTACAAAAATCAGTGTTAACCTAATGTTAATTTCATCTATTACAATGACAAACGTACTTTCAGAAATATGTGAAAAAATAAATGGAAATTGGGATGAAATCAAATACTCTTTACAATTAGATAAAAGAATTGGTAAATATGCATATCTAAGACCAGGTTTAGGAATACTTAGTGGTAATTTACAAAGGGATTTGGAGAATCTTAACGAAATTTCGAACAAGTATAATTTGAATTATCCATACTCAATTTTAAAAATTATAAAAAAATATTCTGAAATTAAAAAAAATTGGATTTCGAATATTTTAAAAAAACTAAATATGAGTAAAAAAACTAAAATAGGATTACTAGGCCTTACTTATAAGGAAAATATTACAAATTTAAAAAACTCACCATCTATAAGTTTAATACAGCAATTTAAGAATCATTCTTTTAATGTATTTGATCCAAAAATTAAAAAAAAATTGAAATTTAAAAATGTAAAAGAATATAATAATTCTTCAGAGGTAATAAATAATTCGGAAATAATTATAATAGCAACCCCATGGAAAGAATTTAAAGTTTTAAATTTTAATAGCTCAAAAATAAAAAACATCATTGACCCTTATGGAATTATAAAAACTTACAAGAATAAAAAAATGAACTATTACAAGATGGGTTTTAAAGATATTTGATGATAAGGAAAAAAAATATAGCTATTTTGGGTGGAGGCTTTATAAGTAATTCTTTAAGAGATCTTTTTATTACTGAAAAAAAATTTTTTATAAAACAATTCAGAAAAAAGGATTTGGACTTAAGCAAAAAAAAAGCTAGAAAAAAACTACTTTATCTCTCAAAAAAATTTGATGTTTTAATCTTAATTGCTGCAAAAGCACCTGTGAAAAATTTTGATATGTTTGATTATAATTTAAAAATTTTAAATAATTTTTGTGAAACCTTAAAAAAAGAAAAATTGAACCATTTAATTTATATAAGTTCAGATGCAGTATATAAAGATACAAAAAATAAAATCAACGAGAGTTCAATAAAAAATCCTAATTCTCTTCATGGATTAATGCACCTATATAGAGAAAAAATTTTGAAAGTTTTTTTTAAGAAAAAATTGTGTATTGTAAGACCAACCTTAATTTATGGGGAAAATGATCCTCACAATGGTTATGGACCAAATTCGTTCATAAGAAATGCTCAAAGAAATAGAGAAATAAAAATATTTGGTAATGGGGAAGAAAGACGAGACCATATTCACATTGATAATGTAACTCATATAATAAAAAATGTTATAATGAAAAAATATGTCGGGGAGTTAAATATTGTAAGCGGAAAAATTATAACATTTAAACAAATAGCTGAAAAAGTGATTAACAATTATTCAAATAACTCAAAAATTGTTAAGATTGCAAGAAAAGGCCCTATGCCTCATCTTGGACTAAGACAGTTTGATAATAAAAAAATTTTTAAATTTATAAATAGAAAAAAGATAACGGATTTAGAAAATTGGATTGAAATTAAAAAAAATTATTCCTTATGAAAATTGATTTAATAGATTTAAAAAAAAAATATCAGAATGAGAAAAAAGAACTTAACAAGGTAGTTAATTCTGTTTTAAAAAAAGGAAACTTTGTTTTAACAGACGAACTTGGTAAATTTGAAAATGATATTTGTAAATTTGTAAAATCAAATTATTGTTTAGGATTGAATTCCGGGACAGATGCTTTGATGATGTCTTTATTAGCTGGAGGAGTTAAAAAAGGTGACGAGGTAATTACGACTCCCATTTCATTTATTGCTACGGTTGGAGCAATTATTCATATTGGTGCAAAACCTATATTTGTGGATATTGATAAGGATACTTTAAATATTGATTTTAGATTAATTCAAAAAGTAATAACAAAAAAAACAAAAGCAATTATCCCTGTTCACTGGGGAGGAAATTTATGTGATATGAATGAAATAAAAAGTATTGCCAGAAAAAATAAATTAATTCTCATTGAGGATGCTGCTCAAGCAATGGGCGCTTCAATAGATGGTAAACACGCAGGTACTTTTGGGCATATTTCATGTTTTTCGACACATCCATTAAAAAATCTCAATGCTTTAGGGGATGGAGGTTTTTTGATTACAAATTCAAAAAAATATTATGATTTTATCAAACTTTACAGAAATCACGGTTTACGAGGAAGGGACGATGTTAGATTATTTGGAGTAAATTCAAGACTAGACTCATTAAATGCAGAAGTTCTCTCGATGAGATTAAAAAAATTAAAAAAATTAATTATTAAAAGAAATTTAAACGCAAAATTTTATAAAAAAAACATTTCAACAAATAAAATTAAATTTCCAAAAAGTATATCTAATACTAGCAATGCATATGTAATGTTTTTAGCAATTTGTGAAAAAAGAAATAAATTACAACTGTACCTAAAGTCAAAAGGTATTCAGACATTTATTTATTATGGAAAACCATTACATCTTCATCAAGCATCTAAATTGATTGGTTATAGAAAAAATAGTTTACCTATTGCTGAGGAAGTATGTAAAAAAGTTTTAGCTTTTCCTATTCATCAATATTTAAAAAAAGTAGAATTAAAATATATTTGTAATTGCATAAATAATTTTTATCGAAATGAAAGTTAATTATAACTATTTACCTAACGAATTTAAACATACTAATAAAATATTTTCTGAGTGGAAAAAATTAATTCGGTCTACAGAATTTACTTTAGGACACAAGATAGAAGAATTTGAAAAAAAATTTGCAAGATATGTCGGTGCAAAGTATTGTGTGTCAACAAATAATGGGACAGATGCTTTGTTCTTATCTTTAAAATCATTAGGAGTAAAAAAAGGAGATGAAATTATCACTGTTTCAAATACTTTTTATGCTACTGTAGGAGCTATTGTAGCATGTGGTGCAAAACCTATACTAGTGGATTGTGATGATAGGTATCAAATAAGTTTAAAAGAAATAAAAAAAAGAATTAACAAAAAAACTAAAGCTATTATACCTGTGCACTGGGGAGGAGCTTCTCCTGATATGTTTTCTATTTCTAAATTAGCTAAAAAACATAAAATTTATATTGTAGAAGATGCGTGTATGGGTATTGGAGCAAGTATTAAAGGAAAATCTCCAGGTACATTTGGAATAATAAATGCTTTCAGTATGCATCCATTAAAATCATTAAATGTGATGGGTGATGGAGGCATGGTAGTAACTAATAATAAAAAAATTTTTGATTGGGCAAAAAAATTTAGAAATCATGGAATGATAGATAGAGATCACATAGATTTTTGGGGTGTAAATATGAGACTTCAACCTTTACAAGCAATTGTAGCTTTAGAAGGGTTAAAAAAGATAAACAACGTAATAAAAAAAAGAAATGAAAATGCAAAACAAATGGATTATTTGTTATCCAATTTATCTCCTGAAGTGATTATTCCAAAAAGACCCAAAGGATATAGGGAAACATTTGCATTATATATGTGTTTAGTCAAAAATAGAGACAGATTATTAAATTATTTAAACAAAAATAAAATTGAAGCAAAAATCCATTATCCAATTCCTCTTAATAAACAAAAAGCTTCAAAGAAATTAAAATTGAATCAAAAAAATTTTATTAATACTAATGAACAAGCAAAAAAATTAATAACATTGCCAATTCATCAATATTTGAATAAAAAACATATAAAATACATAGCAAAAAAAATTAAAAATTTTTATAAAAAATATAATAAATCATCATGATGAACAAAAAATTATATAAAACAAAAAATAAAAGTAGTTTCTATGATAACAAAGTAGTTTCTAAACCATGGGGTTATGAGTATGTTGTTTATAGAAATGCAAATAATTTATCAGTGACTTTGCTTAAAATTGATTATAATAAAACTACCTCACTTCATTGTCATCCATCTAAGAAAAGTGGTTTTATCCTTTTGGGTGGAAAAGCACTATTCCAACTTGGATTAAGAAAAAAAAATACTGAGCTTCACAAATCTCCATCAAAAAGAATGATAGCTAGAGGATTATTTCACTCCATAAAATCAGTATCTAAAAAAGGGCTTTTAGCACTAGAGTTTGAGACCCCAGTGAATAAAAATGATTTAGTGAGATTCAAAGATAGTTATGGTAGAGAAAAAAAGTCTTACGAAGGTAAAAAATTCACAAATTATTTAGGCCCAAATTTTTTAAAATTCAAATCCCCTAAATTAGGAAAAAAACAAAATTATAAAATAGGAGAAGTCAAAGTTTCTTTGGAGGTGCATAAGAATTTCAAAAAATTATTAAAAAATAAAAAAAATACAATTTTTGCGATTTTGGGTGGCTCAATATCAGATAATAAGGGAAGAAATGTTCTTTCGTACGGTGATATTATAAAAACAGACGATTTTAAAATTTTATCGAAAGTATTTAAAATAAAAAAAAATTTAAGCCTACTAAAAGTTTTTTAATTTATGATCAGATTAGCAGATTTTATAATAAAATTTTTAGAAAAAAAAAAAATAGATACAGTTTTTACTGTCAGTGGAGGTGGATCGATATTTTTGTGCGATGCATTATACAAAGCAAAAAAGATAAAATATATTAGCCATCATCATGAACAAGCGGCATCTTTTGCAGCAGAGAGTTATGCTAGAGCAAAAAATGATGTAGGCTGTTGTTTTGTCACAACAGGTCCAGGGGGTACAAATTCTCTAACTGGCGTAAGCTCTGCATGGATAGATTCGGTGCCAGTAATTTTTATTTCAGGGCAAGTTTTTTTAAATCAGACAATTAAAAAGACACAAAAAAGGCAAATTGGAGTTCAAGAAATAAATATAATTGATATCGTAAAACCAATCACCAAGTTTTCAAAAATGATAACTGATGCAAATTCGATTAATTTTTACCTAGAAAAAGCATATTCTATAGCGACCTCAGGAAGACCAGGTCCAGTTTTTTTAGATATTCCTGCAGACATTCAAAATGCCATGGTGGATGAAAGAAAAATATTAAAAAAAAAATTTAAAGCTTCGAAAGATAATTTTATAATAAATTCTAAAATAGATCTTTTGATAAAAAAGCTAAAAAATTCAAAAAGACCACTTATTCACCTAGGTCATGGGATAAAATTATCTAAGTCCCAAATTATAATTAAATCATTTTTTAATAAACATAAAATTCCATTTGTAGTAACATGGAATGCAGATGATATAATTAATTCAAATCATAAAATGTATAATGGAAGGCCAGGAGCTTTTGGTGAAAGAGGTTCAAATTTTATTGTTCAAAATTGTGATTTTTATTTATCTATTGGAACAAGACTACCTTATATGGTCACAGGTTACAACGCTAAGCGATTTGCAAATAAAGCAAAGTATAAGGTAATGGTCGATATTGACCCAAAAGAGTTAAGTAAATCAGATCTTAAAATAGATCTTAAAATTAAATCAGATGCTAAATATTTTATAAAAAAACTTCTAAGTAAGCTAAAAGGATATAATCATTCAGATGAATGGTTAAATTATTGTAAGAACATCAGAAAAAAATATCCAATATTGATCAAAAAGATGATAAAAGAAAAAAAATACGTAAATTCATATTATTTTGTCAAAACTCTGTCTAATTGTACAAAAAAAAATGACATAATTATTACTGATATGGGCTTTTCTTTTACAACTACTCACCAAGCATTGGATGTGAAAGATAAGCAAAAATTCTTTACTAATTCAGGACATGCTCCTATGGGATGGGGTTTACCTGCTGCAATTGGTTCATACTACTCTGATAAAAGATTTAATTCGAATTTAATTTGTTTAACAGGTGAAGGTGGTTTTCAAATGAATATTCAAGAACTTGCAACAATAATGCATAATAAGATACCAGTGAAAATATTTATATTTAATAATGGCGGATACTTAACAATTAAACAAACACAAATTTTGGGTTTTAAAGGGAGAATTATGGGAGCGGATAAAAATAGCGGTTTGACTTTTCCTGACTACTCTGAGATAGCTAAATCTCATAAATTTTCATACCAGAAAATTTATAATCATAAAAATTTAAAAAGTAAGATAAATAAAATTTTAAGTAGCAATAAAGCGACAATGTGTGAGCTCATAATGAATCCAAATGAAGAACAAATTCCAAAAGCAATCAATAGAAGAAATAATTTAGGAAAAAGTATTCCTACAGAATTTGAGGACATGTATCCATTCTTGCCAAGAAAAGAATTAAGTAGTAACAATCTTGATTAATGAAAAAAGCAATCATAATTTCTGGAAATTTAGCTCAAGATCATGAATTTATTTACCCATATTATAGGTTGCTTGGAGCTGGTTATAAAATAGATGTTTGTATATTAGAAGGAACCCCAGTGAAGGGTTTTTTAGGAACTACACTTCCTCCTAATAAAGATCAAAAGATAATAGATATTAAAAAAGCAAATGTCGAAGATTATGAAATGCTTGTACTACCCGGCGGTGTTAAGGCCATGGAGAAAGTAAGACAAAATAAAGATATTATTAATTTTATTTCAATTTTTGATAGTAAAGAAAAAGTTATTGCATGCATTTGCAGCGGTGCTCAATTATTGATTTCTGCAAAAGTAGTTAAAGGTAGGAATATTTCGGGATATTATAGTATGAAGGATGATCTCATAAACGCTGGTGCGAATTATAAGGATGAACCTGCTGTCATAGATAAGAATATAGTTACTACTGCTCATTACAAAGATATGGGCCCATGGATGGAAGCTGCTTTAAAACTAGTAAAATAAATTTCTAAAATTATGCAAGAATATAATTTATTAGAGGAGTACCCTGTTTTAGACAAACCAAGATTTGTTAGTGAAGGTCAACGTACCATTGAACATAGAATTATATCTACTCAACGAGATAAAAATTTTTTTGATGGTGATAGAAATTTTGGTTACGGAGGTTTTAAGTATGACGGAAGATGGAAAAAAATTGCTGAAAAAATTATTAAAAGATATACCTTAAATAAAAATTCAAAAGTTCTTCAAATTAATTGTGAAAAAGGTTTTTTTATTTATGATGTTGTAAGCTTAATACCAGAAATCGATATTTATGGTTTGGAAACATCAAAATATGCGTATGATAATTCAATGAATGCAGAGATAAAAAAAAAAATCCAACACGTTAATGATTATAGAAAATTGAGTTTTAATGATAATTTTTTTGACTTCATATTATGCATTGGAGTTGTGTATACACTTAATTTAGCTGATATAATTTCATTTTTAAAAGAAATTGTAAGAATAGGAAAAAAAGATTCATTTATTAATTTAGCGTCATACGAGAGTGAAAATGATTATTGGTTAATGAGAGATTGGAGTTTGTTGGGTACTACAATTTTAAAAAAAGAAGAATGGAGAAAAATTTTAGAATATACAAAATACAAAGGAGATTATAGTTTTACTAATTCACATTCTTTAAATATAAAAAGGAAATAAAAATTTGTCATCTAAATATCGAATAATTTGGGAAAATGAGTTAAAAAATAAAAATTTCCCTGATAGGCAGATGGTGGATTGGACTTTCTACTAATGATTCAAATATGAAATCCAACAGAAATACAAGTAAGTCATTAGGCAAATTTCATTTGGAGAATCTTTCTGAAAAAAATATCTAGTACTGTTTTAATTACAGGTGGAAATAGCATAGTAGCAAAAGATTTAATAAATTTACTTTTAAAAGAAAATTTTAAAGTAATTGCGGTTTATAGAAAAAAACTTATTAAAAAAAAAATTAACAATAAAAATTTTATTGTAAAACGTCTAAATTTATTAAAACCAATAAAAATCAAAGAAAAAATTGATTACATAATTAATACTATAGCAACACATGAATATTCTCCTCAAAATAATTTAGAGGATTATTATTTAAGTAATATAAAATGTGTTGAAAGTATCATTAAACTTAGCCGGGAGAAAAAAATAAAATATTTGATAAATCTATCAACGATATCTATATATAAAAAAAGCGATAATGAAATTATTGAAAGTAATAAACTTGATGAAAGTTCAATTTTAGGTCCTTCAAAATTTATTGGGGAAAAGTTAATAGAAATAAGTGGTTTAAATTATATTAATTTACGTCTTCCAGGAATTCTTAATTTAGAGAGAAATTTTGTTTATAGACCGTGGTTAAAAAAAATAATATTTTCTATAAAAAAAAATAAAAAAATTAAAATATTAAATAAAAGCAAAAAATTTAATTCACTAATTGATACTAAAGAAATTTTTGATTTTATAAAATATATTATATCAAAAAAAAAAAAAATTAAAGGCACTTACAATTTATCGGCATCAAATCCTATTGAATTATTTCAAATTATTAAATTAATAATTAATTTTTACAATTATAGCCAAAAAATAAAATTCAAAAGTACGAGGATTAACAATTCTGCTATAATAAGTTTAAAAAAAATTAAAATTGAAAGTAAATTTAAAATTTCTTCAACAAAGAAAATTTTAACAAGATATCTCGAATGGGTAAATTAATTTATTGAATTAAAATTTGTATTTTATCTATATTTAGAGTATATAAACAAAAAAATATATTTTACGATTAACAAAGTCTTTAAAGTGAATTAATAATCAATATTTCAAAAATGGAAAATAAACTTATCGAAGAATCTGCAGCTAAGGGAAGACGTATTCACGAACTCTACCATGGTAAATTTAAGAGAGTGGGTGATCCATTCGTCTCTGTAGATGATGAGGTTGATATCATTGTCAAACATAAAAAATCACACGAATTTTTCTTTGAGATGTTGTCAAATTATGATGAAAAATATAAAACTCCAAAAGAATTTTTAAATAAGGATTTCAACAAAGTTCATGAACATATTAAAAAAAATTTTTATTTTTTAAATGATATTTTTGGATCATGGAAAAAAAAAACAAATTTTTTTAAAAAAGAAATTGATGGACACTCTTATCATAGAGCACAAGATTATGCTTTTATTAAAAAATATTCAAATTTAAAAACTAAAATAAATCATTTAGATTTAGGTCCTGGAATTGGATCGCATTCATTTTATAGTTCATATTTTTTTAAATCAAATTATTTCGCTTTAGAGGCTCAACCCATGATGTACAATCTTCAAGATTTAATTTTTAAACTTAATACGGCACATTATAAGTCTAAATACGACAAAAATTTTAAGTATCTAAATGCAATTGAAATGGAAAATTTCGGTAACTCATATTCTGATATTTCAAATTTTATCAAAATCTCAAAAACTAATTTAAATCTTATTCCTTCATGGATGTTTAATTGCATTCCAGCCAACTCAATAGACTTAGTCACTGCTACATGGATGTTAAATGAGATCAATACAGCAGGGGTTTTATGGCTTATAAGTAATGCGAGTAGATGTATGAAGAAAAACTCATATTTTTACATTAATGATAACAATAGTGATAAACACATTCATAAACCTTTGAGGCATATGATAAATTATGATTTACTACTGCTAAAGATTGGATTTAAGGAAGTCAAAAGATTCAGAATGAATAATAGAGTGAATTATAGAGGATCACCAAGAATTTTCAAAAAAATTTCAAATAAATCATTTACTTACGAACAGTTAATAAGACAAGAATTAAATAAACTTTCCATTAAACAACATGGAGAATTGTACGATCCTCAAAATATATAATTTTTTCATCACATATACCTATTATCAAACTTACAATGAAAAAAATAAAATCGTTAATATATAATATTTTTTTTTTTATATTTTATTATTTTATAAAATTAATTTCACTTTTTATAAAAATAAGACTTTTAGAAATTGAAACAAGAGCCATAGGTCATATTTCTGAACCAATTGAGGTTCATATTTTAGAAAATAAAATAGGAATTAATAAAAATTCTTACCTAGATATATATTTTGGTCAAGACAAAGTTGTCAATGAATTTTTATGGAATAAGTGGAAAAAAATATTAAATTTAAAGTTCAGCGATAAGATTAAAAGGAAAATATTTAAACCAGTATTTAATATTGCTTTAAAAAAAAAAGATAACAAAATACTGATTCCGTATAGACATCACTATTTTATGTCTCAAGATAAAAGTAAACTTTGGCAAAGTTTTGACTTAAACAATGTTTTAAAAAATAACCCCCCACTTATAACTTTTTCAAATCATGAAAAAAAAATTGCAACAGAATTGCTTAAGAAAGTGAACATTTCAGAAAAAGATAATATTATACTTTTATGTAATAGAGACCCTTATTATAGAACAAATCTCAAAAAAAATATTGGTGAAATCAAATATGGACATAGAGATCAAAAAATTGATGATTATGAACTAGGTATTAAATATCTTTGTGACTTGAATTACAAGGTTATTAGAATGGGTAAAAATATGCATCAAAAATCAAATATAAAACATGAAAATTTTTTTGATTATGCTTTTAGTGAAATAAAAAATGATTTACTTGATATTTTTTTAAATAAGATTTGTAAATTTGTAATAAGTAGTCAGACAGGGATAGAAAGTGTGGCTTCGTTATTTAGAAAAGAAATTTTTTTTGTAAACTACAATGAATTTCATTTTTTTCATAATTTTAATTATAATATTGTTTACCCTAAGAAATTTTTTTATAAAAAAAATGGAAAAGAATTGAATATTTTAGAAATTTATAAAGATATAGTCTCTGAATATCCAAAAAATAACTATGAGGAAAATGGAATTTTTTATAAAAATCTTAATCAGGATGAAATTTTAAATGCTTTTAAAGAAATTATTTATGTCTTCGAAAATGGCAAAGACGAAGAAACTTTAAAAATAAACAATAATATTAAAAACAAGGTATTTGAGAAGACAGGACTTAATTACAATTTCTTATATAGTAAACAATATTTAAAGTCTCAAGAATAGAAATTATATCTACTTTAAAAAATTATCAAAATGAAAATACAAAAATGTTTGTTTCTTGGTTATGATAAAAAAAAGACTTCTTTAATTAGTTTTTTAAGATCAAAAAAAA
>MDTB01037574.1_pt1 | contig 17189 bp, 16 predicted proteins | sample 811161 | NCBI WGS metagenome assembly MDTB01 (sample SAMN05326650, study PRJNA326480) | marine metagenome | isolation source: seawater | place: Mediterranean Sea | collected 2009
GTACATCAACAGACTGAGGCACGATCCGGCCAACGCCATACTTCTGACCGGGTATCAAGCAGAGGGTTCCGGAGGTAGGATGCTCCTAGAGCATAGGAGGCTCCCGATATGGGGGAAGAACACGCCCGTCGAGCTCGAGGTATCCCAGTTCTCGCTCTCCAATCACGCTGGTCATGCCGAGCTTTCGAAGTTCGCCCGAGAGTGCTCCCCCAAGCACGTCGTACTCTTCCACGCCGACACCGAGCCCGCCATGGCCCTGGCTGATGAGCTGGGCTCCGAAATGGAAGTCCACATACCCGAAAACGGCAAATCCCTCCTTCTCCAGTAGGATTTTACCCTCCGATTTGTTCATAGGCCCACCGTGAGATGAGACAATTAACGTAGTCTGTGTACTACGTCAATTGAAAAGAAAAAAGGTGAGAAAAAATGGAACAACTAGACAAAATGTTTGGAGTAACGGAAGCAGGGAGTGACGTCGCAACTGAGCTTAGAGCCGGTGGCGCTACTTTCCTGACAATGGCTTACATCCTACTAGTGAATCCGTCAATGCTGTCCGCGACAGGCATCCCGTTTGATGATGCTCTGTTCGCGACATCTATTGCGGCTTTCATTGGATGTATGGCTATGGGGCTGTGGGCGAAACTACCCTTCGCGCTAGCACCAGGAATGGGCCTGAACGCCTTCTTCGCGTTCACGGTCGCCGCGCCGTGGGCGATGGCAGTACCATGGGACATCGCGCTTGCAGCAGTATTGGTTCAGGGAGTCATATTCCTGATCCTGTCACTACCGCAAGTGGGCGTCAGGACGGCAATGATCAACGCGATCCCAACCGACCTGAAGATAGCCACCGGTGCAGGAATAGGAATGTTCCTAGCGATCATCGGCCTTCGTGAGATGGGTTGGATAGCCCACGACAACGCTACACTGGTCACCCTCGGGGACACAGCTAGCTTCACACACGAGTCTGGTGAGCTTTGGGCCATGATTGGTCTGATATCCATAGCCGTAATGATGGCGAGGGGAATCAAGGGGGCAATCATCTTCGGTGTCCTCGGCGCCTCAGTAGCAGGATGGGCACTCTCTGTGAACGATCCATACAACGAGGGATACCCAGTCATTGCATTCTGTATAGACGCCGCCGCAAACGACTGTGTGGTTAACGGCAACTTCGTAGCAGGAGTCCCTGGTGAAGGGACCGCCGAGTGGCCTACCAAGATATTCGAATTCGTAGGTATGCCTACAGAGACACTAGGTGCGGCTATAGGGGCACTATCCCTGGAGACAGGCGTAGTCGATGCTATGACCGCAGATGGTGCCTACGCCAACAACTTGGAGTATGGTCTTGGAGGGTTCCTCCTAATCATGATCACTTTCCTGTTCGTAGACATCTTCGATACAGCCGGCACACTATACTCAGTGGGCCGCCAAGCAGGATACGTGGATGAGAACGATGAGCTGATGAACTCAGACGAGGCATTCATGTCCGACGCAGCCGCAACTGTTGTAGGCGCACTAGTTGGAACCAGCACCACTACCACATACATCGAGTCCGCAGCAGGAATCGAAGAGGGCGGCAAGACTGGATTGGTCGCCGCAACGGTCGGAGTACTGATGCTATCGGGTCTGTTCTTCGCGGACATCTTCGCATCCATACCACAGTACGCAATGGCATCAGCCCTTGTCGTGGTGGGCGCAATGATGATGCGCCAAGCAGCAGACATCGACTGGGGCAACAACGATGTCGCCCTACCTGCGTTCGCGACAATGGTACTCATGCCATTCACGTACTCGATCGCCGTGGGAATCGCGTGGGGAGTGATCCTCTACACAGCAATCAAGGCAGGACAGCAGAAGTTCGATGAGATCAGCCCGGTGATGGGCGTTCTGACGATCCTACTGATACTGTACTACATCGGCCCAGGAGCCCAGACAGGCTTCGAGTGGCTGATCAACGACATACTCAGCCTCTGAGTATAGCGTCTGCAAACGGGCCCCGGGTCTAGGCCCGGGGTCCTAACAAGCGGAGCGGATAGCATGGAAGACGATATCATAGACAGCCTCTATGGCGCCATCAGAACCGTTCCTGACTTCCCCATCGAGGGCATCATGTTCCGGGACATCACACCAGTTCTCGCAGACGGCGAGCTACTCACCTCACTGGTGGATAGGATGGTAACGGACATGGATGCCCTCGGCTGGCAACCAACACACATCGCAGGCCCCGAGAGCAGGGGCTTCATCTTCGGCTCCATGGTAGCAGATAGGCTCGGTATCGGCTTCGTCCCCGTGAGGAAACCCGGAAAGCTCCCCTATCAGGTTGCCACTGCGGAGTACGCGTTGGAATACGGTACCAACACACTAGAGATTCACACCGATTCTGTCGGTGCAGGCGACAGGGTTGTGATATTGGACGACCTGCTCGCGACAGGGGGGACCGTAGCCGCAACGGTGGGCCTGTGCAGAGGCCTCGGCGCCTCGGTCGAAGGGGCGATGTTCCTGATCGAACTAGATGGCCTGGACGGTAGCGCCAAAACCGGAGTAGATACCCACTCCCTGCTGAACTTCCCAGCATGAAAGTAACCCACGAATCGTGAAACTCATATGGGTGTCCTCCGTGGGTAGCATGTGCCTCGCTTTGACGGACTAGGGAACTGCATTGTATGCAACGTCCCATGCACTGCCATGAATTACCTCGTCAATGACGGCAAGAAGTACTGTACAGGGTGCTGGGTAGAGGAGAAGAACCCTACTCATCCTGAGCTTGAGAAGATCAAGGAAGACGTCTCATCCGCTGTGAGCGTTTGGAAGTGCCTCAAGTGGTACAGGGAAGACAGAAAGCTCCCAAACGGCCCATATTCATACAAGAAGTGATTGAAACCCCGGTAGGCTCAGACCAACCGCTGGAGCCGCTTTGTTCATGGACGTGGTTCACACGCCCCTGCACATCGAGGACACCCAATGACCAGCGAGCCCACCATCCACGTCTTCGAAGTCATGACCAGAGACCTCGATGGTTTGACGGACGCAAGGGGTGAGAGCGCCAAGGCACTCCTCGCCTCTGACACCGGAATAGTCGCCGATGAGGTTCGTGTGATACTCGGCTATCAGGTTAGGGCCGATCTCACCAAGGATGAATGCGACACCGCCCTGTATGATCTATTCGCGGACCCCATAATCGAGACAGCCTCGCATGACGAGACGCTCCTTTCTTCCTTCGACACTCCTCCTGATTTGGCCATTCAAGTAGGATTCAAGCCAGGAGTCACCGATAACTCAGCCCAGGCGGCTCTCGATGGCCTCACAACTCTGTTCGGGCAACACTCCTCCGCTGAGATAGCAACCACCAAGACATATGCAATATGGGGCGCCTCTACGGAACAATCCCAGAGGATGGCAGGCTCTCTGCACAACCCAATGATAGAGAGGGCCTCGATATCGAATACCTCTGATTGCGCACTCGGGGTGTGGCCTACCTTGGACTTCCCTAGAATGTCGGCATTGCCGTACGTCAAGCCAGCTATCGTGGACCTAGAAGTGTCAGATGACGAGTTGATTTCGATAAGCGAGAAGGGACTCCTCGCACTGAACCTGGAAGAGATGAAGGAGATACAGGCCCACTACAGGGACGTGAAGGTCAGAGAAGCAAGGAAGGCGATCGGACTTCCTCCGTCATCCCCAACAGATGCAGAGCTGGAGTGCCTGGCCCAGACATGGTCGGAGCACTGCTCTCACAAGATATTCGCGGCCGAGATACACCACGTTGACACCACCACGGGAGAGGACACCACCATTGACTCACTGTTCAAGACCCATATCATGCAGCCTACCCTAGACATACAGGAACAGGTCGATTGGCTACTCAGTATCTTCCACGATAACTCCGGAGTAATCGCATGGAACGATGACTGGAGCCTCTGCATAAAGGCAGAGACTCACAACTCGCCTAGCGCACTGGATCCCTATGGGGGGGCCATAACCGGAATCGTGGGAGTCAACAGGGATATTGTGGGAACAGGGCTGGGTGCTAGGCCAATCGCTAACACGGACGTGTTCTGCTTCGGACCCCCAGACTACCAAAAACCCCTCCCGGATGGTCTTTTCCACCCATCCAGAGTATTCAGGGGAGTCCATTCAGGTGTTCGTTCGGGGGGCAATGAATCTGGGATACCCACCGTTAACGGAGCAATAGTATTCGACGAGAGATACATCGGAAAGCCGCTAGTTTACTGCGGTACGCTCGGGATAATGCCGAGGACACTACCAGACGGTAGACATAGCCACATCAAGACGCCCGAGGCGGGGGATGTCGTCTACATGGTCGGTGGCAGGGTCGGCTACGATGGAATCCACGGGGCCACGTTCTCCAGTCTCGAGCTGACAGAGGAGAGCCCTAGCTCCGCGGTCCAGATAGGCGACCCGATCACCCAGAAGAAGATGATAGACATGCTCCTGGAAGCCAGGGATGCCGGCTTGATTCAAGTTATCACCGACAATGGTGCGGGGGGGCTGTCCAGTAGCGTCGGCGAGATGGCCGAGCTGACGGGTGGTGCCGAGCTGGACCTGGGATCAGTACCGCTGAAGCAGGCCGGGCTCTCGCCATGGGAGATACTCGTATCAGAATCACAAGAGAGGATGACGGTCGGCATACGGCCCTCGGACAGCGAGGCCTTCGAGGAGCTCGCGAGACTGCACGAGGTAGAGGCCACGGCAGTGGGGACCTTCACCGACTCGGGGGCCTTCATAGTAACACACGGCGAGGATCCAGTCGCACACCTTCCCATACAGTTCCTCCATGACGGGTGTCCACAGCTCAAACTCGAGTCCGAGTGGAAGCCCCCCCTACACGTGCCAATGCACACCCCCTCGGCAGACGCACGTGAAATGGGCACTATACTTGAGCGTCTGATGGCAAGACCAAACATCGCTAGCAAGGAGTGGTGGGTCAGGTCCTATGACCACGAGGTCATAGCACAGTCAGTGATCAAGCCTTTCGGGGGCGTAAACATGGACGCCCCAGGGGACGCCGCAGTCATCGCCCCTATCCAGGGAGGTACGCAAGGTGCCGTAATTTCGAATGGCATAGTCCCTAGGTACTCCGACATTGACGCTTACGCGATGGCCGCCGCCTCTGTGGACGAGGCTCTGAGGAACGCCGTGTGCGTTGGTGTGGACCTAGATCTCATCGCAGGGCTAGACAACTTCTGCTGGCCGGACCCAGTGGAGTCATCGAAGACCCCAGACGGTCGCTACAAGCTCGCTCAGCTGGTCAGGGCAAACAGGGCTATTGATGACACGTGTCGCGCATACAGGCTACCCTGCATAAGCGGCAAGGACTCCATGAAGAACGATGCCACACTCAACGGGGAGAAGATTAGCGTACCCCCCACCATACTGTTCAGTCTGGTTGGCAACCACCCAGATGTAAGGAAGGCAGTGTCTTCGGACTTCAAGGCCCCAGGGGACGCCATCTACCTTCTCGGGGAGACCCATCAGGAGCTAGGTGCCAGCGAGCTGGCGTTCATGCTTTCAGATGGCGGCTCGGGAGGCATAGGTGGCGTCGTGCCTCAGATAGACACTAGTAGGAACCTCGCCATGTACAGGGCACTGACAACCGCAATGCGCCAATCTCTGGTTCGCAGCGCACACGACTGTAGCGATGGTGGTCTGGCGCCCGCGCTGGCGGAGTGTTGCTTCGGCGCAGACTCGGGAGCCGAGGTTGACGTGACCCCTCTCTGGAAGGACTGCGATACCCTGGACAAGTGGGGGGCCCTCTTCGGTGAGAGCCTGGGCAGAATTCTCGTAAGCGTCAGGGAGAGCGACAGGACTGCGTTCGAGGAAACAATGGCCGGCCACGCGTGCCACCACCTTGGAACAGTCTCCACAGGGGACACTATCTCATTCTCCAAGGGGGAACAGACACTCCTCACAGCGTCGATGGGCGACCTTAGGGATGCTTGGAAGGGAGCTTTGGATGGAGGTGCAGTATAATGCCCAAGAAGCCCAGAGTAGCTGTACTGTCTGGATTTGGCATAAACTGCGAGACTGAGACAATGGCCGTCTTCGATATGGCCGGGGCATCATCGGCCAGGGTCCATGTCAACAGACTGGTCAGTGGCGATCAGTCCCTCTCGGACTACGACATCATGGCCATCCCGGGGGGTTTCTCCTTCGGCGATCACCTAGGTAGCGGAAGACTGCTGGGTAACAGGCTCAGGTTCGGCCTAAGGGAGCAGGTCAGGGACTTCGTCAAGGCAGGAAAACCGGTGATTGGCATATGCAACGGCTTCCAGGTCCTCGTGAAGATGGGGCTGCTCCCTGGGGACGAAGACGTTTCCCTGACACAGACGGCATCTCTCTCGCTAAATGACAGCGGGCACTATGAGGACAGGTGGGTGACCCTGGAGTTCGACCCCAAGAGCCCCTGTATCTGGACCAACGGGATCGAGAGGATCAGGGTTCCCGTCAGGCATGGAGAGGGAAAGTTCGTCACTGACGACAAGGAGATGCTGGACAGGTGGGACCAGAGGGGGCAGCTCGCGGTCCGTTACGTGGATCCCGATACCGATTACCCCTCCTTGGACGATGACGTCCTACCCTACCCCATATCCCCCAACCAGAGCTGGTTGAATATTGCCGGCGTCTGTGACCCATCAGGGCTGGTGTTCGGGCTAATGCCGCACCCGGAGGCAAATCACTCGACGTGGCTCGGCGCTACGTGGACAAGGGAGGATATCGAGCACGGAGAGGGGGAGGGAATGGCGATATTCAGGAACGCGGTAGACTACGTCTTGTCTAGAAGTGACAACGCGCCTCCGAGCTAGCAAACCACTCACTCTGAGCTGGCCCTTGCCTCCCTGGCTTCACAGGACACCTCAACATCATTCAGATCCAAATTATTCACCAAATCGATGTAGGCGGACCTGGCGTCTTCCCTGCTCATCCCACAGATCGAAGACCAGGCATCGAACTTCACCCGATCCCTGAATCTGAGAGCGCTGGGCCTCTTCCCCGATATGTCTCCCTCAGTAGCCTGCTTGTAGTAGGCGTATACCTTCCTGATGGTCTTGTTGTCCATGCGAGTGTACAGCTCCTCGACCTTCTTCCTCGCATCAGCAAAACCCTCCTCGTTCATGACAGTAAAATGTCGTTAGGGGTATTAATCTGTTTTCCCAGTGCACCAACAAAATACAGACTAATACTACCTCTTATCCATATGGCTACCGCCACAAATGGAGCACTCTCACTATCGCATCGGTACCGTTTCGGCCTCAGGCAGTGATGAAGGGAGTAACTGCCATCGCAGTAATCGCGAAGGCCGCGTACAACCCAATCAACACGGGCATTACATAATCAGACATACCGCTAACGTACAACGTGTACCACTTAAACCGCCGTTTTTCTCCTTGAACCGAAAAGAGCCATATCGGAGCAACACCCGCTAGGAGCATGTCAGGTGCCATGGAGCACATTCACGAGGGGGCGAAGATCGCACTCAGAAGCGTCCATGGCAAGTACCTGAGCGCTCAGCCCGACGGGCGTGCGGAATGGAATCGCGACCATGCAAGTACGTGGGAACATTTCCATCTCGAGAAGCGTCAGGGCGGTAAAATCGCACTCAAGGGCGCACACGGCATGTACGTGTCAGCACAGGCCGATGGTAGCGTGCAAATCAACCGCGGATCGGCACCACCGGGTGGCTGGGAGGAGTTTACGGTCGAAGACCGTGGCAACAATGTAGTCTGTTTGAAGTCCTGTCATGGGAAGTACCTGAGTGCGCAGCAGAATGGCACGGCGCAGTGGAACCGTGACCATGCTCCAAGAGGTGGCTGGGAGGAGTTCCAGATAGAGTCCTCGGGCGGTACAGGACAAAGAGAATCTGCAACAATTACAGCACCTATGCCCTCGTATGTAATCGTCGCTCAAGCCGGAAGCCCGGAAGTGAACGGGAACTACGAGTTCATGCCCGGCAAACATGAGAATAGACACTGGGGCACTATCGCCGGCCATTACCAGCATACACAGAACCCTGAGATTTTCATCGCCTTCCAAGACTGCGGAAGGGCCCATCAACGCCCGGAGTGGAACAAGTGGATGATCATCTCAAAAGTCGGGGTCCTCTATGCCGCGCATACCGGTGGAAAGATCGGTGTTCCCCCGCGTGAAGGCGTGTGGGAAAATGTCGAAGGCTGGGGTAACCCGGGTGCCCCAGGCGGCAAGCATCCGGCGCCAACAGTCCATCACTCGCCCGACGCTACGACTCAAACTGCATCAATCGACTCCCAAATTGGATTGTCAAATCAGGCACGCACTCAAGGCCAGTACATGTTTGTTCCAGAAGAGATGGCATGGAACGAGCACAACGATCGTGCTAAGGCGATGGGAAGGCATCTTGCTACAATCAGTAGTGCTGAGGAAAACGAAGAGGTCACAAGAATCTCTGGCGGGAAACCCGTATGGATAGGCGGAATTAGGAAAGGTAGTGGCAATGGGCCAGGTGCTGACCACTGGTACTGGCCTGATGGCCAACCTTGGACTTACACTAACTGGCATCCTGGCGAGCCCAACAACTCCGGTGGTGCCGAAAATAGGGTGCACCTCGGCCTGCAAGCCCGGGGAACTTGGAACGATGTCGACGAAAGGTGGCGTGGCCCCGCAGTCTACGAGATGCCTGCAATATCTCCTACCAAAGCGTCGTCAAACGAGCAGGGCAAGTTCGAATTCATCCCGATTAGTGAGTACGATGAGGTATGGAACGACAGTGGTTCCGGCGCAGAACAAGACGCCTCTGTCTGGAGGCCGCGCGTTCCCGCAGGGTGTCATTTGATCGGTATGACCGCCAAGAACGGGCACTCGCGTCCAACCTTCTCGACACTGGTCATTCGTGCGGGCGGTAGAGACATCGCACCGCCCGAAAGGTTCGACCTAGTATGGTGGCAGGAACGCGGCAAGCGTCGCTTCTGGTGCTGGCGACCCATCCCGCCAGCGGGTTACGTGTCACTTGGTGACGTGGGGACGACTAGCGAAACCCCTCCCTCTCGCAACGATGTGGCTTGCGTAGCCTTGGCCTGCCTTAGCCCGAACAGGCAGCCTTTGGGTGGGCAGATATGGAACGATAGAGGCGGTGGCGCACCGAAAGACGCGGCGTTCTTTTCGCAGCCTGGAGGTACAGGGCTCTTCCGATGCAGTGATGATGCTACTCACAACAAGGCACACGGCGTGTTCCCCATTCCCGCGGGGGCTTCGACTAGTACACATACAAATCAGGCGACCAATGGGATTGAGATCTTGGAAGCAGTAGTTGGCAAACCCGTTCGTTTCAGAATCAGCAATCGTCCAAGCAGCAACGATGCTTGGGTGGGCATCTACCCACCGAATTCGGGCGATCAAGATCACGGAGAGCAAAACAAGCGATGGAAATGGCTCCGAGAAATCGACGTGAACAATGCATCGTTCCCTGAGCAATCAGAGGGCGATTGGAGCATACGTGTATTCTCAGACGGCGGACATACACTACACGTAAGGAAAGATTTCGAAGTTAAGCCTAAACATGTCGCGTCAGGACGGGCGCGTGCACGACCGAACAATCGTCTGGTGATCACCGCATTCGTGACTGGCATGTTCCTGTTCGGTATCGGTTTGCCACTTTTTATCGGGGGGCAAGGCCCAGCGGGCGAGGAGAATCTCGGAATGATTATTCCGGGCGCGATAATGTTCGGCATAGGCGGATTCCTGTTGGTGGGCGCTTCCCTTACTCTCATCTCTTCGTGGGCCAAATCTCATGCCGAAACCGGCAAGCCCGCTCCAAGGTGGACATGGGTGGGGATGCTATTCGCCGTATTACTCCTGATACCCGGCGTAGCCTTGCTTGTCATCGGTTCTATTACATCCGGATCAATCCACCACGAGGAAACAGCACCTGCTCGTTTGTGGATTACCGATGCAGACGGCATGGGCGATCAGGGGTTCATCATTTACATCCAAGACAGACCCGGAGACTTCGATAATAACGGGATACACGATTACTGTGAGTTTCTGACTGTGAACGCCACTCATTCGGGCCCATGGGTGAGCGATCCGTGGACGTCACGGGCGAAGCAGAATGAGGCAGACCCAACGAGGCAGGCGTTCGAACTTGAAATCGCTCACCACGGAAGCGGGTGCGATGCAAATGTATGGCCTGAGCAGAAAGGGGAAAATCTGGTGAAGCTCGGTCGGGCCTGTTACGGCTGTATGGCAGGCTATACCGATATTTCAGCCTCTTTGATGAACATCACGTACGTGCTTCCAATGTGGATACAGGACGGAGAGAAAGTCGTGGAAGCGACGGGCATGGCAATAGCCGGCTCAATCATGTCTGGCATCGGCTCGCTATCCCTAGTTGGTCTGGGTGTCATCCGAAAGGCGTTCAAGGCCAGCCCCACTCCTGCTCCCAAGGACCCCAAGGCCCCTTCTATCGAGGTCCTGGAGGCGCTTGAGGACAAGCCAGTTCGATTCAGAATCAACGACCCTCCCAGTAGCAGCTCCGCCTGGGTGGGGATTTACCCGTTCGGGGCCGAAGACGAGGACCACGGAGAGGAGGGAGAGAGGTGGAAGTGGTTGAGCGACATCGATATCAGCGACGCCTCGTTCCCCGCGAGGCGAAAGGGATCGGTGAGCATACGCGTATTCTCCGATGGAGGCCATACCTCGCATAGCCGGGAGGACTTCGACATAACCCCTGCGAGTAAGAAATGGTGGGAGGAATAATGCCCGATCCATCGACCAAGGTCAAGGAGGAATGCCTCCTCATAGACGCGCTCGCTGTAATACACCCGACGGCTAAGAAGAACTCACTGAGGAGGATGATAGCCCAAGGCAGGGTGAGGGTTGGTGAAGAGAGGGCCGAACACCCACGTCAGAAAGTACCGCCCGGCTCCGTTGTGACCATCCTCTCCAGGGACGATGGCGACGCCCCCACCAAGCCCAAGCAGGGAATACCGGAGCCACGGGTGCTCTACTCGGACTCACAGGTCATCGTCGTAGAGAAGCCCCACGGGCTACTCTCCGTGGCCACGGACAGGGGCGAGGCGGACACCATGTTCGACAGGGCCGCCAAGTGGGCGTGGGAGAATGGCAGGACCAGGGCGCTGCTCGTGCACAGGCTAGACCGCGAGACGTCCGGGTGCCTTCTGATAGCGCGTAACCCCGAGGCTAGGGACAAGCTCCAGGCGCAGTTCAAGAACAGGTCGATAGAGAGGGTCTACCATGCGGTCGTGCACGGTGCGCCCAGCGCCCAGTCGGGCACAGTGAAGGCACGTATCCAGGAGACCAAGGACATGAGAGTCAGACTCGTGAAGGACGGCAAGCGCGCAGGCAGGGAGGCGATAACTCACTGGGAGTTGGAGGAGAGGGGCACCACCCACTCGCTGATAAGAATCAAGATAGACACCGGCCGGAGGGCGCAGATACGACTCCACATGGCCAATATGGGTTGCCCCGTCGCCGGCGACACCCGGCACGGATGGGGCAAGGCAAGCGTCAACAGGCTCTGCCTCCATGCATCCTCACTGACGTTCGACCACCCGAACGGGGAGAGAATGTCCGTTGAGAGTGATCTCCCAAGAGCACTCAGGAGCGAGCTCGCCCGTTGATGCTCTCCTCGCAGGCTAAAGCTAACTGACCATATCAAGTAAGTCCATGTCTAACATTCGTCTGGTTCCCAGAGAGCGCAACGTCGCCCCAAATACTAGTAACAGGAAGCCAATAAAACCGACAGCGACCCCCAAGATGACTATCCAATCATCCTCCACAGCAAGCGCAAGTGTGACGCCCAGTAGGAGAAAAAAGACACCGATCCACAGGACTACTCTGCCAACTGCCCTCAGTACCCTCACTCCTTTCTCGGGAATGAGCCCTTCAATCAACCACATTGCCACCTCGGCCACTATCCACGGAATCACACTAACCTAATCGGCCATATGCCGGTCTTATCTCTTGCCCCTGCACAGGAGGAAGGCGGACCCAAGCGCCTCTTCCTACCACAATCACGGGGCCAGAAAGCTATCGGGGTATTGCCCACCAAAGACCGAATACAGTCAATATGATCAACAGACCGACAAACATCCCCTTCCTTACAACGCCCATCGAACTCCAGGACGTGGTATAGCGACCAGTCTTGGCCTTCCTGTCCCCAAGACTCTTGAGGGACATTATCCCTACTATCAAGTCGCTTCCAAATAAGAGGAACGCCCCCAGGGCGAGAAACAATATCTCCATGAAATCCATTTTATCCACCTAATCGCCCTGTTCAGAATCTTCCTGCGTATGGCCCAGAATCGTCCCCCACTCTCTCTTCAGAACCACCCGCTGGTAGGCGGGCCAGAGGAAAAGAAGCCAGAGCACCCCCATGCAGCCCGTAATTGTAATTATCACATCCAACGAATCCAACAACTCACTCACATATGGTCGTTGAGACAATCCGGCTTATCTTTTACCCCTGCTCATAAAACCTCATCTTCGCATACACAGGTTTTGAAGTGCGGCCCTACACGACATAGCATGAGTGGCTTGGTCCGTACCTTCGGAATCACAGCACTCTTCCTGTCTGCTCTGCTATCGGGATGCATATTCTCCGAAGAGTCAGGCGGTCCGACCGGTGAGGAAGAGGCGTCATACCCTACGATATGGGATAGGCACACCTTGGAATGGGAGACTGACGGGTCCTACAGCATGGTGTTGGAGAAGGGCCCCTACTCACCCATGGAAGTGCAGGAGGCCATGATCGAAGTGGACACCTCCTCAGTATGGGAGACCGGTCCCGCCTCATCAGAGGTACACCTATCCTACTGGCTCCCCAACAACACCGCCGATGGTTCGCAGGTTCCCGTAATAGCAGTCGTCTCGCCCTACTTCTCGTACGGTCAGCAGGGCTCCGAGTCTACCCCAACTAACGTGGTCGGGGCAGCAAGAGGAGAGTTCATCTTCGAGAATTTTGTACCCCATGGCTATGCGTTCGCGCAGGTAGCGGTGTTCGGCACCGAGGAGAGTAGTGGTTGCTTCGACTACAGGGGTGCGGGTGAGGGCCTCGGTATTCACGCAGCGGTCGAGTGGCTGGGTACCCAGAATTGGAGCAACGGGAACGTGGGCCTGTATGGAAAGTCCTACGAGGGAGCCACCCAGTGGGAGGCGGCCGCCATGGGAAGCGAGCATCTGAAGACGATAGTTCCGATGTCCGGCACTACCGCTTTGCACCCCCTGCTGTACAAGAACGGGAGCGCGGAGGCGAGGTCCCAGATCATGCACATGAACTACTTCTCCAGCACCGTGGACTACGACGAGGACGACTTCGACAACGTGTGCCCTGATATCGCAGAGGGCCTCTTCGCCGGGCCGGTAACCTACATTGGTGGCGAGATGGACCCTTACATGCAGAACTACTACGACGAGAGGAGCCACATAGACAAGGCGATCAACAACTGGAACGGCAGCATATACTGGGTACAGGGCATGCAGGACTGGAACGTCGATCCCCACCAAGTCTTCGGCGGCCCACCCGGAACCAACTGGTACCAGGCATACGTAGACGCCGGGTTCGAGGTCAGGGGGATTCTAGGCCAATGGGGGCACCACTACCCAGACCAGGTTAGTAGCCACGAGGGCGTCGACCCGGGATACGGATTCGAGGCACTGGAGAACATGACCAGGTGGGACTGGGGCCAGGACCTCTTCGAGTGGTTCGAGTATTACCTACAGGAGAGGGGCCCGAAGCCGAGCCTCGACGCACAGATTCAGAGGAACGACGGCCAATGGCGAATAGAGGAGACATGGCCCCCCGAAGACAGGGAACCATTCACCCTGGATCTCGGCGACTGTGGGAACGACGGGGCGTTCGTAGGGGGAGGCGCCCCCGTGGTGGGTGGCGGCCAGACAGTCACTGTCGAGTGCCCATCGATCAACGAGGACATGGACATGCACATCTCGGGTCTACCGACCCTGCACCTGTCAGCAGTACCGACCTTCGACGGAGGGCAGGTCTTCATCGAGATGCAGGACGCAGAGACGGGCATGCGCATAGGCCACGCCACAATGGACGTCAGGTACCACGAAGGGGGCTACGAGCCACAGACCGTCATACCCGGCCAGCAGATCACCATGATGATGGAGTTCCAGGGAATCGACGCCATACTCCCGGCGGGCCACGGATTGCGATTCATCTTCAGCGAGCAGGGCGAGGACTACCTCGCCCCAGCGTGTGGTAGCACATGCACCGTGCACATCCTCCCCTCTCTGTCGGTCTTCGAGGCGCCTACGATAGAAAGAGCCCCAGAGGCAACCCTGATGGTGCCCCAGCCTCAGTAGATTCATGTCTGAGGGCGCAGAGGACATCATATGTCGATGCCACGAAGGGCCATGGAGCAGATGGGATTCTCCATCTGCTGTCTGACCTGCGACGCACCCGACATCGCAGGCAGCCAGAGGTGCAGGGGATGCATAGCCTCGCACACCCGTGCGAGGGACCGGATGTCAGGCCAGGCCATAACCAAGGCAGACAGGCTGTCCAGGGAGCTAGTGACCATGCTAGCATCCCCCGCGAGCTACATCGACGACACAGAGCACGGCGAGCTGATGCTTCACTACGTCACACTGATCTCAGAGCATCAGGGAACAGTCTCCGCCAAGACCCAGGAGGAGATAGAGGAGATGTTCGAGAGGCAGAGGAGGCAGAAGACCACCTCTCTGATAGATAGGAGGAGGCGAAAGACCTCCTGGTGGGGATCAAAGCTCCAGCCAGACGAGATGGAGGAGCTACTGTCCCTGATAGACGGGGGCAAGAGGAAAGAGGTCCCGACATGGGACGACCTACTGGCAGAGGTCGGCGACCTACTTGATGAGGACTGAGCGCCTACGAGCATTATTACGACACCATCCCCACGATCAATCGTGTCTGACAGAAGGGACCCTCGGGCTTGGAAGATAGACGACGACCCCTTCGACAAGCTCGAGAGCAGGAGGGCACCACCGAGCCACTCCTCAGCGAGGGATGACAGCTCGAGGAGGAAGCCCCACATCAGGGTCGTCATGTCATCCATTGGTGGCCAAGGAGGACAGCCATTCTTCAGGGTCTTTGGGAACGAGCCACAACCAATGAAAAGATCTGTTCACAAAGGGTCAATATGGCATTTCTCGGAGATTGAGATAGAACACTTAATTCAAGCGATTATGGCATTTTCAGTTGCTCTAGCCTTCATGTCAGTAGGAGGTATTTTGCCAGCTCTTAATTCCCCGATTGCATTTGTCATGGGAGGAATATTCTGGTTGATACCTGTAGCACCCGCATTCATAGTTCACGAGTTAGCACACAAGGCCTCAGCTCGTCACTATGGTTGTTGGGCAGAATTCAGAGCCTCACCAGGGGGGCTGAGATTTGGGGTCTTCCTAGCCGCTCTGACTGGAATTCTTTTTATGGCCCCCGGAGCAGTAATGGTGGTAGGGCACACAACAAAACAACAATTTGGAAAAATCGCCCTTGCTGGTCCCCTGAGCAATATCATGCTATGGGGGATTGGTATCGGCCTGATCGCACTAGGCCTTGAAACTACAGAATTCACATTCAACTTTGGTGGTAATCAGAGAGGATTACTTTACCTCTGGTGCTGGGCTAACGTAGGATTCGGCGCATTCAATATGCTTCCATTCGGGCCCTTGGATGGCAGGAAGGTCAAAACGTGGTCTAATGCAGTATATTGGACATGGGTTACGATATTCGTTTCATTGGTTTGGTTCAACTTGAACGTACTTCCTAGTATGTTATTGCAGTGATATTTATGGCTGAAAATATCGAAGAACCAAGGTATGAGGTTCTGAGAAAGCATCAGACCTTTGAGATAAGGAAGTATTCGAAATCTGTACAAGCAAGGCTACTGACTCCCGGCAACGGATGGGGCGGTAGCTCCGGCGGATTCAGGCGCATCGCGGGATATATCTTCGGTGGCAACCAGTCCAACCAGAGGATCGCGATGACTGCCCCCGTACAGATGTGGGATGCCGACGATGGCTCGATGATGTCGTTCACCATGCCCTCCGAGCATTCTATCGAGGACCTGCCTATCCCTAACGACAAAGGAGTCGAGATAGCCGAGGTAGACGAGTACGTGGTGGCAGTGCTGCCCTTCTCCGGATTCTCACGCACTTCCAAGGCAAAGCGTCTGATGGCGAAGCTCGAGGCCCTGGTACGAGGAGTGGGGATGACAGCAACCGGGGCTCCCGTACTTGCTGTGTACGACAATCCAGGAACCACTCTGCCTTTCATGAGGAGGAACGAGATACACCTTCCCGTTGACTGGACAGAATGAAGAAAGGTTGTTATCTGCTCCATCGATGCAGGAATCATGCGCAACCGGGCCACTGCCCTTCTTTTCGGGTTGTTAATGCTCCTCGGAACTACGAACGGCTGCTTGGGCGACTCCTCTTCGGACCAGGGAAGCGCCTCGGAGCTATTCCCAGCACTGGAGGACCCCTGCCTGTCTCCCTCTCTGCCAGTACTGCAAGAGGAGACCATCATATTCGTAGGGGGAGAGGAGAGAACGTTCAGGCTGTCCGTCCCGAGCTCAGACGCTGGGACCGAGCTGGCACTGATCATAGTCTTCCATGGCGGCACGGACTCACAGGAGGACTTCGCTCAACAGGAGCAGTTCGATCAGCTGGGGGAGCAGGAGAAGTTCATCATGGCCTACGCGATCGCTGATCAGGACAGAACAGCGGCTGAAGGAGAATGGTACCTCAACACCGCAACCACCTCGAGGGAGGATAACAACTTCTCAGAGGCCATAGTGGACGAGCTATCTGCCGCATACTGTGTCGACCAGACCAGGCTCTACGCAATCGGATACTCACTGGGCGCCATGTTCACCTATGAGATTGCATGCCAAATCAATCACAGGTTTGCCGCAGTGGCGTCTTTCGCCGGAACAATGCCCGTGAGTCCAGAGTCATGTGATCTAAACGCCGGTATCGGAGTCATGCACATCCACGGAAAGCTGGATTACATCATCTACTATCACAGTGATTGGGACTGGAAGGAGGGGGAGCACGAGGGCGTCGGGACCATGAGCGAGGTCCCAGCACTCATTGACTACTGGGCCGACAAGTCTGACTGTCAAGCCATTAGCGAGAACTCAGACCTATTCGTCGAGCACATTGTCCACAACGAC
>MDTB01135511.1_pt1 | contig 17188 bp, 13 predicted proteins | sample 811161 | NCBI WGS metagenome assembly MDTB01 (sample SAMN05326650, study PRJNA326480) | marine metagenome | isolation source: seawater | place: Mediterranean Sea | collected 2009
AATGACAACGGTGTCCGCGGTGGTATTTTTGTACTCACCGCATACGACGCTGGCTTCTGTCGCGGTCCTCAATATGGATGATGCAGGCGATATCGCGCCGGCAGCGGCAATGGGGATGATGATCTTCTATACGGCTGCCGGCGTTAAAGTGCTGCACTATTTTTTGAGCCGGGGCATTGAGTCTCGTACGCAGGCGTGGCGGGTTGCTGTCGCCAACTAGAGAAAAACGTATGAAATATCTTCACACCATGGTGCGGGTCAGCGATCTTGATAGATCCCTGGATTTTTATTGCACAAAACTCGGCCTCGTTGAATTGCGTCGTTATGATGAACCCAAGGGGCGTTTCACTAATGTCTTTCTAGCCGCTCCCGGCGATGACTCAGCCCAGGTCGAGTTGACGTACAACTGGGATCCTGAGGAATACGGCGCAGGCCGCAACTTTGGGCATCTCGCGTATCAGGTGGAAAATATCTATGCACTGTGTGAGCACCTGATGGACAAGGGCGTGACGATAAACCGCCCGCCTCGTGACGGGCGAATGGCTTTTGTTCGATCACCCGACGGCATTTCTATTGAACTACTGCAAAAGGGGGAAGCCCTTGCGCCTGCCGAGCCTTGGCTTTCCCTGCCGAACACGGGATCCTGGTAAAAAGACGCTCTAATGCAAACTCCCGGTGTCCCGCTCGAAATCAACACGGTCGCGATTGGGGATCACGGCGGTTCCGTCGGCATGTGCTGCTGCCCGGGAAGAATCGAACAGCATCATGATGGTGCACATCGTCAGAGAGATCTCGACGAGGACCTCGCGATGGTCAGCAGCTGGCAGCCGAATCTGGTGATCTCTCTGCTCGAACTTCATGAGTTTGAATTCCTGGGTGTTTCAAGGTTACCTGAGGAATTCAAAAAACGATTTCAGTGGCTGCACTATCCCGTCAGGGATCTCGCAGCCCCATTTGATGCGAGGCAACAGGATTCGCCTTTGGCCGAGTGGTTCTCAGCGATTACCCGAGGGGAGCGTATTCTGCTGCACTGTGCTGCAGGTCTGGGGCGGACGGGGACGGTGGCCGCGGGTTTGCTGATGCTGGCGGGCCAGAGCGCCGACAGCGCGATTAAACAGGTTCGGACTGCCCGCCCAGGCACGGTGGAATCGGCCTCGCAGGAACAGTTTTTGCGCAACCCAAGTTGAAGGATTTGCGCTTAACGCGGCCCGGCGGGGCGTATCTCACCTATATCTTCAATAAGGACATCGGCGTGGGGTGCCAACTCCTCGGCGCTGCCTGCACCTCCGGTAATACCAACAGATAGTGCTACGCCGGCTTTGCGCGCCATGGCGAGATCGCTGACTGTGTCGCCGACCATGATGAGGTCACCCACTTTCAGCTGTAGCGAATGCGCGATCTCGGTTAGGACTGAAACATCTGGCTTGACTGGACCCTCGTCGTCACCGCACCTGATATCAGTAAAGAAAAGCTCCACCTCTAAAGCGTTAAGCATGATGTTCGTAGCGTGCCGATTATCTGTTGTGGCAATCACAGCCAGGATGCCTGCCTCCACCAGTCGCTCTAAAGACTCAGCAACTGCCCCCCGAGGGGCGATTTCCTGCGTAGCGGGGCTTGCTGTCATTGCGGCCCCCATATATTGGTTGCTTAACTCAAGTGCTTTGTCCCAGATAATCCCGTGCTGAAAAAGGACGGTGGCAATGATCACAATAAATTGATGCAAAGGCGCCGTAGCAAGAGGCCCTTGACCTGAAGTTTTGCTATTTTGGGCGTCGTAGCCAGCAGTCCGATAGAGATGTGCCAGAAACGCATCTCCAAGGCCTGCTGCGACCGAAAGTTCCGTAGCACCTCGAACGAGTCTCGGCCCCCAAACAGCGTGAAAATCGATCAACGTTCCGTCTTTATCAAAAACCACGCAACGAGCAGCAACTTCAATATCGGCAATTTGTATATGGCTCTTATTCATAATTAGGGAATGTAGCGCAATCGCTGAGTTTGATGTGATTGGCGTAAAAGTTGAAAGAAACGCCAGGTAGGATCCGGGTTTTATCAAAACGTGAAATAATCGGGACGTATGCGTGATTGTGATTACCTGATTGTGGGCGCCGGCTCAGCCGGATGCGTTCTGGCAGCGCGCCTCAGCGAAGATCCAAGCGTCAACGTGGTGCTACTTGAGGCGGGAGGCAATGACCGCAGCATCATCGTCGAGATGCCGACAGCGCTCTCCATGCCCATGAATACCCGCCGGTTTAACTGGGGATTTCAAAGTGAAGCAGAGCCCGGCCTTGATGGTCGAGTGCTGGACTGTCCACGTGGACTCGGCCTCGGTGGCTCATCCTCGATCAACGGCATGGTGTATGTCCGGGGCCACCCGGAAGATATAAATCAGTGGGAGTCGAGCGGCGCGGCGGGATGGAATTATGCTTCATGCCTTCCTTATTACCAGCGCGCTGAGACCTGGTATCGCGGCGCGGATCAGTATCGAGGCGGAAGCGGGCCCCTCGGCGTTTGTGCTGGCAATGACATGAAACTCAATCCTTTGTACCGGGCGTTTATTGATGCCGGCGTAGAGGCCGGCTACCCGGCCACCGAGGACTACAATGGCTATCAGCAGGAGGGGTTTGGCCAAATGCATATGACGGTTGATAACGGACGTCGTGCGTCAACCAGTTTCGCCTATTTAAAGCCCGTACGCAGTCGAAAGAATCTTAGAGTGATCACTGGGACCCTGGTAGCGAAGGTGCTGCTTCAGGGTAACCGTGCTACTGGGGTCGCCTACGAAAAAGATGGCAATATGTTTGAGCTCCTCGCTCGGGCGGAGGTGATTCTTTCGGCAGGATCCATTGGCTCTCCGGCCTTGCTTCAGCGCTCGGGGATAGGCTCTCCGACGAGTCTTGAGGGTGCCGGAGTCTCTGTCGTGCACCCGCTGGAAGGTGTGGGGCAGAACCTGCAGGATCATCTTGAGGTCTACTTTCAGTATCGGTGCCTGGAACCGATTTCCTTGAACTCCCGACTTGGCCTGCTCAGTAAAGGGATGATCGGACTGCAGTGGCTGATGTTCAAGTCCGGGCTCGGTGCGACTAACCATTTTGAATCCTGCGCCTTCATCCGGTCGTCTGCAGGGGTCAAATCACCTGATATTCAATACCACTTCCTGCCCGGCGCCATGCGCTACGACGGGCGGGCAGCATTCGATGGACATGGGTTTCAGGTTCATGTCGGCCCGAATAAACCAGCGAGTCGGGGATCGGTATTTATTTGCTCTGACGATCCCCGTCAGCCCCCAAAGGTCCTGTTTAACTACCTCACTGCTGAGAAAGATATTGCCGATTGGCGCGCCTGTATCGAATTGACCCGGGAGATTTTGGGGCAGTCTGCAATGGACCGGTTTCGTGGCCAGGAGATCGCCCCCGGAGAGGGCGTGCGTGCGATTGCGGACATTGATGCCTGGGTCAGGCAAAATGTCGAAAGTGCGTATCATCCTTCGTGCACCTGTAAGATGGGCGCTGACGATGATCCCGATGCAGTATTGGACGAGAATTGCCGGGTGCGCGGGATGGAGCGGCTGCGGGTGGTGGATTCTTCGATTTTTCCGACGATCACCAACGGAAATCTCAACGCGCCGACGATCATGGCCGCTGAGCGTGCCGCGGACCTGATTACCGAAAAAACGCTATTGACGCCAATGGACGCCCCAGTGTGGATCGATCCGTCCTGGCAGCAGGCGCAGCGCACGGGTCAGCCACAGCGTGAAATCTCTCGTGAATCGGTGGCGACGCCTTGAGTCGCCCGGGTGAGGATGCCGAAATCCTGTCTGTGGTGGATTCGACGGACTCGGTCATCGGAGAGAAGAGGCGGGACGAAATCCATCTTCAAGGTTTACGCCATCGTGCTGTGCACGTGCTGGTGTTCAACCCAAAGGGAGCAATATTTCTTCAAGAGCGTGGGAAGCATAAAGTAGAGAATCCCGGGATGTGGGATTCTTCGGTGGCAGGACATGTGGACGCCGGAGAGAGTTACGACGAATGCTGCGTGCGCGAAGTTGAAGAAGAGGTCGGGCTGACGCTCGATCAGGTGCCACCCCGACTTTTTAAGCTCGACGCATCTGTGGATACTGGTATGGAGTTTGCCTGGGTCTATCGGGTGGAAACTGGAAAAACCCTAGCCCCCAACCTTGAAGAGATGTCTGGAGGTGACTGGTTTGATCCCGCTGAAGTCGACCGCTGGGTCAGTTCGGGTGCGCAATCGCTTTCCCCTGTGTTTCAACTCATCTGGAAGACCTACAGAGCACTTTAGGAGTCGGATTGAGTTCTCAGAATCAATCAGCTTTGGAGGTGCCCTCGTCGTACGCTCGGGCAACCTCTTCGCCGATGATCGCGATGCCCGCCTGCACTGACTCGGCATCCTGGGCGTAGGAAATCCGGATGCACTCGTGACGGTGTGCCCAGGGGTCCTGCATGCCTGGAAAGAAGTGTTCTCCGGCAATCACGAATACGCCTCTTTGCTTCAAGCGTTGATATAGGGTCTCACTGGTGATTGGCAGACCCTCGAACCATAGCCAGAGGAAAATGGCACCTTCAGGCGTGTGGATACGGCAGGGCAGGTTTCCCATGGTCTCCGTCACCCAGGCAACCGCTTGCTTCACCTTTTCCTGATAGTAGGGCCTGATAACCTGGTCCGACAGGTCCAAAATACTGCCGTCTTCGACCATGGCGCAAACCAGTCCCGGCCCGGTGCTCCCTGGCGCGAGTGACACAATGGCGTTAGCTGCGGTAACTGCACGGATTACTTTTTCGTGTGCCACAATGATGCCGGTCCGCAGGCCGGGTAACCCGAGTTTTGAGAGACTGAGGCACAGGATAGTGTTGCTATCCCAGAGGTTTTTCGTTTCCGGAAAGACAATGCTTGGGAACGGCCCACCGTAAGCGGAATCGAGGATAAATGGAATCCCATGTCGGATCGCTAGTTCTCTGAGACCGGCAATCTCGGTGTCGGTCAAGACGTTGCCAGTAGGGTTGGTGGGGCGCGAGACGGCAATCGCGCCGATCTCATCCGAAACGTCCAAGTGGGCAAAGTCCACGTGGTACTTGAACTCACGATCCCCTCTCAACTCGATGGTAGGCCGGTAGGTATGAAAAAGATCTGCGCCCATCCCCACGTCTGCATAACCGATGTACTCCGGCGCGAGGGGTAAAAGAATCTTTCGTTTCTTGCCCTGGTTGAATTCGCCGGCAAACAGATGGAATAGCACGTAAAACGAACTTTGACTGCCGTTAGTGATGGCAATGTTCTGAGGTCCGACCTCCCACCCACACCGGGACCGCAGCAGCGTCGCAAGCCCATCGATGAAACGAGCGTTGCCTCTAGCCCCATCGTAGTTTCCGGCGAGGCGTTCAAACTCCTCGCCATCGGCGAGCAGTTTATCCATAGCGTTACGAAAGACTCTTTGCATTTTGGGAATGCGCGCGGGATTACCTCCTCCAAGAAGCCGCATTTCGGCAGAACCGGTAAGAGCGCTGTCTATATCCTCCATGAGCGTCAGAATCCCCGAACCGGAGGTCAGGAAATTTCCAAATGAGGAAAACTTCATTGAGCTTTAACGCTTCAGAGTGTGACTATTGGTCAGTGGAGGGGGTATTGGAATGCGCATCGTTGAGCGATGAGATCCCGGGCTCTATCTTTTGCACTACGAGACGACCTTCAAAGGTGTCGAGACTCATGTCGGCGAGAATGCGGGCCGACTCTAGCAGGATCGCGTCTTTGGGCAGATCCTCACCCGGCGTTTCTGTGGAATCATCATATCCATAAGCTCGCTTGAGTAATTCGAAGATACGCTTCTGCTCACCCTGCCTGTGATCGCGGTCTTTTTTCCGCTGACTTTCCAGCAGCGAAACTTCGGTGACTTGAGTCAATGGTAGGTCGATTTCCCGAAGGTCAGCAAGATAGGAAAAATCCGGATCACTCAGGACACGAGCGTTGTGTATTTTACGAAGTTGGTCGAGGTCATACGCCGGATGGTCATTGGAGACTTGTGAAAAGGTTGCCGCGTCAATCTCGGCGAAGGGCAACGCATTCTCCAGCGCCTTCTCGCCATAGGGTAGGTCCGGACCCCGGCTGGGAAGTGCAATGTCGGGTACGACACCCCGATGTTGTGTACTGGCCCCGGTGATTCGGAAGAACTGGGCGATGGTCAGTTTTAATTGGCCAAGCGACTGCTCTGGATCTTGAGAGTATCGGTCAAGATCAATCAGGTTTTGTACGGTCCCTTTTCCGTAGGTAGGTTCGCCGACGATGATACCGCGGTGGTAATCCTGAATCGCGCCGGAAAATATTTCGGAAGCTGAGGCGCTGTCACGATCAACGATGACCGCAAGGGGGCCGGCGTAGGCAAGACCATCACTAGGATCGCGGTTAACCTGAGTCCGTCCGCGAGCATCACGTACTTGCACAACGGGTCCCGAATCGATGAATAGCCCAGTCAGAGCCGTTGCTTCTGCAAGGGCGCCGCCCCCATTTCCGCGAAGGTCAATGATCAGTCCATCTATACCTTCGTTCTCAAGTTCCGTGATGAGACGGCGTACATCCCGAGTGGTACTGCGATAGTCTGCATCGCCGCGCGACCGGGCGTCGAAGTCGACATAGAAAGTCGGAATGTCGATCACCCCGATTCGGCGAACCTGTTCAGTGTCCCGCACTGCCAGCAGAGTGCTCTGAGCTGCCTGCTCCTCAAGTTTTATCTCGTCTCGGGTCAATGCCAGAATTCGTGACTGGCTGTTGCCAGTCTTGGGATCAGGTCGAATCTGCAGCCGAACAATCGATCCCTTTGGTCCTCGAATTAGATCGACCACGTCATCCAGCCGCCAGCCGATGACATCGACAACTGACTCGGTATCTCCTTGACCTACGCCCACAATCCGGTCACCGGCGCGAAGGCTGCCCTCAAGTTCAGCGGGGCCACCTGGAACGACTCGTTGGACCACCGTAAATTCATTTTGTGCCTGCAACACAGCGCCGATCCCCTCAAGCGACAGGCTCATCCGGATCTTGAAGTTTTCGGTCGCACGAGGCGAGAAATACCCGGTATGGGGCTCGATGGCCGACATATACGCGTTGACCATGATTTGGAACACATCCTGACTGGATAATTGAGAAATGCGCCGTTTCTGTTGCTGATAACGATCCTTAAGCGTCTTGGAAATTTCCGAATGGGTCTTGCCTTCGAGCTTTAAGACGAGGTAGTCGTTTTTTACCCGCCGCCGCCACAAGTCATCGAGGTCGGCGGAATCGACGGCCCAAGGCGCCTGGGTTCGGTCGAAGGGATAAACCTCGTCAACTGAGAAGTCGAATGGCGTCTCCAGCAGATCCAGCGCGTAATCTATTCGGTTAAGCACGCGGGAGCGATAAACGTTGAAAATCCCAAATAGTGGCCCACTGTCCTGGGCACTGAGATAGTCGTCAAGCTCATAGCGATAGGACTCGAAGAATTCAATATCGTCTGCCAGAAAATAACTGCGATTGACATCAAGCGCATCCAGATAACGGTCCAGGATTTGTGATGACAATAGGTCGTCGAGCTTCGTCTTTCGGTAGTGATATCGCTCAACAAAGTAGTTAATGAGTTTAAGCGTGCGATTGTGATGGGCTTCGGCGGTGAGCGTCGAAACCGACGATATTGCTGGACTGATCCCCGCGCTCGAAAGGGCCACCAAAAGCCCGAGCAGGGCCCCCACAATCAAGTGTTTACGGAGAGCGTACCGCACAAAAATTTCAGGATTCAAAGGATGTAAATCAAAACTGGTTTGAAAGAGCTGCCAGATAGTTTATACCGTTCGGCTCTCAGCTTCCCGTGGAAAGAGCGCAACAAGAGCTTTCTCGGACGCCTCCGCGATACCTCGTTCGGTAATGATGCCGCCAACATATTTACGGGGCGTGACATCAAAGGCCGGATTGGCGGCCGAACTGGACTTGGGAATGATGCGAACACGGGCTAACTTGCCGGCCTCGTTATCGTACCCGCTAATGTGACTGACTTCTTCTGCTGATCTTTCCTCGATCGGGATCTCACGAATGCCGTCGCGGATCGTCCAGTCGATGGTGGAGGAGGGCAGTGCAGCATAAAAGGGGATGCCGTTGTCATGTGCTGCGAGCGCTTTTAGGTACGTGCCGATCTTGTTGCAGACGTCCCCAGTACGCGTCGTTCGATCTGAGCCGACAATACAGAGGTCGATTTCACCCTGCTGCATCAGATGGCCGCCGGCATTATCGGCGATCACCGTATGCCCGACGCCATGTGCTCCAAGTTCCCACGCGGTCAAAGAGGCGCCCTGATTGCGGGGCCGGGTTTCGTCGACCCATACGTGAACTGGAATCCCCGCATCGTGTGCTTTGAAAATCGGCGCTAACGCCGTGCCCCAGTCGACGGTTGCCAGCCAGCCGGCATTACAGTGTGTCAGGATATTTACCGGGCGATTCGGGGAGGAGCTTGCGGCTTTAGAGATCAGACTGAGGCCATGATCCCCGATTGCGCTGTTGGTGGCGACGTCTTCGTCGCAGATCTGCTGCGCGAGTGTCCGGGCGAACTTTGCTCGGGTGGACTTGGGTTCAGCAAGAAGCGGCGGAAGCATCCGATCCAGCGCCCAACGCAGGTTTACCGCCGTTGGTCGCGAGGACAGCAGTTCCTGATAGGCGTCGTGCAGATTTGCCTCACTCGAGTCTGTCGCTGCGGCAAGATAAAGCCCGCAGGCGGCGGTGGCGCCAATCAGCGGTGCACCGCGGACAACCATGTTACGGATAGCGAGTGCGATCTCGCTAACGGTATCCAGTGTCCGGATCTCAAAAGCGAAAGGCAGCAGGGTCTGGTCGATCACGAGAACCTCTGGCTTCGCGTCAGCCAGCCATATGGATCGAAAGTGATTGCCGTTAACCTGCACTTTGGCGGCCTAGCGGTTCTTGAAATCAGCAGGACGTTTTTCAGCGAACGCTGCCATGCCTTCTTTTTGGTCCTCTGTTGCGAAAAGCGACTGGAACATGAGCCGTTCAGCCGCAACCCCTTCAGTAAGGGTAGTCTCGTAGGCTTTATTGACAGCCGTTTTTGCCATGAAGACCGATGGCCGTGACATGGACGCAATCGCGGTAGCGGTTTTTAGCGCCTCATTAAGAAGGTCGGCCACGGGAACCACTCGACTAACCAGTCCGCTGCGCTCGGCTTCATCGGCGTCCATCATGCGTCCGGTCAGGCACATCTCCATCGCCTTGGATTTGCCCACAAAGCGGGTCAGGCGCTGTGTCCCGCCCGCACCAGGGATGATGCCGAGCTTGATCTCAGGCTGGCCGAAGCGAGCGTTATCGGCAGCCAGGATGAAGTCACACATCATTGCGAGTTCGCATCCGCCACCCAGCGCGTAGCCGGCGACCGCCGCGATCACCGGTTTACGGCACCGCGTGACTTGTTCCCAGTTGCGTCCAATAAAGTTACCGAGGTAAACGTCCATATAAGAGCGGTCCTTCATGCCTTTGATATCGGCGCCTGCGGCGAAGGCCTTTTCACTGCCGGTGAGGATTATTGCCCCGATGGTGTCGTCCCGTTCAAACCCCTCAAGTGCCTGACCTATCTCATCCATCAGGTGATCGGAGAGCGCGTTCAATGCGTCAGGTCGGTTCAATGTGATCAGCCCGACTGTGTCGCGGGTTTCTGCAAGGATAAATTCGTAGCTCATGGAGACTCCTTTGGGGAAGCAATTACAAACAGTTACAATTACGGCCGAGTCGGAAAAGGTGTCGACGCGGGTAGGCGGTATAGCATCTGATACGACGTTGACAAAAGGAGTGTATCAGACAGGCGGCGGGTTCCGTGGTCGGGAAGATTTCTGATATTGGATGTTTTATCTTCCACTAAGAGGATCGGTAGCCAGATTCAGGAAACAACTATGAGCACAAAATTAAAAACTTCCTATTCGACGGTTTTGGAGGCATCACTTGAAGATGCCGAACGCTTCTGGTCCGAGGCCGCGAAGGACCTTCATTGGACCCGTCCGTGGGACAAAGTGCTGGATGATTCGGATGCTCCGTATTATCGTTGGTTCACCGGCGGTGAGTTAAATACCTGCTATAACGCCCTTGATTTGCATGTCGACGAAGGCAACGGTGACCGCACTGCGCTGATTTATGACTCAGCAGTGACGCAGTCGCATCAGACCTTCTCTTATGTTGAACTGCGGGATGTGGTCGCGCGTTTCGCCGGAGTACTGGCCGCCCGGGGTGTCGGCAAAGGAGACCGGGTGATTGTGTATATGCCCATGGTTCCCGAGGCGGTGATCGCGATGCTCGCGTGCGCCCGGTTGGGCGCAGTGCATTCAGTAGTTTTTGGCGGCTTTGCTGCGAATGAGCTCGCGGTGCGGCTTGACGACGCGACCCCTAAAGCGATTGTCAGCGCTTCCTGCGGTATCGAACCAGGACGTGTCGTTGAATACAAACCGCTGTTGGATGAGGCGATCGGGCTGGCTGATCATAAACCTGATTTCTGCATTGTTCTTCAGCGTCCACAGGCAGAGGCGCCGATGACCGCCGGTCGGGACTTTGACTGGAGTAAGGAAGCTGCCGAGGCGGTTCCACATGAATGCGTGCCCGTGCAGGCCACCGATCCGCTGTACATCCTCTATACCTCTGGAACGACCGGGCAGCCTAAAGGCGTTATCCGAGACAATGGCGGGCATGCGGTTGCGCTCAAGTGGACGATGAAAAATATCTACGACGTCGATCCGGATGAAACCTTCTGGGCCGCCTCGGATGTCGGTTGGGTCGTTGGTCATTCCTATATTGTGTATGCCCCGCTGCTGGCCGGTAACGCGACGGTACTCTATGAAGGTAAGCCTGTGGGCACCCCAGACCCGGGTGCATTCTGGCGGGTAATCAGTGAGCACCGGGTAAGCGTGCTCTTCACTGCACCGACGGCGTTTCGGGCGATCAAAAAAGAAGATCCTGTCGGAGACTACATCAGTCGCTATGACATTTCATCACTTCGGTACCTGTTTCTTGCGGGCGAGCGAACTGATCCGGACACCCTGCACTGGGCCGAAGACAAACTCAATATCCCGGTGATTGATCACTGGTGGCAGACCGAGACCGGATGGCCGATTGCGGCCAACTGCGCCGGCATAGAGTTACTGCCGATCAAGGAGGGTTCATCCTCAATGCCGGTACCCGGTTGGGACCTTTTGGTGTTGGATGAGGCGGGCGAACCTGCCCCCTCTGGCGAGATCGGCACTCTTGCCGTAAAGCTTCCTCTGCCGCCTGGAACATTTCCAACATTATGGAATGCACGCCAACGCCATTTTGATTCCTATCTCAGCAGGTTTCCTGGGTACTACAACACCTCAGACGCCGGCATCATTGACGCCGACGGTTATGTCTACGTAATGGCACGCACTGACGACATTATCAACGTTGCAGGACATCGTCTCTCTACCGGCGCGATGGAGGAAGTGCTGGCAGATCATCCTGATGTTGCGGAATGTGCGGTGACGGGTATTGCAGATGACCTCAAGGGACAGGCACCGCTGGGCTTTCTCGTCTTGAACGCAGGTTGTGATCGTCCCGTTGGTGAGATTTGTGCGGAGGTGGTTGGCATGGTTCGTGAACGGATCGGACCGGTGGCTGCTTTCAAGCAAGCGCTCGTGGTACAACGGTTGCCAAAGACGCGGTCCGGCAAAGTCCTCCGTGGAACCATGCGGGCAATCGCCGACGGCGAGGAATGGAAAATGCCCGCCACGATTGATGATCCAGCAATTCTGGATGAAATCACGGCGGTGCTCGCAGGGATCGGGTTGCCGCGAGGTCAATGAACGAAACCAATGACTGATTCAACTGATCAGCCCCTGAAATCCTGGAGGGACCTCGCGACGCGCGAGCTCTCGGGCGATCCGCCTGATGTTCTGGAATGGATGACACCGGAAGGGATCAGTATTAAGCCCCTTTATACCGCGGATGATCTCGAGACGTTAGATCACCAGGACGACCTGCCAGGTTTGCCGCCCTATGTACGGGGGCCGCGCGCTACGATGTATGCCGGCCGGCCCTGGACCATTCGACAGTATTCAGGTTTTTCGACAGCCGAGGCATCCAATGCTTTTTACCGGCGGAATCTCGCCGCCGGGCAGAGCGGGCTATCAGTCGCCTTTGATCTTGCCACCCACCGGGGTTATGACTCGGACCATCCGCGGGTCACCGGAGACATCGGTATGGCCGGAGTCGCTATTGATTCCGTCGAGGATATGCGAATTCTGTTCGACGGAATTCCGCTGGACCAGATGTCGGTTTCCATGACCATGAATGGCGCGGTGATTCCCATACTTGCCATGTTTATTGTTGCCGGGGAAGAGCAGGGCGTGGATAAGGCGAGTCTTTCCGGTACGCTGCAAAACGACGTCCTGAAAGAGTTCATGGTCCGTAATACCTATATTTATCCTCCAAAGGAATCGATGCGGATCGTTTCCGACATCATTGCCTACACCGCTGCGCATATGCCGCGCTTTAACCCGATCTCGATCTCCGGTTACCATATTCAGGAAGCGGGCGCGACGTCAGTTCAGGAACTGGCCTATACCCTGGCCGATGGGATCGAATACGTTCGCACTGCGGTTGACCGTGGCCTTGAGATTGACCACTTTGCGCCCCGGTTGTCTTTCTTTTTCGGCATTGGAATGAATTTCTTCATGGAAGTCGCCAAGCTGAGAGCAGCGAGGCTTCTTTGGACGCAGCTGATAAAAGAGAAGTTCAACCCCTCTGATCCGCGCTCGTTAATGCTAAGGACACATTGCCAGACCTCCGGTGTCAGTCTGACCAGTGAGGATCCCTACAACAACATTATTCGGACTACTATCGAGGCGCTGGCGGCAGTCTTTGGCGGTACCCAATCCCTTCATACCAATAGCTTTGATGAAGCGCTGGCTCTGCCGACGGATTTTTCAGCCCATATTGCGCGCAACACGCAATTAATTATGCGCGAAGAGGCCGGTATCAACCATGTGGTCGATCCTCTGGGGGGCTCTTATTATGTAGAGAGCCTCACGGCCAGTCTTGCTGCACACGCACGCTCGCTTATTGATGAAGTCGAAGATATGGGAGGGATGACGCAGGCGATCATCAACGGGATTCCCAAACTACGTATTGAGGAATCCGCTGCCCGGCGTCAGGCCCGTATTGATCTCGGTGAGGAAGTGGTTGTTGGGGTAAATCGATATCAAGCGCCCGAAGAAACCGAGGTGGATATTCTCAATATTGATAATTCTGAAGTACTGAAGACACAGATTGCACGTCTTGAAGCGGTTCGCCGGGACCGCGACCAGCAGCAGTGCCAGCAGGCACTAGAGGCGCTTCAAACAGCTGCCGGGCGACAGGCAGCCAACCTGCTAGAGTATGCGGTGGAAGCTGCAAGGTCGCGAGCGACGGTAGGCGAAATCTCGCTTGCTCTGGAAGCACAATTCGGCCGATATCAGGCCCAGGTCAGGACGATTTCAGGCGTGTACGGTGAGGCATATCAGCAGGATGAAACTTTTCAGCAATTGCGCCGAGATGTTAAGGCCTTTGCTGATCAAGTCGGGCGGCGGCCGCGTATTCTGGTTGCCAAGCTGGGTCAGGATGGTCACGACCGGGGCGCACGCATCATTGCGACAGGGTTTGCGGATGTGGGTTTTGATGTCGATATCGGCCCCCTTTTCCAGACGCCGGAGGAAGTGGTTCAGCAGGCGCTGGATAACGACGTGCACGTGATTGGCGTTTCCTCGCAGGCAGCAGGGCACTCAACGCTAGTGCCAAAACTGCTTGAGATACTGACCGAAAACGGCGCGGGTAGCATTCAGGTCGTGCTCGGGGGTGTTGTCCCCAAGGTTGATCGGGAGAGCCTTTCGACACTGGGGGTTGCCGCCTTTTTTGGTCCAGGGACGCCCATTCTTGAAGCGGCCCGCAAGGTGTTGGATCTCCTTCCAAAGCCGCAGGACAACGACTGATGAGAGAGATTCTCGAAGAACTGGAGAGGCGCCGTGAAGCTGCACGCCAGGGCGGAGGACAGGGGCGTATTGATGCTCAGCATGCCAAAGGAAAGCTCACTGCCCGCGAACGCGTAGGCGTACTGCTAGATGAAGGTAGTTTTGAGGAATGGGACGTGTTTGTCGAGCATCGATGCGTCGATTTTGATATGGCCGACAAAGCGGTTCCCGGTGATGGGGTAGTCACGGGGCATGGCACGATCAACGGCCGCACCGTGTTTGTGTTCAGCCAGGATTTTACTGTGCTCGGTGGATCGCTCTCGGAGGCGCACGCCGGGAAGATCTGTAAGGTCATGGATCACGCTATGCGAGTCGGTGCGCCAGTAATCGGTCTTAATGATTCTGGGGGCGCTCGAATTCAGGAAGGCATTGATTCATTGGCGGGCTATGCCGAGGTATTTCAGCGCAATGTACTGGCATCCGGAGTGATACCGCAGATTTCCATGATCATGGGTCCATGCGCTGGCGGTGCAGTCTATTCCCCTGCGATTACGGACTTTGTCTTCATGGTTCGGGATACGTCCTATATGTATGTCACGGGCCCAGAGGTTGTGAAGACGGTTACGCACGAGACAGTTACCCATGAAGAGCTCGGCGGGGCGATCACTCACTCGAGCCGATCCGGCGTCGCTGATGGGGCTTTTGATAACGATGTCGAAGCACTTTTGAGTCTGCGTCGCTTCATAGACTTTCTGCCGGCAAGTAATGTTGACGATGCGCCTCGGCGTGAGCCGGTTGACGCGGTCGATCGGTCCGAGCCTTCGCTGGATACCCTGGTACCCGATAATCCAAACAAGCCTTATGACATGCACGAACTCATCATTAAAGTGGTTGATGATGGCGACTTTTTTGAACTTAAGTCTGACTTTGCCGGTAACATCCTGACCGGATTCGGCCGTATGGGTGGCTCGACCGTTGGAGTGGTGGCAAATCAGCCGATGGTGCTTGCCGGATGTCTGGACATTCAGTCATCGGTCAAGGCAGCGCGGTTTGTCAGGTTTTGCGACGCCTTTAGTATTCCGATCGTGACGTTCGTTGACGTGCCAGGCTTTTTGCCCGGCACGGCCCAGGAATATGGAGGTATCATCAGGCATGGTGCAAAGCTTCTCTATGCCTACGCCGAGTGTACGGTGCCTAAGGTGACTGTAATTACCCGAAAGGCCTACGGTGGCGCTTATGATGTGATGGCATCTAAGCATTTACGTGGTGACGTCAACCTGGCCTGGCCAACTGCAGAAATTGCAGTCATGGGGCCAAAGGGCGCAGTTGAGATCATTTTCCGCAAGGACATCGGCGATGAAGAGAAGATCGCTCAGAGGACGGAAGACTACCGCCAGAAGTTTGCCAATCCCTTTGTTGCTGGCCACAGAGGATTTATCGATGATGTTATTTTACCTAGCGAAACCCGTACCCGGATTTGCCGCTCGCTTTCTATGTTGCGGAACAAACAACTCGAAAATCCCTGGCGCAAACACGGCAACATCCCGCTGTAGGCCGCGAAAGAAATGCTAACCCAGGGTGAAGTTGCTGTTGTGTGCCTTTCGGCGACCGAGGGCAGTGCCATCCGTGAGGTCTCCGAAGCAGTCGCTACGGCAGGCGCCGGTCTGGAAGGTGACCGGTACTGTACTTTTGGCGCATCGCCCGAAACGCAGTTAACCCTGATTCAGGCTGAAGCGATTGATGAATTCAATGAGGCGTTTTCTACGGACCTGCCGGTAACTGCCTTTCGCCGAAACGTGATTACTCGGGGAATTGACCTCAATGTCCTTGAAGGACGTACCTTCACGGTAGGGGCGGTCCAATTGCGTGGCGTTGAACTCTGCGAGCCTTGCGCCTATTTGCAGAACCTGCTCGAGATTCCAGAGCTCGTTAAGCAACTTACCCACAAAGGCGGCCTGCGTTGCGAGATTGTTGCTGGTGGAATAATCCGACCGGGCGATATCGTGAGTCCGGACGAATAGCCACGAGAGAAAGGGGCTAAAGGGCGCAAGCAGTGCAACGCGTTCTCTACTGGATCACATGATTGTTCCAGTAATAATGGTTCACCTAAAACTTAGTCAGACAGATTCTGCGCTTTGTCTCTTAGAACAAACTTCTGAATCTTGCCGGTAGAGGTTTTGGGCAACTCGCCGAAAACGATCGTGCGTGGCGCTTTGTAGTGCGCCATGTTTTCCCTGCAGAAATCAATAATCTCCTGCGGTTCGACGTCTTCTCCTTCATGCAGGGTCACGAATGCACAGGGACTCTCTCCCCAGGCCTCATCCGGTCTTGCCACCACGGCAGCCTCCAAAACCTTTGGGTGGCGATACAGTGTTTCCTCGATTTCGAGGCTTGAGATATTCTCACCACCAGAGATGATGATGTCTTTCGACCGGTCCTTGATCTCAATGTAGCCATCCGGGTGGCGCACCGCGATGTCACCGCTGTGAAACCAGCCTCCGGCGAAAGCAGCCTGCGTCGCCTCTGTGTTTTTGAGATACCCCTTCATGACGGTGTTGCCGCGGATCATCACTTCGCCAAAGGTCTTCGCGTCCCATGGGACATCTTCCATAGTATCGGGATTCTTGACGCTGGCGTTTTCAAGCGTACCGTAGTGCACACCCTGCCGCGCTATCCGTGACGAACGCTCCTGAAGGGCAAGAGCCGGCCAGTCGTCCTGAGGGATGCAAACCGTTGCCGGTCCATAGGTCTCGGTAAGGCCGTAAAGGTGAGTAACGTGAAACCCGTCAGTTTCCATCGCTTCAATCACCGCGGACGGTGGGGCGGCGCCCCCCGTAGCAATTTCCACCGTCTGGGAAAATTGGGTTTTGACCTCCTGCGGAGCGTTGGCGAGCATATTCATCACGATCGGTGCGCCACACATGTGGGTGACACCGTTCTCAGCGATCGACGAGAAGACGGCGCCGGGTTCGACTTCGCGTAGACAGACATGGGTGCCCATTGCAGCGGTCACCGCCCAGGTAAAGGTCCAGCCGTCACAGTGAAACATCGGCAGCGTCCACAGATAAACCGAGTCACGGTTGAGCTCCATTGTCGACATGTTGCCCAGTGCGTTGAGATAAGCCCCGCGATGATGGTAGACGCAACCTTTGGGGTTGCCGGTTGTGCCCGAGGTATAAAGAAGCGAAAGCGCCTGCCACTCATCT